>Ga0256830_1000522_pt1 | contig 30404 bp, 20 predicted proteins | sample 128326metaG_FD_190537 | JGI IMG/M metagenome (GOLD analysis project Ga0256830, IMG submission 190537) | Hydrothermal vent microbial communities from Lau Basin, Pacific Ocean - 128-326 | ecosystem: Environmental > Aquatic > Marine > Hydrothermal vents | place: Pacific Ocean: Lau Basin | collected... | reverse complement strand
ATCCAGCCTCTTATGGCGGTGTTATCTCGGTAGCGGCCGTCGATATCAATAAACAGAAGGCTCCCTACTCCAGTTTTGGTACGGCTGTTGATGTGGCAGCACCTGGTGGCGATACCCGTGTCGATGTCAACGGCGATGGTTATATTGATGGGGTGTTAAGTACACTAGCTGATGACTCTGGTGGTTCGCTGCTCTTCAACTACAGCTTCTATCAGGGGACTTCGATGGCTTCACCCCATATGGCTGGTGTGGTGGCACTAATGAAATCTGTCTATAGCGCATTAACGCCAGCGCAACTCGATCTGCTGCTGTTAAATGGGTTGATTGTTGAGGACCTCGGCGCGCCCAATCGTGATGATATTTTTGGGCATGGGTTGATCAACGCCTTCAGCGCGGTGGCCGAAGCGCAGGCGTTAGCGCTGCAGCCTGTGGTCGATACGCCGCTGCTGGGGGTCTCACCGGCGGCACTTAATCTGGGGGCAGTTGAAAGCAGCGGTACGCTTTCGGTCGGAAATGCCGGGAATGGGGTGTTGAGTATCAGCTCAGTGACCGAAGCAGCTTCATGGCTAACGGTGGTTGCAGAGTCAGTGGACAGTGCTGGCCTGGGGCGTTATCGCGTGACCGTTGATAGAAGTGGGCTGAACCCCGGCACCTATCAGGAAAACATCACCTTCGTCTCTTCTACCAATACAGTGGTGGTGCCGGTGTTGATTCAGGTGATGGCACAGAATGTTACTGCCGATGCTGGTTATCACTATGTGTTGCTAGTGGATGTGGCTGATTTCAGTGTTGTAGACCAGTGGAGTGGTCCTGTACAGGATGGCCGTTACCCCTATCAGTTCTATAATGTCGCGTTTTCAGAGGGCCGTGAATATTATATTGTTGCCGGTACCGACCTGAATTCTGATGGTTGGATATGTGGCCTGGGCGAGGCCTGTGGATCTTATTTCTCACTTGGAAATCTGCGCGCGATTGGTGTGGATGGCCCTTATACCGGGCTCGACTTTACGACCGGTTTTAGTTCCGGTATTCAGGTAAATTCATTGTTGAAAGCGGGCGACCGTGTGCTGAGAACAGAATCACAATCAGCGCCTAAACAATTGCGAAGAGAGAGATGAAACTACCAGCCTGTTTATTACTGGTGGTGGTCGGAGTCGGTTCGGCGGCATGCACAGCCGGCACAGATCGAGATGACTCAGGAGGGGTGGTTGAGAGGCCCATCGCGGCTGAGGCGCTTTATTCAGGCACAAAATGCGGCCATCCTAATCCAGGGGTGGCGGTGAGTCTGGTCTCAGATGAGGCGCAGCTGGCGAAGACTTACAGCGGTTTTCGGAGGAAGCAGGTGCTTGGGCTGTCACCCATTGCGCTACCAGAGGTCAACTTTAAGCATGACCTCGTTCTGCTGGTCGAGATGGGGCAGCAGCCGACGCTGGGGTTTCGATTAGTGTTGATGGATCACCCTTCTCCCCGAATCGTTGCGCAGCATGCCGAGGTCACACTTGAGTGGATAACACCGCCCCTCAATATGCTGGTCGGTGAGATGTTAACCAGCCCCTGCCTGTTGCTGAAGCTAGCGCGCGGTCCATATCAGGAGATCTGGATTAAAGATCATACGGGGCAACGCAGAGCGGTACTAACGGTGCCGTAGCCATTATAGTGGCAGCTTTTTTACCACTGCTCTGCCTGCTCCCAGTGGTCGTGATGGCGCTGTGTCAGACGGCCAGCAAACGGTGGCAGTTTCCGTTACAATATCGCCCATGTCTGGAAATTCATTTGGAAAACTTTTTACGGTCACCTCTTTTGGTGAGAGTCATGGGCCTGCACTCGGTTGCATCATAGACGGCTGTCCACCGGGGCTTGAGTTGACGGTCGCCGACCTGCAGCGTGACCTTGATCGGCGCAAGCCGGGTACCTCACGCCACACCACGCAACGACGTGAGGCCGATGAAGTGAAAATTCTTTCAGGTCTGTTTGAAGGTAAGACCACCGGCACGCCGATCGGCTTGCTGATTGAAAATACCGATCAGCGCTCAAAAGACTATTCCGATATCATGAACAGCTTTCGCCCGGGACACGCCGACTACACCTATCAGCAGAAATATGGGGTACGAGATTACCGCGGTGGTGGCCGTTCATCGGCGCGTGAAACGGCGATGCGAGTGGCTGCCGGTGCAGTCGCCAAAAAATACCTGAAAACACGATACGGCATTACGATCCGTGGTTATATGGCGCAGCTTGGCCCTATTCAGATGGCTGCGATGGGGTCGGACGGGTTTGACTGGAATGAGGTCGATAATAACCCCTTTTTCTCGCCCGACGCCTCGAAGGTAGAGGCGCTGGAAAAGTATATGGATGCCCTGCGAAAAGAGGGTAACTCGATCGGTGCGCGCATTAATGTGGTTGCGGAAGGGGTGCCGCCGGGGTGGGGTGAGCCGATCTTCGACCGCCTTGATGCCGATATCGCCCATGCGTTGATGAGTATCAATGCGGTTAAGGGCGTTGAGATCGGTGCGGGTTTCGATTGCATTGAACAGAAAGGGAGCGAGCATCGCGATGAGATCACCCCTGAAGGTTTTCTGGGCAACCACGCTGGCGGTGTGCTGGGGGGGATCTCCAGTGGTCAGCATATTCGCGCGAGTCTTGCGCTGAAGGCGACTTCGAGCCTGCGCCTGCCGGGTAAGAGTGTCGATATCCACGGCAAGCCGATGGAGGTGGTTACCAAGGGGCGGCATGATCCCTGTGTCGGTATCCGGGCGACGCCGATTGCCGAGGCGATGCTGGCGATGGTGCTGATGGATCACATGTTGCGTCACCGCGCACAGAATGCGGATGTACACTCAGAAACTCCTGTGATTCCTGCTCAGCCTTAATGTCGAGATCCGATGAAGCGACGCCGTACTGGCGTCTTTCCGGCTTCTATTTTTTCTATTTCGCGGCCCTGGGTGCGTTGCTGCCTTACTGGGGGCTCTATCTGCAGTCACTCGGTTTTAGTGCGCGCGAAATCGGCGAGTTGATTGCGATTCTGATGGCGACCAAGATCGTCGCCCCGAATATCTGGGGCTGGATAGCCGACCACTCCGGACGACGAATGGTGATCGTTCGTCTCGGCTCGCTCCTCTCTGTGGTCGCCTTTGCCGGCATCTTTCTCGGGGTTTCGTACTGGTGGATCGCCTTTGTCATCTGCCTCTTTAGCTTTTTCTGGAATGCGACACTGCCGCAGTTTGAGGCCGCAACGCTGAGCCACCTCGGCGATGATAGTACACAGCGATATAGCCGTATTCGTCTATGGGGTTCAGTGGGCTTTATCGCTGCCGTTGTGGCCGTGGGGCCGCTGCTGGAAGCGCAGGGGATTGACCTGCTGCCGGGGGTGCTGCTCGCGCTATTTGTCGCCATCTGGCTGAGTAGTCTGGTCGTGCCAGAGCAGGCGGGGGGCCATCTGCCACTTGATCACGAGCCGTTGCGGAATGTGCTGCGTCAGCCAACAGTCGTGGCGCTGCTGCTGATCTGTTTTCTGGTGCAGATGAGTCACGGTCCCTACTACACCTTCTACACCATCTATCTTGACGATTCCGGGTATTCACGCAGCATGATCGGGCAGCTCTGGGCGCTTGGTGTGGTGGCAGAGATTGGGGCCTTTCTGGTGATGCACAGGCTCTTCCCTCGTTTTGGTGTGCGCTGGCTGTTGCTGGTGGCGCTGGCGTTAACGACATTGCGCTGGCTGCTGGTGGCCTGGTGGGTTGAGTCGCTTGCGGTGATGATTTTTGCACAGCTACTGCACGCCTTTAGTTTTGGTGTGTTTCATGCGGTGGCAATTTCACTCATCCACCGCTATTTTGTGGGGCGACATCAGGGCAAGGGGCAGGCGCTCTACAGCAGCATTAGTTTTGGTGCGGGTGGCGCGATAGGCAGCCTCTATAGCGGTTATGTGTGGGAGGGGCTTGGCCCATCGTGGGCTTATTTGTTTGCTGCTGTGGCGAGTTTGCTAGCTTTCTGGATTGCATGGCAGAAAATTCACATAAAATGCGAAGAAAAGTGAGCCATGGAATTGACGACCACACCATCGCCGCGTATTATCCCCTGCCTTGTGAGACGTGATGGTCGTGATACTGTCATTGCGCTCCAAGTATCGGTTAAAATTCGGGGTATAGCGCAGCCTGGTAGCGCGCCTGCTTTGGGAGCAGGATGTCGGGAGTTCGAATCTCTCTACCCCGACCATTTTTGAAGTAATGTCTGTCCCTGAGCGTGATGTGGGATATGCCATCCTGGCGATTTAAGCGCCTGTAGCTCATTCGGATAGAGCATCGGCCTTCTAAGCCGAGGGTAGCAGGTTCGAATCCTGCCAGGCGCGCCATATTTAGGGTATGGCGGCGGTTTAAGGTTTTATGGTGAGCGTAGCTCAGTTGGTAGAGCCCCGGATTGTGATTCCGGTGGTCGTGGGTTCGAGCCCCATCGTTCACCCCATTTTCAGGGCCGTTAGCTCAGTTGGTAGAGCAGCTGACTCTTAATCAGCGGGTCGTAGGTTCGATCCCTACACGGCCCACCACTACTAGAAGTAGCCGGTGTGGTGTTTAAAGATGTGCTGTTTAAGGATATACTGCGCAACTGTTTTTTGTTAGCCAGGCATATTACATCGTAATATGTTCATACTTTGCGAAAGTGGCGAAATTGGTATACGCGCTGGTTTTAGGTACCAGTGGGGCAACCCGTGAGAGTTCGAGTCTCTCCTTTCGCACCATTTTATAGCTCCTCCATCTGTCGATAGTTACTGCGTAGAGCCACGCTTTATCTGAGTTAGAGATGCGGCATGTGCTGCCTGCCGAGTCAGCCAGAGCGATGGTTGAAAAAATCATGCTGGGTTCGACGACGTTTATTAATAGCCGTAGCGCAGGAAAATTCGGCTCGAAATGCGCTTTTACTACGTGTAAACTTCGTTTCTTAGCGTCAACAACTGGGCGTCAACTGGGTTTTTGGGTCGGATTTTTTGTATAAATGTAAAGGGTAGTGCGCCTTGTCTCGTATTCATCCGGGGCCTTTTCAATAACCTGTTTATTTTAGATTGATTTATTATTTAGTTAATTGAGGGAAGATGACATGCAAGTTTCTGTAGAGGCCACCGGTACGCTGGAACGCAAAATGACGGTAGCAGTTCCTGCTGAACGCGTTGATCAGGAGGTGCAGAAGCGTCTTCAGTCACTGTCGCGCACAGCGAATTTACCTGGTTTTCGCCCTGGCAAAGTGCCCGCAAAGGTTGTGGCCAGTAAGTACGGTCCAAAGGTGCGCCAGGAGGTGGTAGATGAGGTGACGCGCTCAAGCTTTTACGAGGCGCTGTCGGCAGAGAAACTGCAGCCAGCGGGTCTGCCCATCTTTGAGCCAGCTCCATCTGCTGAGAGCGAGAGCCTTGAATATACCGCGACCTTTGAAGTCTTTCCTGAGGTTGAACTCGCCTCGTTTGATGGGGTTACCATTGAAGTCCCTTCGGCCGAGATCACAGAAGCAGATATCGATGGGATGATTGAGAAGATGCGCCGCCAGCGTGTAGAGTGGGAAGAGGTGGCTCGTCCTGCTGAAAAAGAGGATCAGCTGGTTGTCGACTTCATAGGGACAGTTGATGGCGAGAAGTTTGAAGGGGGTGAGGGGCGGAATGTGACGCTGGTATTAGGCTCAAGCACTTTTATCCCTGGTTTTGAGGATCAGTTAATCGGAGCATCGAAGGGTGATGAGCGAACCGTTAATGTCACCTTTCCAGAGCCTTATCAAGCTGCCGAGCTGGCAGGAAAAGAGGCGCAGTTCGCAGTGACCGTTCAGTCGGTTTCTGAAGCAAAACTACCTGAAGTCGATGAGGATTTCGCCAAAAATTTTGCGATCGATAGTCTTGATGAGCTGCGTGGCGAGCTGAGAAAAAGTATGCAGTATGAGCTGGATCAGGCGCTCAAAGGGAAAACCAAGCAGGCGGTCATGGATATGCTGTTTGAGAAAAACCCGCTTGACCTGCCAAAGAGCCTTGTTGATGATGAGATCAACGCATTGATGAACCAGATGAAAAACAACCTGAAAAATCAGGGCGTGGCGGTGGAAGCGTTAGAGCTGGATGGGAAAATGTATGAAGATCAGGCGCGCCGTCGTGTGACACTGAGCCTTCTGATTTCAGAAATTGTTAAAGCGAATGGGATCAAGGCTTCTCCAGAGAAAATCCGTGAAACAGTTGACTCAGTGGCATCAACTTATGACACCCCAGATGAAGTGGTAAAGTGGTATTACGAAGATCGGGAGCGTCTGGGGCAGATCGAATCGGTTGTACTGGAAGAGCTGGTCGTCGACTGGGTGCTGGATAAAATCCAGGTCGAGAAATCGCCTACCACCTTTGAAGCGTTAATGGAACGTTCAAATAAGCAGTAACGGCTTCTCTGATTATCGACAGCGCGCCTGAGAGAGGGTGGTGCTTCGACTGATTTTAAAGGTATAGTGAGTTGTACTGTTAAGTCGTTGAAATAGCCACCTTAAAGCAGTTTAGAGGGGGGCGGCTCAGTGGCTCTCCAGACTGTCGCAACAACTAAAGAGCAAAGCTGGCTCATGAATGTGCTGTTCGAGCCGAAGAGATACGCCGTACTTTGAGGTCAGATTGGTCTCGTTGACGGTCTGAAACAGATGAGAACAGGCGGCAGAAATGGTTGGCACGGAGTTGACGGCTCGGTGGATATTCCGAGATAAGACAAACAGTTGCTGAGTTACAGGATGCACTAAAGGATAGGTGGTGATGACCGATAGAATAATAAATCAGGCGATAACAGGAGACACCAGTATGAGTCTGGTTCCGATGGTAGTAGAGCAGTCATCTCGCGGAGAGCGGGCCTACGATATATACTCAAGACTGCTTAAAGAGCGAGTCATTTTTCTGGTAGGACAGGTAGAGGATCATATGGCTAACCTGGTCGTCGCTCAGCTGCTGTTTTTAGAGTCTGAAAACCCTGATAAAGATATTCACCTTTACATCAACTCACCCGGCGGTTCAGTGACGGCGGGCATGTCTATATACGACACGATGCAATTTATCAAACCGGATGTTAGCACCATGTGTATCGGTCAGGCGGCCAGCATGGGCGCGCTGCTTTTGACTGGTGGCGCAGCAGGCAAACGTTACTGTCTACCCCATTCGCGGATGATGATTCATCAGCCACTGGGCGGTTTTCAGGGGCAGGCGGCTGACTTTGATATCCATGCGCGTGAAATTCTACGTATTCGTGAGGAGCTGAATCGGGTGATGGCGCACCACACCGGGCAGGATCTGGAACGTGTTCAGGCGGATACAGATCGTGATAATTTTATGTCAGGCAGTGAGGCGGTTGAGTATGGCCTGATCGATACAATCCTCGATAATCGCAGCGCGGCGTAACGGTTGCGAACTGTTTTATCGCGTAGAGCAGGTTTGATGGAAGAGCGATCAAAGGGCGCGTGTTCCCTTTAATCATGAAGTAGCGGAGTTAGTCATGAGCGATGATAAAGACAACGATAAAAAAGAAGAGGGCGAAAAGCTGTTGTATTGCTCTTTTTGCGGCAAGAGCCAGCATGAGGTACGCAAACTGATTGCAGGCCCTTCGGTCTTTGTCTGCGACGAATGTGTTGAACTCTGTAACGATATTATTCGTGAAGAGGTGCAGGAAAAGTCTGCATCAATGCAGGGTACAAAACTGCCAACCCCCCATGAAATCAGTGCAATTCTTGATGAATATGTGATTGGTCAGAAGCGCGCCAAGAAAGTGCTGGCCGTTGCGGTCTATAATCACTACAAGCGCCAGGAAGTGGGTGAGAAAAAAGATGAGGTAGAGCTCGCTAAAAGTAACATTCTGCTCATTGGGCCAACAGGTTGCGGTAAAACACTACTGGCTGAAACCTTGGCTCGCCTGCTCAACGTCCCTTTTACGATTGCCGATGCGACCACGCTGACCGAAGCGGGTTACGTCGGTGAAGATGTTGAAAACATCATTCAGAAGTTGCTGCAAAAGTGTGATTATGATGTTGATAAAGCGCAGCGTGGTATTGTCTACATCGATGAGATCGACAAGATTTCACGTAAATCTGATAACCCGTCGATTACGCGTGATGTGTCAGGCGAAGGTGTACAGCAGGCGCTGTTGAAACTAATCGAAGGCACGGTAGCCTCGGTGCCGCCTCAAGGCGGGCGCAAACACCCTCAGCAGGAGTTTTTGCAGGTCGACACCTCAAATATTCTGTTTATCTGTGGCGGTGCATTTGCCGGGCTGGATAAGGTGATTCGTGATCGCTCAGAGAAGGGCGGCATCGGTTTTTCTGCTGAGGTGAAGAGCAAAGATGACAAGCGCCCAGTGGGTGAGATCCTCTACTCGGTAGAACCTGAAGATCTGGTCAAATATGGTTTAATTCCAGAGTTCGTTGGGCGTCTGCCTGTGATCGCGACGCTTGAAGAGCTCGACGAAGCGTCGCTGGTAAAAATTCTGACTGAGCCTAAAAATGCCATCACTAAACAGTTTGGTAAACTGTTTGAGATGGAAGGCTGCGAGTTAGAGATTCGTGATGATGCTTTAAGTGCAGTGGCGTGCAAAGCGATGGAGCGTAAGACTGGCGCACGTGGTCTGCGCTCAATCATCGAGCAGGTGTTGCTAGATACGATGTATGACCTGCCCTCGATGGAGAACGTTGCTAAAGTGGTGGTGGACGAAGGGGTGATCAATGCCGACTCTGAACCGTTGATGATCTATGCCAGCAGCGAAAATAACCAGGTATCCGCAACAAACGATTAATCTCTACCCGTGCCGCCTTTCAGTAGGCGGCTCAAATGTGTAATTGTTCATAAACTGTAACAATTTTCCCTTGAAAAGCGCGTTAGCTATCCTTAAATAATATTCTGTATATTAGAGGTAAAGGACGGCGCGCACTTGTCGATGAATTTAATTAAGAGAGAGTGTAGCCTCACTTATACCCCGCAGAAGAATGAGGACTTATCATGGCGCAGAATGAAGAGCTAACCGAAGTGAATGAAGAGCAGACAATTCTCCCTGTTTTGCCACTAAGAGATGTGGTTGTTTATCCTCATATGGTGATTCCACTGTTTGTTGGTCGAGATAAATCGATCAAGGCACTGGAAGCGGCAATGGAGCGTGACAAGCAGGTCATGCTGGTGTCACAGCGAAATGCATCAATCGATGATCCGCAGGAAGAAGATATTTACGATATCGGAACAGTTGCGACAATCCTGCAGATGTTGAAACTTCCAGATGGCACGGTCAAAGTGCTGGTTGAGGGGGTTGAACGCGCGCGCACGATCCATTTTATGGGTACACAGGAATATTTTGTGGCGCAGATCTCGATGTTACGAGCAGCTGAAATGCCAGAGCGTGAGGCAGAGGTGCTGAGTCGCTCGGTATTAGGTCAGTTTGATCAATATGTAAAGCTGAATAATAAAGTGCCGCCAGAGGTGCTCTCGTCGCTTGCGTCGATAGAAGACGCCGGGCGTCTTGCTGATACCATCGCAGCACATATGACGCTGAAAGTGGAAGAGCGCCAGGAGCTGCTAGAGCTGGTCGAAGCGCGTCTGCGTCTGGAGCGGCTGATGAGTCTGATGGAATCTGAAATTGACCTTCTTCAGGTTGAGAAACGGATTCGTGGGCGGGTCAAGCGCCAGATGGAAAAGAGCCAGCGTGAGTACTACCTGAATGAACAGATGAAGGCGATTCAGAAAGAGCTGGGTGATATGGATGATGTGCCTAACGAGCTCGATGAGTTAACGCAGAAGATTGAAAAATCGGGCATGTCGAAAGAGGCAAGGAAAAAGGCCGACGCCGAACTGAACAAATTAAAGATGATGTCACCTATGTCGGCCGAGGCTGCCGTAGTGCGTAATTACATCGACTGGATAACCAGTGTGCCGTGGAAAAAACGCAGCAAGATCTGTCGTCAGCTGGCGAAGGCGGAAGATGTGCTAGAGGCGGATCACTTTGGTCTGGAAAAGGTTAAAGAGCGTATTCTCGAATACCTGGCGGTGCAGCAGCGTGTCGATAAGCTAAAGGGGCCTATCCTCTGTTTAGTAGGGCCTCCCGGTGTGGGTAAAACCTCGCTGGGGCGTTCGATCGCGCGCGCAACGAATCGCAAATTTGTTCGCATGGCACTAGGTGGTGTGCGTGATGAAGCTGAAATACGGGGTCACCGCCGCACCTATATTGGCTCAATGCCGGGCAAGATTGTACAGAACCTTGCCAAGGTAGAGACGCGTAACCCACTATTCCTGCTTGATGAGATCGATAAGATGGCCAATGATTTTCGTGGCGATCCAGCATCGGCGCTGCTAGAGGTGCTTGACCCTGAGCAGAACAGCACCTTCAATGATCACTACCTGGAAGTCGATTATGACCTTTCAGACGTGATGTTTGTCTGCACCGCCAATAGCATGAATATCCCCGGTCCGTTGCTTGATCGGATGGAGGTGATTCGTCTTTCTGGTTATACCGAAGATGAAAAAATCAATATTGCACAGCGTTATCTACTGGAAAAGCAGATCAAGGATAACGGCTTAAAGAAAAATGAAATTAGCATTTCAGAAGGGGCGATTCGAGACATTGTTCGTTACTACACACGTGAAGCGGGTGTGCGTGGTTTGGAGCGTGAGATCTCAAAAGTGTGTCGCAAGGTGGTTAAAAGCATCCTGTTAAATGATAGTAAAAAGAAGGTCGTGGTGGGTTCTCGTAATCTATCAAAATATCTGGGTGTACGGCGTTTCCGTTTCGGTCTGGCTGAAGAGCATGACCAGGTCGGTCAGGTAACCGGGCTGGCATGGACCGAAGTAGGAGGTGAATTGCTGACCATTGAAGGCACCGTGATGCCCGGAAAAGGCAAGCTGACAATTACAGGACAGATTGGTGATGTGATGCAGGAGTCTGTACAGGCGGCGATGACAGTTGTGCGTAGCCGTGCGAACCTGCTGGGCATCGATAGTGAGTTCTACCAGACCAATGACATTCATGTGCATGTGCCCGAAGGGGGCATCCCCAAAGATGGCCCAAGCGCAGGTATCGGCATGTGTACTGCATTGGTCTCTGCATTAACGGGTATTCCTGTCCGCTCAGATGTCGCGATGACCGGCGAGATTACACTGCGTGGCGAGGTGCTTCCCATTGGTGGCCTTAAAGAGAAGTTACTGGCGGCTCATCGAGGTGGAATTAAAACCGTTTTGATCCCTGATGACAACCGGCGTGATCTCGTTGAGATTCCGGCCAACATTAAAAAGGATCTTGAGATTAAACCAGTAAAATGGATTGATGAGGTGTTGCAGACAGCGTTACAGCATATGCCTGAACCGATCGTAAATAAAGATGGTGAAGGTGAAATTAGTGCAAATAAAAAAGACGCTAAAGCGAAGAAAGGGAGCTATATCCGTCCTCATTAACTCGCATTAAAAGTGCTTGTCTTCAGGGTGCTGCATGATGTATCCTGCTCGCGCTTCCAGCGGGCAGGTTTTTTTAGCCTTCTTTTATAGTGTTTTTGTTATCGGCTTGACAGAGCCTTAATGCAATTGTATAAAAGGCAACGTTGTTAAGCACTACATCTCTGCAGAATATTTAAATCGTTTTTCGAAACACCTCTTCGCAGATAATTAATTGGGAGCATGAATAGTGAACAAAGCAGAATTGATCGACGCTGTCGCCGAATCAGCAGATATTTCAAAGGCAGCAGCGGGCCGTGCGATTGATGGTATGACCGCGGCAGTGAGCAATGCGCTTAAGAAAGATGATAGTGTCACACTAGTCGGCTTCGGTACCTTTTCTGTTCGTGAGCGTGCGGCAAGAAAAGGGCGTAATCCGCAGACTGGAGAAGAGATCGATATCAAAGCTGCGAAATTACCTGTATTTAAAGCTGGTAAGACGCTTAAAGATGCCATAAAATAGCCCGCTTCTCGGGTGCTTAGCTCAGCTGGGAGAGCGTCGCCCTTACAAGGCGGATGTCGGGGGTTCGATCCCCTCAGCACCCACCATTTAAAAGGAGTGGTAGTTCAGTTGGTTAGAATACCGGCCTGTCACGCCGGGGGTCGCGGGTTCGAGTCCCGTCCACTCCGCCAACGTTAAACCTGAAAAGGGTGTGCCCAAAAGGCACACCCTTTTTAGTTTCTGGTTCTGATATAATTTTCAATCGTTTTATAACCGGTGTGCATCCGTTGATGTGCTGATTGTTTGGACTTGTTGATAACAACCCTGAGAGAAGATCATGCTTGGACTTATTCGTGAACGTGCGCAAGGCTTTATTGCGTGGGTCATCGTAATACTGATTATCATCCCATTTGCGCTGTTTGGCATTAATGAATATTTCGAGACTGACTCAAATGTTTATGTGGCCAAGGTCAATGATGTATCGATTCCTGAATTTGAGTATCGCCGCATCTACCAGAATGAGCGTGCTTTTCGTCAGTCAATAGTCGGCAACGATCTCGATTCTCCCTTTATGAATGAAGAGTCAATCAAGCGCAGTGCGCTGGACCGAATCGTCAATACAGAGGTCATGTCGCAGGCAGCAAGTGCCAATGGTTTTGATGTTGGCGATCAGCTATTACTGCAGTCAATAGCTTCTCGCGAAGAGTTTCAGACGGATGGAGTCTTTGATGCAGCGCTCTATAACGCTCTGCTGCGAGCAAACAACCTCTCGCCAGCTGATTTTGAGGCGAATGTACGTCGAGAGATGATGGCCAACCAGTTTGTTGCAGGTGTGATGGATTTAGCGATCGTCACCGATTATGAACTGGATACGTTGCTTCGAATTCAGGAGCAAACACGTAAAATCGGATACATGGTGTTGAACGCTGAATCTTTTAAAGCCGATGAGAGCGAGGTGTTTAGCGATGATGAGATTAAGCGTCACTATGAAAAAAACGTTGATCGCTTCTCCTTGCCTGAACAGGTAAGCCTTGAGTATGTTGAGCTATCAGCCGACGGCTTACTGGATGACATTGAGGTTGATGAGTCGCTGTTAAGGGAGCGCTATGAAGACCGTATCGATAGCTTTGGGCTGCCTGAAGAGCGGCGTGCGCGCCATATCCTGGTCGATTTAGCGGAAGATGCGAGTGACGCAGATATCGAGGCGGCCCGCAGTAAAGCAGCTGATTTGCTTGCACGGATAAAAGCGGGTGAATCTTTTGAAGCATTAGCAAAAGAGAACTCTGATGATGCCGGTTCTGCTGTTGACGGTGGTGATCTCGGCTATTTTGGTCGTGGTGACATGGTTGCTGCATTTGATGAGACTGTATTTTCGATGAAGGTTGGTGAAGTGAGTGAGCCTGTGAAAACGCCTTTTGGTTTTCATATTATTAAGCTGGAAGATGTTCGTGAGGGTAGCACCAAATCATTTGAAGAGGTGCGCGCAGAGCTGGAACGCTCATACCGAGAGCAGCAGGCAGAAGATATTCTTTTTGATCGGCTGGAAGTGTTAAGCAATCTGACCTATGAAAACCCGGATTCACTCTCAATTGCAGCAGATGAGATGGGGTTAACGATTAAAACGGTCGATTTTTTTGACCGTAATAGCGGTCCGGGAATCGCCTCTAATCCCAGGGTTAGAAAGGCGGCTTTTAGCAGTGAGGTCATGGCTGGAAATAACAGTGAGCCGCTAGAGATTGGTGAAAACCATATGGTGGTGATTCGTATCAATGAGCACAGACCAGAATCTTATCGCCCTCTTGAAGAGGTGCGTGATGATGTGGTTGCGCTTTTGCGTGAACAGAAGGCCAGGAACGCGGCTGTTTCTCAGGGTGAATCGCTGTTAAAGCAGCTTGAAGCGGGGGGCGATGTGACTGCTATGGCGGCAGAGCAGGCCGCTGAATGGAATGAGACGGCGCTGGTCAAACGAAATGATAATAGTGTTAACCACGAGATACTGAATGCGGCATTTCGTATGGCAAAGCCAGCTGAGGGTGAGACAAAGTGGCGAGGCCTTAAGCTAGCCAATGGTGACTATGCCATTATTGCCCTTTATCAGGTTAAGGATGGTGATCTGAGCAATATTGATGAGACGGTGCGCACGGCATTAAAGGATCGATTGGAGCGTTCCCGCTCGCAGAGTGAAGGGGCTTACCTGGTTGATAGTCTGAAGCAGCAGGCAAAAATTGTAGAGTACCCTGATAACCTGTAAGTAACCTGCTGTCAGCCATTTCGTCATTTAACGCAATGTCATGACAATTGATCAGAGGTTCCTGGTTTTAGTGGATTAAAAAAGGGCGACGGGGAATGGTTATCCCGTCGCCCTTTTTGCAGGGAGTACTGGAGGGGTTATTTAGATCTGTCCCATCCCCAGAATGTTGTAGCCTGCATCGACATAAGTGATTTCGCCGGTAACGCCCGATGCCAGATCAGAGCACATAAATGCCGCTACGTTACCCACTTCATCGATCGTAACGTTACGACGCATCGGCGAGTTCTTTTCACCGTAATCGAGAAACTTGCGGAAGTTACTGATGCCTGCTGCTGCGAGTGTTTTGATCGGTCCGGCAGAGATCGCGTTAACACGGATGCCATCAGGGCCGAGATCATCCGCCATATAGCGCACATTGGCTTCAAGGCTTGCCTTGGCCAGCCCCATCACGTTGTAGTTAGGGATGGTGCGCACGGCCCCGAGATAACTCATGGTTAGCAGCGCCCCATCACGCCCCTCCATCATTTTGCAGCCCGCCTTGGCGAGCGCAGCAAAGCTGTAAGAGCTGATTTCATGCGCTGTGCGGAAACCCTCACGAGTAACGCAATCCAGATATGGCCCCTCTAACTCTTCCCGAGGGGCAAAGGCAACGGAGTGGACGATGATGTCGAGGTAGTCCCAGAAATTATCAAGATGTTCAAAGACCGCTTCGATCTCTTTATCGCTTGAAACATCGCACGGTACGACGATTTCAGAGTCGAGTTCAGCCGCGAACTTTTCAACGCGACCTTTTAATTTCTCATTTTGATAGGTGAATGCCAGTTCGGCACCCTGTTCTCTCATCGCCTTTGCAACACCCCAGGCAATTGAACGGTTGCTGGCGACGCCGACGATCAGCGCCCTTTTACCTTCTAAAAATCCCATATCACACCTTTGCTATTTCAGACTGTCCATTATAAGCCAATAAGGTACCGAAAAAAGAGTGTCACGGGAAGGGGTATCGGTAAAAGTGAGGCTAATAGTGACTTATCCATTACGTTTTGTTTGCAATGAGATGCAGGGCAGCTAATCAGCCGTTTCCTGAAATATCGACAATCGGTTCTGTTATAAAATGACAGCACAGCTTGCTTGTTCTAAGCAGAGAAGCTCGTTATTCTTGGGGGTGAACCACTCCCGTATCTATATTGGCAAGCGAGCGCTGTGGAGTGTGGTCATGTGATGGCATTTTTTTGTAAAAGGCGGATGCATTAATGGAACGGCGCTTTACGGTTAAAGACTTTTCAAACTTCATCTTTCTTTCACTGCTGGCAGTGATGATCCTGCTGACAATGTATATGATTGATCGCCAATGGAGCAAGATGGCGCAGATGGAGCGTGTGATGCAGGAGCAGGCAGATAGCATGCGTGAACTGCGCTCATTAGTGCGCAATGTTGATAAGCGAATTCAGAGCGGTCATCTTAATGCTGCTATCGCTGGCAGCGGCAGTGCCGGCAACCCGGAAGCTATTGGCGATGATATCCCCGCCGCTTTTCGTCGCGCTAAAATAGCCGTAGATCAGCCCGACTACCATGAAGGGGACTGGCACGTACAGGCCTTCGGCCTGAACCTGAAAACGATCACCCCGCTGGTCTCGTCAGATGTCTACGCTTCTAATGTACAGAGCTATGTGATGGAGTCGCTGCTAATACGTGATCCAGATACACTGGAGTGGGTGGGGCTGATTGCCCGCTCATGGGATGTGAGTGATGATGGATTAAAGCTAACATTCAGACTGCGTAAGGATGTTGTTTTTTCTGACGGTCAACCACTAACCAGTGACGATGTAGTCTTCACCTTCGATTTTATTATGAATGAGACCATCGCAGCGCCACGTGCACGCGCCTATTTTGAAAAGATGAAATCGGTAACGGCACTGGATGATTACACCGTTGTGTTCGAATTCAGAGAGCCCTACTTTAACGCCCTGTCACTGGCGGGTGGGATGTCCATCATGGCGCGCCATTTCTATGAGCCTTATCTGCAGACCCCTGAAGCCTTCAATCAATCAAAAGGGCTGCTGCTAGGCTCCGGCCCCTATCGTCTGCAGGATCCCAAAGGGTGGACGCCAGACCTGGGAATGGTTGAACTGGAACGCAATCCACGATACTGGGGGCCGATCCTGCCGGCGTTTGATCGCCTACTATGGAAGGTGATTGAAAACGACAGTGCGCGGTTGACCACCTTTCGTAACGGTGAAATCGATATCTATAGCGCTCGTCCGCGCGAATATAAAGCGCTGCTTGATGATGATGAGCTAAGCGATCGTACCCAGCACTTTGAATATATGAGTCCGACTGCCGGTTATAGTTATATTGGCTGGAATCAGGGTAGCATCGATAAGCCTTCACGTTTTGCCGACAAGCGTGTGCGCCAGGCGATGACCTACCTTACGGATCGCAAACGTATCATTGATGAAATCATGCTCGGTTATGGCGAAGTGGCGATTAGCCCCTTTAACCCCCGCAGCCACCAGCATAATAAAGCGCTCACTGCACGCGACTATGACCCGGAAAAGGCGAAGGCGCTGTTGAAAGAGGCCGGTTATGAAGACCGCAATGGAGACGGCGTACTGGAAGATGCCAACGGGGAACCGTTTGAGTTTGAGCTGGTCTATTTTCAGGGAAATGAAGATACCAAGCGTATTGTGCTGTTTCTGAAAGACCTTTATGCCGGTGCCGGGGTGTTGCTACACCCTAAGCCTACTGAGTGGTCGGTGATGCTGGATCTGCTCGGTAAGCGCAACTTTGATGCGATCACCCTAGGTTGGTCGAGTGGTGTTGAGACCGATATCTTTCAGATGTTTCATGGTAGCCAGACTGAAAATGGTGGTGACAATTTTGTCGGCAATAAGAACCCGAAGCTGGATAAGTTGATTGATGAAGCGCGTGCCACGGTGGATGAAGCGAAGCGTATGCCACTATGGCAACAGACTGAAGCGATCATGTACGACGATCAGCCCTACACCTTTTTGATGCGTCGTAAATCGATGGTCTTTATCGACAAACGCATCCATAACATTGCACAGACCAAACTGGGGTTGAATGCCGGCTTTGTACCGGTAGAGTGGTATGTGCCACTGGAAATTCAGAAGTACAGCGACTAAGACTGACCAGCGATCGCGTTAATGCACATTTATCTTCTGAGACGGCTACTGTTGATGATCCCCACCTTACTGGGGATCACCATTGTGGTATTCACCGTGATGGCCTCTGCACCCGGTGGCATCAGTGCACAGAGCCTGGTGGAGGGGCAGAACCTGGAACCGCAGGCGAAGAAGGCGCTGGAGGATTATTACAACCGCCTCTATGGGTTAGATTCGCCAGCACCAGTACAGTACCTGCGTTGGCTCAACAACGTTTCACCTGTTGGTTTTACCTTTGATGAGAATAACGAGATCGACGGGTTTTCGCTTTTTAAAGGCTCGGATCTGGGGGATAGCTTTCGCTACGGCCGTCCGGTGATGGATCTGATCAAAGAGCGCGTACCGATCACGATGTTGCTGAATGTCATCTCCATTCCGCTGATCTACATTATTGCGATCGCAATCGGAGTGCGAGCCGCCATGCACCGTGGGCAGCCGTTTGATGTCGGCTCCAGCGTGGTGATGCTCGGCCTGTGGTCAGTGCCCACCATGTTAACCGGGGTGTTGTTGATCGGCTTTTTCTCCAGCGACCAGTACTGGCACTGGTTTCCCACCTCCGGCCTTAATCAACGCGAGGCGTTAGATATGGTCTTCCTGCCGCACTGGGACTCCTTGGTGGATGTGTTGTGGCTATTTGTCTATAGCAGCATCGGCGCGATGTTGATGGTCTGGTTGAGTCGCCTTCAGTCGGTACAGCTGCGCACGGGTGTGATGGCTGCAATGGGGGTAACGATGGCGCTGCTAATGGTTAACGCGCTGCCAGGTGGGGGGAGTGTGGCGGCCTACCTCTTTTTAGGCGTCACGCTGGGGCTGTTATTTGCGCTGATCGCCTATACCGATTACCTCGCACTACGCCTGGTGGTGATGGGGAGCATTGGGGTCGCAATCGGCACCGTGCTCTTCTTTATGTTTCAGAGCGAAGGTTTTGTACGCGGCTTTTTTCTTGATCGCACCTGGCACCTTATCCTCCCCGTCATCTGCCTCACCTACGGTGGCTTCGCCTTTCTCACCAAACTCACCCGAACCGCTGTGCTTGAAAACCTGCTGGCCGACTACGCCCGCACCGCGCGCGCCAAAGGGGTGAGTGAGAAGGATGTGTTATGGCGGCATGTCTTTCGCAACAGCCTGTTGCCGTTGATCACAGTGTCGGCCACACTGCTCCCCGGCCTGCTTGGCGGTTCGGTAATTGTGGAGAGTATCTTCAGTATCGATGGCATGGGTAAGCTTGCCATTGAAGCGGTGAAGGGGCGTGACCGTGAACTGGTGCTGTCGATTACACTCATCAGTGGCGTGTTAACGCTGGTTGGTTATCTGATTGCCGACCTCTGTTACGCGCTGGCAGATCCGCGGGTGAGTTATGACTAGTGGCGATATGATCGATGGAGTGCTGCAATGAGCCGTAAAACTGAGGCGGTGGTCACCGAAAGTTCACTGGCCGATGAACGCCAGAGTGAACGGGCGGCTAATCGCAGTTATGCTGCGCAGGTGTTGCGCGAGGCCTTTACCCAGTGGGGGGCGCGCTTTGGCCTGTTCTGGATCGCCATTCTCGCAGTCGTAGCGGTGTTTGCCCCTTTTCTTGCCAATAGCCATCCACTATTACTGAGTGAAGGGTCGGAGGTAAGTAGCCCCATGCTGCGTTATCTGACGGTGGGTGACGTGGTGATGCTGGCCGTTTTTTTCACCGTAGTCGTACTGATGTTTATCCGCATCCGCTTTTATAAAAAGGTGATGATGCTGCTGGTGACAGGAACGCTCACCACCATCATCGCCTTTATGGTGGTCTCGCCACCGCAGTTAACCGTCTATGATCAATACCGCGTGAAGCAGGCGGCGGGCGCTTATGACTGGGTGATTCACGCCCCGATTCCCTATTCACCCAAAGATTATATTCGAGACGCGGGTGATACGGGGTTAGAGGCGCCGCTCGGTTCAACGGAGCGCACGCACTGGTTTGGTACTGAAGAGAACGGCTCGGATGTGTTGAGCCGTATGATTCACGCCTCACGCATCGCACTCGGCATCGGCTTTGTCGCAACCGGCATCGCGCTGTTGATTGGCATTATCATGGGGGGGCTGATGGGGTTCTTCTCAGGTATCGTCGATATGATCGGCATGCGTCTGATGGAGATCTTTGAGGCGGTGCCGACGCTCTTTCTGCTGCTCACCTTTGTCGCCTTCTTTGATCGCAGTCTCTATGTGATGATGGTGATCATCGGCATCACGAGCTGGCCCGGTTACGCACGTTTTGTGCGAGCCGAATTCCTGCGCCTGCGACAGCAGGAGTTTGTCCAGGCCGCGACCGCCTGTGGCCTGCCGTTACGTTCGATCCTGTTTCGTCACATGTTACCAAACGGCATCGCTCCCATTCTGGTGGCGGCAAGCTTTGGCGTTGCCTCCGCCATCCTGGCCGAAGCGACATTGAGCTTCCTCGGGCTGGGGCTGGTCGATGACCCATCATGGGGGCAGATGTTAAATCAGGCGGTGCAGTCATCCACCTTTAACTGGTGGATGGCACTCTTCCCCGGCGGCGCCATTTTTCTCACTGTCTTTGCCTACAACCTGATGGGTGAGTCACTGCGTGACGCGATTGATCCCAACCTTAAGAAGTCGGCCGGGTAGCAGATGTTACTGCAAGTAGACAATCTTAAGACCTACCTTCGTGTCGGTAAAAAAAGTGTTAAGGCGGTCGATGGTATCAGTTTTAGTATCGATAAAGGGGAGATTTTCTGTCTGGTAGGGGAGTCGGGGAGTGGCAAATCGATCACCGCGCTATCCATTATTCAGCTTATCCCTAAAGATATCTGTAGCCATCCCGATGGGCGTATCATTTTTCGTGGCGGTGATCTGGATGAGAGTGGCACGCGTGAAGCGCTGGATATGCTCACCCTGGACGAAGAGAAAAAACGCCAGGTGTGTGGCGCACGTATTGCGATGATCTTTCAGGAACCGATGACCTCGCTCAACCCCGTCTTTACCGTGGGTGACCAGATTATTGAAGTGCTTCAGATCCACCGGCCTGATATGAGTGATGCTGAGGCGCGCAAGCGTGCGATCGCCGCACTTGAACAGGTGCAGATCCCTGAGCCTGAAGTGCGCGTTGATGAATTTCCCCACCGCCTCTCCGGTGGCCAGCGCCAGCGTGTGATGATCGCGATGGCGATGGCCTGTGAACCAGACCTGCTGATTGCCGATGAGCCAACCACCGCGCTGGATGTCACCGTGCAGGCCGAGATCTTACGTCTGATGAAAGCGCTGCAGGAACGAAATGGAATGAGCATCCTCTTCATCACCCACGACTTTGGGGTGGTGGCAAAGATGGCCAATAGAGTAGCGGTGATGCGCAAGGGTAAGATTGTGGAAGAGGGTACGTTACAGCAGGTGCTGCATCAGCCAGAACATGACTACACCAGGCAGCTATTGGCGGCGCTGCCTGAAAACCTAAAGCGCCAACGTGATCTACAGTTGATCGAAAATCGATCGCTGGCGAAATTGACGGAAGTGACATCGGCGCAGCCACCGTTGGTCGATGTGAAGCAGCTCGAAGTCTACTTTCCGATTAAGAAAGGACTTTTTCGCCGCACTGTTGATCATGTTAAAGCGGTCGATGGTGTCGACCTTGAGATTCCCAGAGGGCAGTTGCTGGCGCTGGTCGGGGAGTCGGGCTGTGGTAAGACCACGCTCGGACGTGCGATCCTGCGTCTGGTCGATTCAACTGCTGGCACGATCTCATTTAACCAGCAGGCGATCACCCGGCTGCCGCGTAAAGCGATGATCCCATTTCGCCGCGATATGCAGATCATCTTTCAGGACCCCATGTCGTCACTCAACCCGCGTATGACGATCGTTAGCACCCTCATTGAACCGATGGCAGTGCACGGCATTGGCGAGTCCAAAGAGGAGCGGATCGAGATTGCACGCAAGATTCTACAGCGGGTGCAGCTGGATGGTGATCACTTGTGGCGCTACCCGCATGAATTTTCCGGTGGTCAACGTCAGCGTATCGGCCTGGCGCGTGCGCTGGTGCTGGATCCTACCTTTATTGTTTGTGATGAGGTGACCAGCGCGCTCGATGTCTCAGTACAGGCCGAAGTGTTGCAGTTGCTAATGGAGCTGCGCGCGGAAAAGGGGCTCACACTGCTCTTTATCACGCACGATATCAGCGTGGTTGAATACATTAGTGATGAGATGGCAGTGATGCATGGCGGCAAGATTGTGGAGCGAGGGCCGACTGCTGATATTTGCCGTAATCCACAGCAGCAATACACCCAGAAGCTGCTCTCTGCAGTGCCGCGTCTAATACTCTAAAAACAGATGAATAGCCCAGTGAGCAGACCACTGCTAAGCGTTGAAAATCTCGTTACCCGCTTTGAAAATAATGAGCAGGCAGTCTGTGCCGTCGATGGTGTTAGCCTCACTATTCAACGTGGTGAGACTTATGCGTTACTGGGTGAGTCGGGCTGCGGAAAATCGATGACCTCATTTTCGATTATGCGCCTGTTACCACCGTCGGGGCGGGTGGTGGCCGGGCGGGTACTCTTTGATGGTGAAGATCTCATGCAGCTGTCGGACGGTGCGATGCGACGCATACGTGGCCGCCGTGTGGCGATGATCTTTCAGGAGCCGATGAGCTCGCTTAACCCTGTTGTGACGATCGGTGAGCAGATCGCAGAGCCAGTGCGGCTTCATCAGGGCTTAAAGGGGCGCGCTGTGAAAGAGAAGGTTGTGGCGCTACTCAACGATGTCGGCATTGCAGACTCGCAACAGCGCTACGGTGACTACCCACACCAGCTCTCAGGCGGGATGAAGCAGCGCGTAATGATCGCTATTGCGCTGGCGGGGGAGCCTGAACTGCTGATTGCTGATGAGCCGACAACAGCGCTCGATGTGACGATCCAGGCGCAGGTGCTTACCTTGCTAAAAAGACTACAGCAGAAGCGCGGCATGGCACTACTGTTGATCACCCATGACCTCGGGGTGGTCTCCACCATGGCAGACAGGGTCGGGGTGATGTATGCGGGGCAGCTGGTTGAGGAGGCGACACGTGAGCAGTTTATTACTGAAGCGAAGCACCCTTATAGCCAGAAACTGTTTGAGTCGCTACCCGATATTAACAAACGAGAACAGCCACTCGCGGTGATTCATGGTGCAGTGCCATCACTGACAGAAAATTTTTCCGCTTGCCGCTTTGCTGCACGTTGTGATTATAGTGATGATCGTTGTCACCAGCAGCTGCCGCCGTGGTTTGATCCTGGAGAGGGGCAGCGGGTGCGTTGTCACCGCTTTGACTCTGCCACACATTCGGCTGTTAACAACAGCGCGCACCATCTGCCCGATCAAAGCTGGCAGAAGAACAGCAGAGATTCCGCTGCGACAACGCTACTCGATGTGAAGGATCTCAAAGTACACTTTCAGCTTCGGCAGGGGATTTTTAGCCGTCAAAGCGGTTATCTCTATGCGGTGGATGGGGTCTCACTGCGGCTTAACAGGGGGGCGACCATTGCACTGGTCGGTGAATCTGGCTGCGGTAAAACCACTGTTGGTAAAGCGATTTTGCAACTGAACCGGCCAACAGGTGGCGAGGTGTTGTTTGCCGGAGAGGACCTCTGTCAACTCAGTGAAGCGGCACTGCGTAAGAGACGAAATGAGTTTCAGATCATCTTTCAGGACCCCTTCTCTTCGATGAATCCACGCATGAAGGTGGCTGAGATCATTCGCGAAGGGATGGTGACACTGGGGATTGGTACAGCTACCGAACAGTCGGCACGTATTGATCAACTGCTCATGCAGGTCGGTTTACCACTTGAGGCGCGTGACCGTTATCCACATGAGTTCTCCGGCGGGCAGCGTCAGCGCATCTGCATTGCACGTGCACTGGCAGTCAACCCCAGACTGATTATCTGTGATGAACCGACCAGTGCGCTGGATGTATCAGTTCAGGCGCAGATTCTTAATCTGTTGAAGCAGCTACAGCGTGAGATGGGACTCTCATATCTTTTTATTACACATAATCTGTCAGTCGTCGCCTATCTTGCCGATGAAGTTGCGGTGATGTATCTCGGCCGTGTTGTTGAGCAGGGGCGAGTGGATGATCTTCTTAACCACCCCAAACACCCTTATACGCAAGCGTTAATCTCTGCCATCCCAACGATAAATAAAGAAGATGGGCGTGAGGTCATTCAACTGCAAGGGGAGCTTCCCTCGCCTGCAGCACCGCCAGCGGGGTGTCATTTTCATACCCGCTGCCCACAGGTGATGGCACAATGTCATACCCGTTATCCAGCCAGTTCACCATTAAGCAATAGCCATCGTGTGAGTTGCTTTTTATATTCAGAGAGCTCTTAGGCAAAACATCGCGGTAGTTTTTTTCTGTTCTGTTTTCCTCTGGAATGACTATCGATCCTTATATCTGTTTGAAGATGAGTTTTGCGAATGTCAAATGTTGTGACTATAATGTCGCGCCTCTGATTAAGTTATGAGCGAAGTTTTATTTTCTGATTTAATCAGAGGCCGAACTTTTTAATCATTTAGGGAATAACATGGTCGATAATAAAAAAGCTACAACCAGAAAGAGCGCTATTAAAAAATCATCTACAAAAAAACCAGCGACTAAAAAACGTGCGGCTAAAAAGAAAACAACCCTTAGCAATGAGGAGCTGTTAGCTGTAACGCCTGTGAATAAAGCGCATGCTCGTTCTATTTCTGCACTTGCAAAAGCGATCAGGAAATCAGAACGTGCAGCAAATGCATCGGCAGTAGCCGCTGAAAAAGTTGCTGCGGCGAAGGATAAGCTTGCACAAGCTAAGGCAAACGCCAAAGTGAAAAAGACTGCGGCCGCAAAAAAAGCGCTGGCTCGCGCAGCTGCTGGTTATGATAAAGCCAGAGTCACCTTAAGTGAAAAGGTGGTGATTTCCAGAGCAGCGCTTGCCGTGACCACTGAAGCTGCGAGTGAAGTTAAAGCCGGTATTGTGAAAGAGCAGGCTAAACAGGCCGCCATTGCTGCTTTTGCTGTTAAGTGGGAAAAACAGTACGACCGTAAGATGAAGGCAGCAGCGAAAGCAAAAGAAAAAGCTAAAAAGGCCGCAGCCAAAAAGGCTTCGGCCAGGAGAAAGGGGTCAAAGAAAACCGTGTAATCTCTGGCTCTCTTTGACGTGTGAATACTCCACCGGCTAAAGCCGGTGGCTTCGGGTTACGGCTAAAAGCCGGATTGATCGGCCGTACGGCCGATTGTCCCCTCTCCCAGGACTGGGAGAGGGTGAGGGTGTAAAAGCAACGATGCCGCCTAAAGGCGTGGGATTTACTGATCCCCTATCAAAGACATTAAAAAAGGGTGATGCATCCGGTGGCATCACCTTTTTTTGTAAAGTATTCTATGCTGTGCTCCTGTCTGAATGGATGAGATAATCAGTGCCTCGCTCCAGAGGTTATTTACATTTTATGCTATCCATTGCTGTTGTCATTCCAACCTATAACCGTATAACAACGCTTGCTCGCGCGATCGAGTCGGTGCTGGCGCAAACCTCTCCTGCCAGTGAGATCATTGTTGTCGACGACGGTTCCAGCGACGGTACTGCCAGTTGGGTTCGTGAACATTATCCACAAATTAAGCTAATCGAGCAGCCGAACAGGGGAGTGAGTGCTGCACGCAATCGAGGCATTGAGTCTTCACATTGTGACTGGATTGCGTTGCTCGATTCTGATGATGAGTGGTTGCCGAAGAAACTGGAAGAGCAGGTGGCGCTAATAGCTGGGCGACCTGAATACCGCTTGATACACAGTGATGAGATCTGGATTCGTAACGGGGTGCGTGTCAACCCGATGAAGAAACATGCCAAGAAGGGGGGGTGGATTTTTCAGGGCTGCCTGCCGCTCTGCGCCATTTCACCCTCGGCCGCGATGATTCACCGTTCGCTCTTTGATGAAGTGGGGCTATTTGATGAGACGCTGCCCGCCTGTGAAGATTACGATATGTGGTTGCGCATCACATCACGCTTCCCGGTACTTTACTGCGAACAGCCCTTGATTAAGAAGTATGGTGGTCATGAAGATCAGCTTTCAGGAAAACACTGGGGAATGGATCGCTTTCGTATTCAGGCGCTGGTTAACCTGCTTGAGCGGGTTGAGCTGAATGAGTGCGATAGCAGTGCGGCGCAGGCGATGTTGCTGAAGAAAACAGCGATCCTGCTGAAGGGGGCACGAAAGCATGGAAACAGCGAATTGGTTAAGCAGTGTGAAGCGCTACAGCAGCAGTGGTCTGGAGGGCTGCATGGCTGACTGGCTGTTGGTGCCTCTTCCGCATTAAAACAGGTCGATACCCCCCGCGTCAGACTGCTGAACTTTTTCAGCTTCAGCGCGGGCTTTTTTTGCAGCCAGTGCTGCACCATATCTCTTATCGGCCCCTTTAATATGTTTGGCAAGCCACTCATTGAGAAAATCGAGCAGATCGACCATGATGTGCTCTTCATTATTATCAAGGCGTGACTGAAAATCGACCACCTGCGCAATGAGTCTTTTATGCTTCTCCTTATGAGCATCAAGCTTCTCATACCCCTGCCGCGCCAGCATTCCCTCTTCATAGGAAAAATGAGAGACGGTGTAGTCAACCAGCCCCTGCAATATCCGTTTCATTAAATAGAGGCTACGTTCATCGGCAGCCTGTTTACTCAGGTCATTAATCATATCGACAAGGATTCTATGTTGCCGGTCAATTTCCGGAATGCCCACGCTAAAGCTGTCATCCCATTTAAATAAGACATTATCTGCCTGTCTGCTTGCAGCCATTAACTGTTCATCACTAATTGCGAAGCGTTTTATCAGCGACTGTGACTCTGATGCCAGCGCCTTAATGATGCAGGCATCTTCCACAGTGCCGAGGGCAACGGCAGATGCCTGGCGGGAGGCGCTGGTCATGTTAATGACGTTATTGTCGAGGTTCTTTGCCATGTTGCTCTGCTGTTCTGCAGAGATGGCGATGCGGCTATTCATCTCACTGATTGAGGTGACTGTTTCAGTGATCTCATTTAACATATCCCCGGCTATTTTTGCCTGCTTAACGCTATTGGTAAGCTGGGCTTCGCTAGCGGCTATCACCTCTACCGCGCGGTTACTTCCTGATTTCAACGCATCAATCATGCGCTGTATATCCTGCGTGGCTAGATGAGTTTTGTTGGCCAGATTACGTACTTCATCTGCAACGACAGCAAAACCGCGCCCATGTTCACCCGCGCGTGCGGCTTCAATGGCTGCATTTAATGCCAGCAAATTCGTCTGCTCTGCAATCTCTCCGATCATGTTCAGGATAGTGCTGATCTCCTGGCTGTCACTATTGACCTTATTGATAACATCGGAGACCTTGCCGATCTCGCCAGACAGTAGATCGATCGATTCAACAACTTCAGTGACAACCTGTCTGCCGCTATTGGCCGACGCTTCGGCCTGTTTGGCAGAGTTAGCTGCCTCTGAAATATTGCTGGAGATATCCTGAACCATGGATGAAAGCTCGGTAATGGAGTGACTGGTTGCGGCGCTATCTTCTACCTGGCTGCTCACGGAGTTTTCTGTTATCTGGCTCGACTCAGTGAGACGTGTCGAAACATCATTGAATAGACTGCTAGTGCGAAGCACTGCGGCAATGGTCTGGCTCACCCCCTGAGAGATGGTATCCATAGCGTTGAATATCTGTCCCATCTCATCTTGAGAGGCGAGATCAGTGACACTGCTTTGTGTTAAATCACCATCAGCCATATTTTTTGCATAACACACCAGGCGGCGTAATTTCCGGGTAAAACTTAAATAGAAACCAAGCAGCAGATAGGCGAGTAGCACGATGGTCGCAGCAATGATTGCCATATAGATATTACGCTCTAGCCGCTCCTGTGTGATGCGTTTCTCAATGGAGTTCATTACGATGGGAATCATCTCATTTGAGAGCTGAAGCGTATCTTGAATGGCCTGTGTTCCCTGGGCGAAATAGTCCTGTACCGCCATTTTTGATGATATACCGCTATCGACCAATGCGATCTGCTCGCGTGTGGTCTGTAAAAAGGCGTTCACATTATCGCTACCCTGGGCGAAGGTCGTCTTCAATGCTGGCTGGTGGTGCAGGTATGCTATCTCATTGGCGATTGATACCAGTTGATACTCCACTCGGTCAATAAGAATCATCAGCTTCACACGTTTCTTCGCCAGTTGACCTGGATTGGCCAGCAGGCCTGCGGTGCTTCCCCTGATCACACCGATATCGTTGATGAGAGTCGGGATATTACGGATAAAGACATCGGCCATATGGGCGTTATCGCCGCCTGAATCCTGTAGCAGATGGGTAACACGACCAACATGCTTCATATAAGCGATGATCAGCTCAATCACCTGGTTATGGGCGGTGAAGCTTGCTTCAATTTTATTGCCGCGAAATGCTGCCTGAGCGACCGCCCAGGCCTCCCGAATGGCGCTAACTTTCTCGCTTAGCTGAAGATCAACCGCACTGCTCTCTTCCATCGATTCAAGTGCAGTGATCAGTTTTTCAACCTGCTGCTGTTTCTCCATCACATCAGGCAGGTCACCCCTTTTACCGCTGTTCAGATAGCTGTTCGAGCTGCCCCGGGACTGCCCGACCGCGACCAGAAGCTGCTGTAGAGAGCGCTCAATTGCTAGCCCGCTACGCTCCTGAGAAAGGTGTGCGATCTCTTTTCCAAGGAACTCAAGAGCCACATAACTTAATACTAAAACGGGAAAAAGGGAAATAGATACAATTAGATAGAGTTTTGTTTTTAGACCCAGGCGATCCATTAAATAGATCACAGGGGCGATGAATATTTTCATGAATCCCTCTCTCAACAACATACCAGAATTAACATGTGGGTTACATCTATAGTATCGACATGGAATGTATGGACTTTAGTCGGGAGTAGGTGAAATCTTACGTGGGGATAATAGAGGTTCTGATCCCTCTCTGGTCAGGTTTTCTGACTTTGGGGCATCGCAAACAGTGCTAATGAGGTGAATAATCCGCCAACTGCTCCGTAAAGGTGGGCATCCACAATGACGTTGCCACCTGCAAATTCGGTACTGCCTGGTAAGGGGCCAGCGACCTGCTCCCAGGCGAGTTTTCCTGTGAGCAGTATTAATAAGAGTAGCTCAGCGCGATACCCCGCCTTTATGCTCACCACCGCTCCTGCGACAAACATGCCGTGTAATATGCCCGACAGACCAACGTACCACTGAAGTTCTGGATTAAAGAGCAGCATGCCGATGCTGGTTGCGACTGCGCAGACGACAATCATCAGCAACCAGCTGCTATTTTTAATTAAGTGGCCAAAGAGCAGCCAGATCAGTAACAGGCCGACAGCGTTCATCCATAAATGGGGCCAGCCAAGATGTACCAGATGGCCGCTGATAAGCCGCCACACTTCGCCATTCAAGATGCCATCACGGTCATAACGCAGCCACTCGCCAACGTTTCCGCCACCGAGCTGAATCAGTAGTGCAATGAGAAAGAGTAGTAGCGGGATTATGTTTGCGTGAAGTCGTGCGATAAAGGGGGGGGTGGGTTCACGCGATGGCATTTTGTTATCAGAGGCTGTAGAGGGCATAGTTGAAATTAAACCGGTGGGTTAACAGGCTGCACTGGTTTCATAAGAGCACTTATATAGAAGGTATAGAGGATAGAGGGCACTTTCACCTTTCTGACCAGGTAGCAATGGCTGCCTGGTTGATAGTATAGCAAAGGCCTCACTTTAACGCCTCAAGCAGTGCTGCGTGCAATTTCTCCAGTTGCGCTTTATCGCTGAGGGGGCGGTCATCTTTATCGCTGATATAAAAAATATCTTCGATATGTTCACCAAAGGTGCCAATTTTGGCGTTATGTACTTTGACATGGCACTCCATCAGCACCTTACCAATGCGGGATAGCAGGCCGGGCCGGTCACTGGTGATCAGTTCCAGCATCGTCAGTGAAGTGTTGGGTATGCTGGAGAAGTTGAGTTGAGTCGGGGTATGGAAATGTTTCTGTCTCCGGCTGAGACGACGAGTGGGTGGAAGCGTGGGGGGGGTGTTTTGCGTAATGATCCGCTTCAGTGTGTCGATGATATCCTCAATGCGGGTGCTGTCACTCACGGTACTGCCACCATGTTCAAGTACAATATAGGTGTTGAGGGCAAAACCGTTGTTTGCGGTGATAATACGAGCATCGATAATGTCGAGATTGAGCTGGTCCAGTGCCATGGCCGTGTTGGCAAAGAGATTCTCTTTATCACGCGTATAGATGAATATTTTGGAGCCACCCTGTTCATTGTCTGAAGAGATGGCGACCAGTGGGTGTGTGGCCTGATGGTTGATGATTTCACGACTATGCCAGATGATTTCATCAACGCTATGGCGTAGAAAATAGTCGTTATCAAGCTGCTGCCAGAGCGCATCAACCTGTTTCATATCACGGTGTGCCAGCTGCGAGCGGGCTGCTTCTTTCTGCTTTTCCACTAGTTCAGATTTATCGACCTGATTATCGAGGCCGCGTCTTAACGCCCGTTTGGTGGCGCTATAGAGTTTGAATAGTAGTGAATCTTTCCAGTTGTTCCACAGTTTGGGGTCGGTGCCGCGAATGTCTGCTACGGTGAGCAGGTAAAGGTAATCAAGCCGCGTCTGCTCCTGGACGATAGCGGCAAAATCGGCAATCACAGCGGGGTCACCAATATCTTTACGTTGTGCCGTCACTGACATTACCAGGTGGTTCTCTACCAGCCAGGCAACCATACTGGCATCCTGCTCACTTAAGCCGTGGTGCTGGCAAAATACGTAGGCATCTTCTCGTCCCAGCAGTGAATGGTCACCACCACGCCCTTTGGCGATGTCGTGAAATAGCGCACCAAGGTAGAGTATCTCCAGCTTGTTAAGTTTAAGGATAATATCGCTACAGTTTGGGAATTCATCTCGAAACTCAGCCACCGTGAAACGGCGCACATTACGCAGGACATTTAAAGTATGTTCATCGACGGTGTAAACATGAAACAGATCATACTGCATCTGCCCGACGATCTTGCCAAATGCCGGAATATAGGCGGCAAGCAGTCCGTAACGATTAATTCG
>Ga0256830_1000521_pt1 | contig 30410 bp, 31 predicted proteins | sample 128326metaG_FD_190537 | JGI IMG/M metagenome (GOLD analysis project Ga0256830, IMG submission 190537) | Hydrothermal vent microbial communities from Lau Basin, Pacific Ocean - 128-326 | ecosystem: Environmental > Aquatic > Marine > Hydrothermal vents | place: Pacific Ocean: Lau Basin | collected... | reverse complement strand
TGCTCGAGGCCAACGACTACCCGGTGATCGATCTTTCCGGCAACGAGATGGCAAAGCTGCATATTCGTTACATGGTCGGCGGCCGGGCGCCGAATACCGGCACGGAGATCGTCTACCGGTTTGAATTTCCGGAACGTCCCGGTGCGTTGTTACAGTTTTTACAGCGCATGGGCAAGGATTGGAACATCAGCCTGTTCCATTATCGTAATCACGGTTCCGCCTATGGCCGGGTGCTGGTTGGTATGCAGGTGGAGGATGGCAAGAAAGAGGAATTCCAGGCGTTTTTACAGGATCTTGGATACCGTTACTGGGAAGAATCCGCTAATCCGGCCTACGAGTTGTTTCTAAAGTGATTGAATTGGTCGTTTTTTGATCTTTTTCGCCATCGAGTCCGCCTTGTTCACCACCGTTCGCGGCGAGACGGTGCAAAGGGCGTGGTACGGGTGGTTTTCGCGGCCGCGCAGCGTGCACGCATAAAAAAAGGCAGGTTGGGTTGCCCCAGCCTGCCTTTTTTATCGCTTTGAAGAACAGCTTTACCGTTTTTTCTTTACGGTACGCTTTTTCTTTTTGGCGGTCGCTTTTTTCTTTTTCTTTTTGGCGGTTGCCTTTTTCTTCTTGGTAACCTTTTTCTTTTTCTTGGCTACCTTTTTCTTCGCTACTTTCTTCTTCTTTTTGGCGGCAGCTTTCTTTTTGCGTGCGCCTGTTTTTTTCTTTGCGGTAGACTTTTTCTTCGCTACCTTTTTCTTGGTTACTTTCTTCTTGGCTTTTTTCTTTGCAGCCATGATGTTTACCTCCATATGGTAAGTTACATTTGCCCGCTGGTGAGTATATAACACCGAAATAATATTTCCAGTTTTTTTAGAACATTTTTTTCTCTTTTTACAAGCCTTGAACAGGAGTCATGTCATAAGACGAAGAAAAAAATAAAAGTTTACAAAAAGTTATTAAGTTTTTTTTAAATTTTTTATAACTGGTCCGCTGTAAAAAAATATGCGTGCATTTTTGCAGGCTGGGCCGGTGAACGCCGTATCAAGTCAACACTGCATAATGGCAAACCTGTTCGGTTTGAAAAAGTTTATAGTGTGGATGTATCGGGTAAGAAACGTGGGCTGAGTACAAGCGTTGCCAGTCCGCACCCTTGCGCCGTTTCGCTTCGAACATTGGCGGCCAAGGCGGACTGGTTGTTGCAATTTGCAATATCTAAAGCCGGCTGTAAACAGTTGTTTCAGTAATGACCTGGTGCAGTGGTACATCCCACGTGTTCAACGGCAGGCGGTTCAATTTCTGAAGCTCGAACGCCAGGCCGATCAGTTTTGGTCTGTGCCAGTGTCTTTGGCGCTGCAGGAACGCAAACGTTCTGTCGTAGTAACCTCCGCCCATGCCCATTCGCTGACACTGCCGGTCGAAACCAACCAGTGGAGTGATCACCAGGTCCAGCTGTCTGCCTGAGACAGGCTGTCGATCATCGGGATTTGTCGACGCTGGTTCCGGGATACCGTAGCGGTTAGGTTTCAATATCGACTTCCGGGTGTAGCGCACGAAACGCAGCCTGTCGTTTTTGCCAAGTACAGGCAGGAATACGGCTTTACGCATTCGCCAGGCGGCTGCAATGATTTTCCGGGTATCGACTTCGCCGTCGAACGGCAGGTAGATGGCAAGATTTTGACAGTTACGGAAATTCTGCAGACGCAGCAGCTGTTTCAGGATCGCGCGTTCAAACACTTTGCGTTGTGTCGGGTGGAGTTGTTTTCTGGCCAGTCGCAGCCTGGTTCGCATGGGATCGGTTGTCGGCATCGTGCTGCAAGGAAAATGTCTATTGGGTACGAAAGGGTAGTGCCTGTATGCGTTCCGCCGGCTGTCCGAACCAAAGCCGAACAATTGACATCCTCCGCGATAGCCGCCGTGGCTTTCGTTCTTGAACCAGAGGTTCAAGTGGGCGCAAAGACTGATGTATCAGGCTTTCCGCTGCGTTGCGGACTTGCACAACAACATCAGGAGCTGCTCCCGGGTTTTTTGATTAGGCTCAAGAAAATACCCAACCAGCTGACGTGCAACGCAGAGAATGTCAAAACCCGTTCTAGGGTTTATTATAACACGCTCTCAGGTTTCGGACACAACGGTATTTTTTGACCTGCCGCTATTTTTGGCTTGATTCTTTCCATAGGCCGCCTGACACGCAAGCCAGTGTCGACACCGGACTCGAGGCTTTCGTGCCGGGTTCTACTCGTCATCGGCACACAGTGCGGTATCGATTTTGTCCTGCAGTGCCTTGATGCGGCTGCTGATATTGTCGCACAGCAGTGATTCGGACGGATTGTTCTGCAGCAGTTCATGCGTGATATTGAGGGCGACCATGACGGCAATCCGGTCCACACCCACGACTTTACCGCTGTTTTTTATTTCCTGCATGCGCTGGTTCAGGTGGTAAGCAGAGGCCTTCAACGCCTCTTCCTCGCCTGGGGGGCAGGTCACACGGTATTCGCGGTCCAGTATGTAGACGGTCAGCGGAACGATTTCATCATTCATGTGCTTTGTTCCATTCCTCTAAGCCGGTTCAGAATAGATTCCACGCGTACCCGGGCCAGTTCATTTTTTTCGATCAGCCGGGCACGTTCGTTCTTGAGGCTGATCTGCTGATTTTTCAATGACCGGTTTTCCTCTTTCAGGCGCTTGCAGGTCCGGATCAACTCATCGATTCTGGTTTCCAGCGCTTTGATATCGAGTTCCACGGATTGGGGTGTAGTGTCCTTGGTCATAGTGTCACTATAGAGCCAGACATGAAATTGGTCAATATTCCGGGAAACAGCACCGTCAAGGGGATTTTGACACCGGGTCAGGGTGGCTGTGTGGCGGTTTGGACGAATGCGGTGCTGGTTTGATGGCTCGGGTAACAGCCACCCTTCTACTGCGACGGCCCAATGGCACGCCCTGGCTGGCTTTCACTGTGTCGGCGTGCTCGACATAGTATCGACTATGCCTGCGTGCACCTCGGTCGCGAAAGCCGCCCATGCCGCACCCTTGCACCATCTCGCGACGAACGCTGGTGAGCAATGTGGGCTGGCCGTGGGCGTGGATCCTGCAGCGTGTTCTGTTGAATACGCTGTTGTAATGAGATAAATCGCCGGTCTTGTAATATAATGGGCGTTGACACACAATAGATTTTTTTGGGCGGATAAATCAATTTTACCCAGGTGCGGCAAAGTGGACCCCGAATATTCAAAGATACAGACAGCGTTGGAGAACTCACAGGCGGCGGTTGACGCGGCGGAGCTGCATGGACTTTATTGCGGACTGTTGTGTGTACAACCGGCTGCGAAACTTGAAACCTGTCTGCCGCTGTTGTATCCCGATCATGCTAAGGGGCGTGACGACGCAGCGGCTGACGCATGCATGGAATGGCTCGCGGGCACCGGTGCGGCAGAGCAGTTGATCGGGCTGCTGGATTGGTCCCGGGAAAAGATCAATGACGCCAACCTGGGATTCGTGTTGCTGTTGCCCGACGATGAGGCCAGCCTGGTCAGCCGTGCCGGCGCGCTCAAGAGCTGGTGCGAGGGCTTTCTGTACGGGATCGGCCTGGCCGGTATCACCTTGCAGCAAAGCCAGGGCGAGGTGCAGGAATTCCTGCAGGACATCGCCCACCTGACGCGCCTGGACCACGAATCGATGGAACCGAGCGAGGAGAATGAACAGGATCTGTTTGAGCTGATGGAGTTCGTTCGGATCGGTGTGCTTTATCTGCAGGAAGAGCTTTGTCCCGTGCCCGGCAGCAGGGTGGTGCACTGAATGCATACCATGGCTGTCACGATAGCAGAACATGCACGGCGCCGAAAAAAGGTGTTGCAGGAAATCGGGCGTGATGCGCTGGCGGTGATCGCGTCGGCACCGGTGACCTTGCGTAACAACGATGTCGAATATCCTTACAGGCCGGACAGTGATTTTTTTTACCTGACCGGGTTTGCGGAACCGGAGGCCCTGTTGGTCCTGGTGCCTGGCAGAAAACAAGGACAGACGGTGATGTTCTGCCGTGAGCGTGACCCGGAACTGGAGCGCTGGAACGGCCCGCGCCTGGGACCCGAAGGGGTATGCCGCGAGCTTGCGATCGACGAGGCCTGGTGTATCGATGAGGTCGACGACAGGTTGCCGGAGCTGTTGAGCGGCAGGAAAAGACTCTACAGCCTGTTCGGCAAGGATGACGAACTCGACCGGCGCCTGTTTGGCTATGTCAGGAAGCTGCGTCGGAAGAACCGGCATGGGGTCGTGGCGCCGACCGAATTTTTCGACCTGGGCCAGGTGGTGCACCGGATGCGGTTGATCAAAAGCAGTGCCGAGCTGCGGCTGATGCGCCGGGCGGCGCGGATTTCAGCCCGGGCACATATCGCGGCGATGAAGAAAACCTGTCCCGGGCGCATGGAATACGAGATCGAATCGGAGTTGTTGCGCGTATTTCGCAGCCACCAGGCTGAGACTGCCTATGCCAGCATCGTTGGCTCGGGAGAAAACTCTTGTGTATTGCACTATACCGCCAATCGGCGGCAGATGCAGGACGGTGATCTGCTGTTGATCGATGCAGGCGCGGAAACCGGATACTATGCGGCTGATATCACCCGGACGTTTCCGGTGAACGGCCGTTTCAGTGCGGCGCAGCGGGCAGTCTATCATGTCGTGCTCAACGCACAGCAGGCGGCGATCGACCAGGTCAGGCCCGGAAATCCGTGGGATGCACCGCATCGTGCGGCAGTCCGGGAGATCACCAAGGGCTTACGGCAGCTGGGGCTGTTGAAAGGAGAGTTGAAAGCGTTGATCAAGTCGGAAGCCTGCAGGAAATTTTTTATGCACGGTACAGGGCACTGGCTTGGCATGGATGTGCATGATGTCGGCGACTACAAGGTGGATGGCAAGTGGTGCCGGTTCGTGCCGGGCATGACACTGACCGTGGAGCCAGGTGTCTATATACCGCCAGGTAACAGGAAAATCGCCAGGAAGTGGTGGAGTATCGGCATTCGTATCGAAGACGATGTGCTGGTGACCGAAGACGGGTGCGAAGTGCTTACCCGGGATGTGCCCAAGCAGATCGATGAGATCGAGGCGCTGGTCGGCAGCGAGGCAGACAACTGATGCAGGAAGAGTACGATATCGTCGTGATTGGTGGCGGCCTGGTCGGCGCCAGTTTTGCATGTGCCTTGCAACGGCAGGGTTTGCGTATTGCGGTAGTCGAGCAGTTCGACCTGCTGAAGACCGGTCATGCCTGTTATGACGACCGCAGTGTCGCACTGGCCTATGGTACCAGGGTGTTGTTCGAACTGATCGGGGTATGGGAACGGATCGCGCCGGAGGCGGCGCCGATCGAGAAAATTCATGTCTCGGAGCAGGGTGGTTTTGGCGTCACCAGGCTGGATCATGCACAGCAGGGTGTCGAAGCGCTGGGGTATGTCATCGAAAACAGGTTGCTTGGCGCCGCGCTTTATCGACACCTGGACGATCGTCTGCAGATGGATTTTTTTATGCCGGCTGAACTGTCAGGGTTCAGGCGCGAGAACGACCGGGTCAGTGTACACTTTGTTCACCAGGGCCGCGAATGTGCGGCCAGTGCGCGGCTGCTCGTTGCCGCCGATGGCGCCCAGTCCAGGGTCAGGGACTGGGCCTCTTTGCGAACCACGACCAAGGACTATGGGCAGTCAGCGATCGTTTGTAACCTGACCCCGGAATATCCGCACGAGTCGGTGGCCTACGAGCGCTTTACAGGTTCCGGTCCGTTGGCGTTTCTGCCACTGACTGATTTTGCTGAAGCGGGGCAGCCCGCTGCGCCGCGTTGTGCGGTGGTCTGGAACATGCCGCATGCGCAGGCGCAGCAAATGAGTGTGTTGGACGAAGGTGCGTTTTTACAGGCATTGCAGGAGCGTATTGGTTATCGGTTGGGACGATTGTTACATCGAGGCAAAGTCAACGTTTATCCACTGCACCTGGTCAAGGCCGAAACGACCGTGTCGCCGCGTGTGGCGTTGATTGGTAATGCGGCACATACCTTGCATCCTGTCGCGGGGCAGGGATTCAACCTGGGAATGCGTGATGCGATGGCGCTGGCGGAGTTGATCGCCACCGCCGCGGGACGTGGAGAAGATATCGGCGGTGAGGCGTTGCTGCAGGCGTATGCACAGAGCCGCCGGCAGGATCACCGGCGTGTGATTCGTGTGACGGATATTCTCGCCCAGCTTTTTACCTTTCAGTGGCCGCCTTTGCGCCTGGCCCGTAACCTGGGCATGCTGGTAACCGATACTCTGCCCGGGTGCAAAACGCTGCTTGCACGCAGTGCAATGGGACTCGATGGCCGCCTGCCCGGCTTCCGGCAGTAGTCGAGTCATACGGCCGGGATTGGCGCTGTAGTATTTTAATCACCAGAATCGTTGACTAGTTATCATGCAGAATAGATAATGCGGTATGGCTGGGCGTTATGACATCGTGATCATCGGAGGCAATCTGGTCGGTGCGGCTTTTGCCTGTATGCTGCAACAGCGGGCAGCCGCTTGCCGCATTGCGGTGGTCGACACGCAGGATCCGTCGGCAGTGATCGACAGTACACAGGCGGCGCTTTCGACCCTGCATGCATCGGCGCCACAGTGGATCGGCAGCTACGATCCGCGCGTGTTTGCGGTGAACCTTGGCAGTGAACGAATTTTCGCAGAGCTTGGTTTATGGGATGCAATCAGTGCAATGCGTGTGTCGGCGTTCAAGCGTATGCACGTCTGGGATCAGCAGAGCAGTGCGCGGATAACGTTCGATGCAGCGGAGATCTACCAGCCGAAGCTTGGTTCTATCGTTGAACAGCGGGTCATGTTGAGCGCCCTGTATGACCGGCTTGCCGGTAACAGCCCCGCGAACCAGGCAAGTGTTGATTTTTTTTCATCGTCCCGTGTACGCAGCCTGGAAAAGACCGTGCAGGGCACACGGATCACCCTGGAAGACGGCATCGAGCTCGATGCCGCATTGCTGGTGGGTGCAGACGGCACCGATTCGGTGGTGCGCGACTACGCTGGGATCGATACCTTTGGGTGGTCCTATCACCAGACGGCGATAGTCGCCACCCTGGCAACGGAGCGCAGCCACGAATCGACAGCCTGGCAGCGTTTTTTACCCAGTGGGCCTTTAGCTTTTCTGCCGCTTCAGCACAACCTCAGTTCCATTGTCTGGTCTGTCGACACCCCAGACGCTGAGCGTCTGCTGCAGCTCGATGACGAACGGTTCGTGCAGGAACTGGAGCAGGCGTTCGAATCACGGTTGGGCGGAATTACCGCTATCGGTCAGCGTTATGCCTTTCCGTTACGTCTGCTGCATGCGAAGCACTACTGTCGGCCAGGTGTCGTGTTGCTCGGTAACTCGGCGCATACCATTCATCCACTCGCCGGCCAGGGAGTGAATCTTGGAATGCAGGATGCTGCTGTGCTGACACAGACCTTGTTGAAGTATGACTTTCCACGAACGGACAGGGTATTTCGTGCCTTACGGGAGTATGAGCGTTGCCGTAAAGGCGAGAACCTGCTGATGCTTGGAGCGATGGATCTGTTCAAGAGAGGCTTTGGGTCCGGCCTGTTTGCAGTGAAGCTTGCGAGATCGATGGGCATGCAGCTTGTCGGCCGTTGTGCAGTGGCCAAAAAAGCCGCAATGCGCAGGGCGCTGGGCGCAGCAGCGACTTTTTATTAGAAGTTGATAATATACTTGCGGTCGTTAATGATAATTATTATCATTTGTGTGTCCAGTGGCCTTTGTCCGAACCTATATATATAGATAGGCTTGTGATAGATAGCTTTGTGGGTGAACAGGTAAAATAACAGACAAAAATCAGGGCGACAGCCCGGGTGATCAATCAGTCAGTGGGGTAGATGATTCCAATGAAAACTTCTAAGGTTTTGTTATTTCTGTTGGTTTTTTTCAATTTGCCTGTGTGGTCAGAAGACAGCCTGGTGATTTATTCAGGCCGGCACGAAAAATTCGTCAAGCCGGTGATGGAGGCGTTTACCAAGCAAACCGGGATCAAGGTCAAACTGTTGAATTCGAAATCGGCTGCATTGATCAACCGGATGCGGCTGGAAGGGAAGAATACCAAGGCGGACCTGTTTATCAGCAATGATGCCGGCACATTGCAGATCGGTGCTGACATGGGCTTGTTTCAGCCGATCGATGAGGAAATCGTCAAAGTGGTTGGTCCGAAATACCGCGGAGAAAAAAATTCCTGGGTCGGCCTGTCAGGGCGGGCCAGGGTGCTGGTGATCAATACCAAGTACGAAGAGGAACTGTCGTTCATCAAATCGGTATTCGATCTGGCCAATCCAAAGTTGCTGGGCAAGCTGGCGGTGACGCACAGTGCCAACAGCAGCTTTATCGCCGGCATCACTGTCTACCAGAAACTCGCTGGAGACAAAAAGACCCTTGAATTTCTAGCCGGCCTGAAAAAGAACAGTGCCGGCAAGGTCTACAATAAACACAGCAAGATCGTCGAGGATGTGGCGGCGGGTAAAAAGATCGTCGGCCTGGTCAATCACTATTATATTTTCCGGTACCTGAAAAAGAATCCAAAGGCACCGATCAAGATGATTCTGCCCGACCAGGGGGAGAAGGGGATGGGGATCGCCTGGAACGTAGCGGGGATTGCGATATTGAAACACACCAAAAAGCTCGAGCAGGCGAAACAGCTGGTTGCTTTTCTGCTGTCGGAGAAAGGTCAAAAGATGTTTTCGATTCTGAACAACGAGTATCCGGTGCGCAAGGGAGTACCTACTGCCAAGGGGGTGACCTCGGATTACAAGGTTGCCGACGTGCCGATGTCGGTACTGGGTAAAGGACGAAACAAGGCGTTGAGCCTGATCGAGAAAGTAGGCCTGTATTAGCCTTCTGGAGCTGGCCCGCATTGCTCATCACCGTTCGTCGCGAGACGGTGCAAGGGTGCGGCATGGGTGGTTTTCGCGTCTGGGAGCAAGCGCCTGAGGATGAAAACTTACGTTGATTGATTCCAGGGTAAAGTATTTTGCCAACAAGGTTTCGTTCTCTGCGGTGTTTGCTTTGCTGGTCGTGTTGTTCGTGGTCACCCCGCTGTTGCTTATCCTGTTCAACAGTGGACAATTGTCGGCGGCCAAGTGGACCAACCTGTGGACCTCGAAAGCACCGGAGCTGCTCTGGCGTACCATCAAGCTGGCTACACTCGTTGCATTGCTGACGACGGTGCTTGGCGTTTCCACTGCCTGGCTGCTGACCCGCTACCGTTTCTTTGCCTCAAAGGTGCTGGTCTGGTCCCTGGTATTGCCGCTGGCGATTCCAACCTATGTCTATGCGGACATCTATACGAGACTGTTTTCGGATCGGGGCTGGTTTTCCTGGCTGGCGCAGTACTGGCAACGGCATGTGATCGAAAGCAGTCTTTTGCAAGGACTGCAGTCGCTGTGGACCCGGTTGACGGGCGACGATACAACGTTGAGCGAGTTTTCCGATCTGCTTTCAGTGTCCCTGGTGCTGGCACTGGCCAGCTTCCCTTATGTTTTTCTATTGGTGCGAGCGGCGCTGAACAAGTCGACGAAATCACTCGAAGAAGCGGCCCGCTTGCAGGGTGCCGACGCGCGTTCCGTGTTCTGGCGGGTCAATGTACCGCTGTTGCGGCCGGCGATCGCTGCCGGGCTGGCGATCGTCGTGCTGCATACTATTTCCGATTTCGGTGCGGTCAGTATCCTGCAATACCATACCTTTACCTCGGCGATCTACCTGCAGTACATGCGTGACAGCTTCGATCTGGCACTGCCGGCGGCATTGAGCCTGATCCTGGTGGTGATGGCTTTGTCTTTCCTGGTGATCGAACGTTTTTTTCGCAGCCGGCAGCGGTATTTCGTATCCGACCGCGCGCTCGAGCCCGAGCAGATCAAGCGACTGCGGGGTTATCCGTTGTTCTTTGCCTGGTGCTGGATCGGCCTGATTGCACTGTTTGCCGTCGTCGCACCGGTGGCATTGATCCTGGTCGAGAGTTTCCAGGCCTGGTATCACGGTGACGTGGGTTTGATATTCTGGCGTTACGTGTTCAATTCTTTTTTTATCGCAGTGATCGTTGCAACGGTCGCGTTGATCGCGGCGTTTCCGGTTGCCTATTATCATACTCGCAGGAACAGCCTGTATAGCGCGGCGCTGATGCACATGTCCAATGTCGGATTTATCCTGCCCGGGCCGGTGGTGGCGATCGGGGTGTCGTTGCTGGCGCTGCTGGTGTTTCCACAGTTCAGCCCGATGGTCTTTCTGCTGACTTGGATCGTTGCGGTTGCAGTACGTTATCTGCCGCTGGCCTCACAGGCCCAGGAATCGGCATTGCAGCAGGTGACGCCGTCGATGGAGTGTGCCGGCAGGATGCTGGGTGCGACGGCCTGGCAGAACATGCGGCGCGTGATCCTGCCGGTCATCCGGCCTGGTCTGGTCAGTGCCTGGGTGCTGGTGTTTATCGATGCGCTGAAGGAGCTGCCGGCTGCGTTGCTGTTGAAGCCACAGGGTTTCGAGACCCTGCCGGTGATCATCTGGCAACAGGCCAGTGAAGAGATGATGGAAGCGGCAGCACCGGCGGCGTTGATGCTGATCCTGGCGACGTTTCCGGCGCTGTGGTTGATGATGAAAGGCCATAAATCACGGTAGGATGGGTCGTACGCACCGATATATCGGCAATGACGCGGCAAGGAAATATCGTGTGTAGAAGGGTCGCCACATGATACCATTTGATTTGCCTTGGTGTTGGTGCGTACGACGCACCCTACCTCGTGGTGACGGTGCACGCAGTGCACCAAAGGATTTACAGCAAGATAATGTCACGCCCCAAAGTAGGGTGCGTTGTACGCACCAAACCTCGTGCCGCCTGGCAATGGACAGTGGTGAGAAATGCGTGTTAAGTGACTGATTTTATGGAATGATCGGCTTCTGTCTTGGCAATCTCGCTGCAGCTAAGGTATAGTAGCGGCTCAACCGCAAACCAGTGTGGGAGAGGCCCGTGTGGCCTGCGGCGGGCGCAGGCATGATTTGAACCGGGAGCCGAAGGCGCAACATCGCTCGGAAACGCTCAGGCAAAAGGACCATATTGGCTGGTTGACTCTGGAGAGTGACTATTGAGTCCACCGACGGGGCAGTTATCGTGCAAGATAATCAATCTCTCAGGTACTAGGACAGAGGAGCGGTGACTGGCTGGCAGGCCGGTCACCGCTTTTTTGTGCGTGCAGTAAACCTACGACGAGGGCAGCAGATTGAAACAGACACCGTTACATGCTCTTCATATCAGTGCTGGCGGGAAGATGGTGGATTTCTCCGGTTGGGAGATGCCGATTCACTATGGTTCACAGATCCAGGAACACCACAGGGTCAGAAACGATGTCGGGATGTTCGATGTTTCACATATGACAGTGATCGACGTCGAAGGCCAGGACGCACAAGCGTTTCTGCGATACCTGCTCGCCAATGATGTCGCCCGGTTGAAGCTGCCTGGCAAAGCCTTGTACAGCTGCATGTTGAATGCCGAGGGGGGTGTGATCGATGACTTGATCGTCTATTTCATCGATGACGGGAACTACCGTATGGTAGTCAATGCCGCGACCCGCGAAAAGGACCTGGAATGGATCACGAATCAGGCCCGCGCTTTCGCCGTCAGTGTCGATGAGCGCCCGGAGCTGGCGATGATCGCGGTGCAGGGGCCGAACGCCGAACAGAAACTGTCTGCGGTCATCGATGCCGGGCAGCACGAGAAGCTGCAGGAACTCAAGCCGTTTCATGCGCTGTGGATGGGACCGTGGTTCGTGGCGCGCACAGGGTACACCGGAGAGGATGGGTTCGAGATCATTCTCGGTGCGGAGCAGGCGGTCGGTTTGTGGAAAAAGCTCGCTGCGGCCGGCGTGGCACCGGTTGGGTTGGGCGCGCGGGATACCCTGCGCCTGGAAGCGGGCATGAACCTGTATGGAACGGACATGGACGAGACGGTCACCCCGCTCGAATCCGGGCTGGCCTGGACGGTGGCCTGGGAGCCGGCGGAGCGTGATTTCATCGGCCGCAGCGCCTTGGAACGACAGCGCCGGCAAAAGCCGCGTCACAAGCTGACGGGGCTTTTGCTCGAAGACAAGGGAGTGTTGCGCAATCACCAGAAAGTGCTTATTCCCGGTGTCGGGGATGGCGAGATCACCAGTGGTTCCTTTTCACCGACGCTGGGCAAGGCTATCGCCTTTGCGCGTGTGCCGGCTGAAGCCGGCAGCGAAGCCAGTGTCGAAATCCGCGGCAGGCTGTTGCCGGTGCGCCTGGTCAAGGCGCCGTTCGTGCGCCATGGGAAACCCTGTGTGTGACTGCAGACAGGTGGAAGGTGCCAAGTGGCCGCCACGCGAGCGATTGAGAATCAAAAGACATAAGTGAGAGAGCGATGAGCAATATACCTACAGAGTTGAAGTACACGAAAACAGACGAATGGGTGCTGCTGGGTGAAGACGGTGTCGCGACCGTCGGTATCACTGATTTTGCGCAGCAGCAGCTTGGAGACATGGTCTATGTCGAGCTTCCGGAAGCAGGTGCCACGATCGACGCAGAAAGTGAGTGTGGTGTGGTCGAGTCGGTCAAGACCGCCAGCGACCTGTACATGCCTGTCGCCGGGGAGATCACCGCGGCCAATGCACTGCTTGCCGATCAGCCGGAGAAGATCAATGCGGATCCTTACGGGGACGGCTGGATCTATAAGTTCAGACCGGCCGATGCCGGTGACCTGGATACGCTGCTCGATGCTGCAGCCTACCAGTCGAAGCTGGATGCGGACGATCACTGATCATGCCGTTTATTCCGCATACTGATGACGAGACTGCGGCGATGCTCGAGGCCATCGGGGTCGAGCAGATCGAAGCGTTGTTCGACGAGATTGCACCGGCGTTGCGCTCGCAGGCGGGTGAGGCCGTGCCGCCCCGCCTGAGTGAAATGGAAATCTCCCGGCTGATGCATGAGCGTGCCGGCCGGGACGGTATTCCGACGTGTTTTGCCGGTGCCGGGGCCTATGACCACCACATCCCGGCCGCAGTCTGGGAGCTGGCGACCCGGGGCGAGTTTTATACCGCCTATACACCGTACCAGGCGGAAGCGAGCCAGGGTACACTGCAGTTGTTGTATGAATACCAGACGATGATGGCCGACCTGAATGCGATGGAAGTCTCCAACGCATCATTGTATGACGGAGCCTCTGCACTGGCCGAAGCGGCGCTGATGGCGGTGCGGATCAATCGCAAGGCCGGCAGTAAACGTATCCTGGTGCCGAGAGCACTGCACCCGAATTATCGCAAGACACTGCGTTCGATCGTCAGCCACCAGGGGATCCTGGTCGAGGAGATCGGGTTCGACCATGCCAGCGGTACCGTCGACCCCGCCAGGCTGGAGCAGGAGGCTCAGGATTTCGCTGCACTGGTGATTGCGCAACCGAATTTTTTTGGTCAGCTCGAGGATATCGATCAACTGACGGACTGGGCGCATTCCCGAGGCGCGATGGTGATCGCCGTCGTCAACCCGGTATCGCTCGCGGTACTGAAGGCCCCGGGGGAGTGGGGCGCGAAGGGCGCGGATATCAGCTGCGGCGAAGGCCAGCCGCTGGGTATCCCGTTGTCGTCAGGCGGGCCTTATTACGGTTTTCTGTGTACACGGCAGCAGTTTATCCGCCAGATGCCGGGACGGTTGATCGGGCGCACGGTCGATGCCGAGGGCAAGCCGGGTTATACCCTGACGTTACAGGCCCGTGAACAGCATATACGGCGTTCCAAGGCGACGTCCAACATCTGCACCAACCAGGGGCTGATGGTGACTGCATCGACGATCTATATGGCGTTGATGGGGACTGCCGGGTTGGAGCAGGTCGCCAGCGCCTGTTTCGACAAGACGCATGGCTTGGTCGAGCGGATCGAGACCTTGCCGGCCGCACGACGCCTGTTCAGCGGGGACTATTTTCACGAGGCGGTGGTGTGTCTCGATGCCCCGGTGGATTCGGTAATGCGTGCGATGCAGGCACAGAATATTCTTGCTGGTTATCCGTTGGCGCAGGACTACCCTGAGCTTGGGAACAGTTTCCTGGTGTGCGTCACCGAGACCAGGAGTGCGCAGGATATCGAGCGGTATTTCGCGCATCTGCAGCGTATTCTGGACAAGCAGGCACAGATCAAGTGTCCGATCCAGCCGAAAATGTGAACCCAAGAGACGAGCTAGGAGAAAGCGATGGCTACAGTGACTTTGAAAGGAAATACAGTAAACCTGGTAGGTGAACTTCCCGCCGTGGGCAGCGTGGCACCGGACTTCAAACTGGTCGATACCGACCTGGCGGACCGCAGCCTGGATGACTACCGCGGCAAAAAGAAGCTGCTGAGTGTCGTCCCCAGCCTCGATACTGAAGTCTGTGCCGAGTCGACGAAGAAGTTCGACCAGCAGATGAGCGGACACCCGGAGCTGGTGGTATTGGTGATCTCCGCAGACCTGCCTTTTGCCGCGTCGCGGTTTTGCAGCAGTGCCGGGACCGGGAATGTGACGTTTCTGTCGATGATGCGTTCAAAGAACTTTGCCAAGGACTATGGTCTGCTGATCGAAGATGGGCCACTGGCAGGGTTGACCGCGCGTGCGGTGCTCGTGTTGGATGAAGACAACAAGGTGCTGTATACCGAACTGGTTCCGGAAATCGCCCAGGAACCGGATTACGACAAGGCGTTTGCCGCGCTGGGGTAGCAGGGGTTGACGATGCTGATTTTCGAGCAGTCCCGCCCGGGCAGGAAGAACAGGGCCCAGCTCAGCAGCCAGGCGGACAGTGCCGGACCGGTGGCAGACAGGTTGCCGGCGCGCCTGGTGCGCAGACGCCGGCTGCGCTGGCCCGAAGTGTCCGAGGGGCAGGTGGTGCGCCACTATACGCGCTTGTCGCAACAGAATTTTTCTATCGACACCCATTTCTATCCACTGGGGTCCTGCACGATGAAGCACAACCCGCGCGCCAGCAACAAGCTGGCGATGCTGCCGGGGTTTCTGGCGCGGCACCCGCTGGCACCCGAGCCGATGAGCCAGGGGTTTATGGCGTGCCTGTATGACCTGCAGGAGATCTTGAAGGCGGTGACCGGCATGGAGGCGATCTCGCTGACGCCGGCCGCCGGGGCGCAGGGTGAGTTTGCCGGGATGGCGATGATCAAGGCCTACCATGAGTCGCGGGGTGATAGCGCACGCACCGAGGTGCTTGCACCGGATGCCGCGCATGGCACCAACCCGGCATCGGCGGTGATGTGTGGTTACAGGATTCGCGAAATCCCGACCCGGGCGGACGGGGATATCGATTTCGATGCCTTGCAGCAGGCCATTGGGCCGCAGACCGCCGGATTGATGTTGACCAACCCGTCGACGCTTGGTGTGTTCGAGCGCGATATAGAGAAGATCGCCACGATGGTGCATGAGGCCGGCGGACTCCTGTATTACGATGGCGCCAACCTGAATGCAATCCTGGGCAAGGTCAGGCCGGGGGATATGGGCTTCGATGTGATTCACATCAATCTGCACAAGACCTTTTCGACACCGCATGGCGGTGGCGGGCCGGGCGCCGGGCCTGTCGGGGTGGCAGCGCGCCTGGCGCCTTTTCTGCCGGTGCCGGTCGTGGCAAAGCAGGGCGACAGTTATGCATGGATGACTGAAACCGAGCTGCCGCAGTCGATTGGACGGCTGTCGGCATTCATGGGCAATGCCGGTGTGCTGCTGCGTGCCTATGTCTATGCGCGCATGATCGGCCGTGAGGGCCTGGAGCGGATCGCGGACTATTCGGTATTGAATGCCAATTACCTGATGGCGCGCCTGAAAAAGGAGGGCTTCGACATCGCGTTCAGCGACCGGCGTGCGACGCACGAATTTATCCTGACGCTGAAGCGCCAGGCGAAGGAGCTTGGTGTCAATGCGATGGATTTTGCCAAGCGCCTGCTGGACTACGGGATGCATGCGCCGACGACTTATTTCCCGCTGCTGGTGCCGGAATGCCTGCTGATCGAACCGACTGAAACCGAGGACAAACAGACGCTGGATCGCTTCGTCGAGGCGATGTGCAGTATTCTGCAGGAGGCTCAGCGTAATCCCGACTATGTCAAGGCAGCACCCCACACACTGCCGGTCAAGCGGTTGGACGATGTGCGTGCGGCGCGTCAGCCTGACCTGGCCTGGTCGGCTGACAGGGACAGCTAGTGAAGCCAGGGCGGACAGGGCTGGCGCGGATTCTCTATGCGGCGAAATATTCGTGGCAGGGGTTGACTGCCGCGTTCCGCCACGAGGCCGCTTTCCGGCAGGAATTGTTTGCGCTGGTGGTGTTGGTGCCGGTGGCGTTGTGGCTGGGCAAAAGCGCGGTGGAGTATGCGTTGCTGATCGGCAGCCTGTTGCTGGTGCTGGTCGTCGAGCTGATCAACTCGGCGATCGAGGCAGTGGTGGACCGGTTCGGGGCTGAGCTGCATGAACTGTCCGGACGTGCCAAGGACATGGGATCTGCCGCGGTGCTGGTCAGCATCCTGTTGTGCGGCCTGGTCTGGGCGCTGGTGCTGTTTGCCTAGCCCGCATTTTTCACCACTGAATTTATATCATTGAACCTGTTTTTGCACAGGTACTAATTGCAAAGAAGGACAAAAATATGACAGCGCTGGTTTGTGGCTCTTTTGCCTACGACAATATCATGGTGTTTCCCGATCACTTCAAGAATCACATTCTGCCGGACAAGGTGCATATGATCAATGTATCGTTTATGGTGCCGGAGCTGCGCCGTGAATTTGGTGGCTGTGCCGGGAATATCTGCTACAACCTCAAGCTTCTCGGTATCGACCCGAAGCCGATGGGAACGGTGGGCGAGGATTTTGCGCCCTATGCGCAATGGCTGGAAAAATGCGGCATCGATTGCACGCATATTCGCAATGTGCCTAATACGTATACCGCGCAGGCTTATATCACCACGGACCTGGACGACAACCAGATCACAGCGTTTCATCCGGGCGCGATGGGCGAGTCACACCTGAACCAGGTCAGTGAAGCAGGTGGCGTGACACTGGGGATCGTTTCCCCGGACGGCCGCCAGGGAATGATCGAACATGCACAGCAGTTTGCCGAACAGGGTGTGCCGTTTATTTTCGATCCTGGCCAGGGGATGCCGATGTTCAACAAGGATGACTTGCTGCTGTTTATCGAACAGGCAAGCTGGGTTACGTTGAACGACTATGAATCGCAGTTGATGCAGGAACGTACCGGCCTGTCACCACATGAGATCGCAGAGCAGGTCAATGCGGTGATCGTGACCCGCGGCGCGGAAGGATCGGTGATCTACACCGAGGAAAAGCGTCATGAAATTCCGTGCGCCACGCCCAAAGGCGTGGTCGACCCGACAGGTTGTGGTGACGCCTATCGTGCTGGTTTGATCTATGGGTTGCTGAACAATCTCGATTGGGAGATCACCGGCAGGGTCGCATCGTTGATCGGTGCACTCAAGATCGAGACCCACGGTACCCAGAACCATCGTTTTACGCACGAGGAATTCAGTGCGCAGTTCAAACAGCAGTTTGGTATGGACTTCAACCTGGAATAAGACAGCCTGGTGCCCAGTCACATCCCCGGATCATCATGATTGCCTATGCCTGTATATTGACATTTTATCGTTGGTTGCTAGAATGCGCAGGATTGCCGGTCTGCATTATTCACAACTCTCTCTTGTGTGATGGCACGCTCTTTGGCTGGTTTTCGCCTGGTCGGCGAGCCGGCGTGCAAACAATGATCGTGTGATACCATTCGATTTGTCGTGGTGTTGGTGCGTACGACGCATCCGTCCTTGCGCCGCGTCGTGACGAACGCTGGCGAACAAGGCAGGCCGGGTCGACAGGTAAGAGGCCGCTTTAGGGGGTATGCCATGATCAAAAAAAGGCGAGGTGTGATTGCGCTGCTGCGCAAGGGCGGTGCGCACCAGAAATCCAGGTCCAGTGAGCGTCAAAAGGCGAAAAAAGCATTGAAAAAAGAAATCCTTGATTCTGACAAGGAAAAATATGGCAAATGAGCTGCCTAGAACAACTCGATGTCATTGCCTCCTGACTTTCTGCGCTCACGGTCGTTGACTTCGGCCAGCACCAGGTCTTTCAGGTCGGTCAGTTCTTTGTCGTTCAGCGCGCTGATATCGAGACTTTGAAAGGTGCGGCGTAGTGCCGCATCGAGCTGAAAGCATTTTTGATGCGCAGGCCCGACCCCGGGAACCGTCAGTCCTTCGCCGCCAAATACCCGTTTATGGCAATAGATACACCGCAACGATCGTCACCTGGTCCGCTGACGTAATCAGCGATCCGTAATAAATTTATGGAAATTGTGGTCGTCATCGTGAAAGGCCCGGGTCACCCTGAACCTGCAAGGGCTGTCGCCACTTTTTCTTGAGTATAGCCTAACAAAATGATTAAAATAGGCTGGCGGGAAACAGCAGAAAACAATAAAAGTTAATTGGAATATTCTGTTTTATCGATATTTGTGCTGGATTTTTAGGGATTGTATAATAATTAATCTATACTATAATCTGTACTTAACGGTTTTGCTTTAAACCTCGATCGATTATAATAACAGGCCTATGCGGTTTATTTTATTCTCAAAAGACAGACGTGGTTTGGTGTCCATGAGCATGGGGCACAACCGTTTTTATGCGTTTGCCATGGCCGGCATCCTGAGTTTTTCGATGGCGATTTTTTACGGCGGTTATTATCTGTCGACAAAACTGCATGGCGGGCCTGAAGGCCGGACTGTCACACTCAGTGACCGTATGGCACACAACCGCAAGGAATTTCTGGCAATCAAGAAAAAGTACGAGCAGAAAATCGACCATCTGTCTTCCCAATTGGGTAAAGTCAAGGGCGAAATCATGCACTTGAATACCGTGGCCCAGCGCTTGATCAAGATGGCCAATATCGACAGCAAGGAGTTCAACTTTGACAGGGATCCTTCAGTCGGCGGTCCTGCGGACACAACCCCCACCACCCGGTCGGTGATCGACGGTTTTTTCCAGGAACTCGATGCGTTCGAGAAAAAGCTGAAGCAGCGCGAGCAGAAGCTTGGCAGGATGGAAAAGATCATGCTGCATCATCAGACCCGGAATGGCGTACAACCCTGAGCCTTCTCCACTTTAAACGGCGTTCACCGAAGTTGTTTTGCTGACTGTTTCCGGGACTACCGGCTTTTGCACCGTGGCGCTCTGCCGCCGCCGAACGGGCATGCCAGGTCGTGCGGGCAGTAGTCCTTGTCTTCCGGAATATAGCGGCATTCAGGCATGGCTTCACATTGTTTCTTGAAACGTTTCATGTCCATAAAGCCATGCACCGGCCGGATATTGCAGCGGCTGGTGGCTTGTTTCGTGTTGGTGCTTGAACAGGCGTTCAGCAACAGCAACAGGCCGATTGCGATCGAGACTCTAGTGTGTTTCATGCTTACCTTCTGACTGTCTGCTAATTTTTCGTGCCTGCGCTATTGTACCCGATAATACCCGGCATCTGTAGGGCCGGCTTGTTCAGGACTTGTCCCGCATTACCCGCCATTGTGTGTCCACAGCAGGAGCGTGGTGAGCGATGCGGGCTGACAGCAGGCAGAAAGGCCGTCAGTCGTCGTTCCTTCTTCAGGCAGGTTGTTGATCCTGTGCTGTTGAAGTCAATAGCTCTTTAAACTCATCGAAGTCAGTCACAGGCGGTTGGCAGCGGGAGCCGCTGCACAGCCACGCGGTGACTGCTTCTCCGGGCAGTGCTTTTTTTTCGGCCAGTTGTGCCGGCAGGTGCTGTGCCGTTGCCGGGATACAGAACACCAGCCGTCTGGGCTGATAGTGTGCAGTCGCTGCCTGTTGCCATCGGCGGGTCTGTTGCCGGTCGCCACGCACTACGAGGATGTCGACGCCATAGTGATATTCTTCCAGCGCACGCAGCAGCGAGTTGTAGGCCGAAGCGTAGTTGCGGCAGGCAGTCTGTGCCAGGTACAGTGTGTCCTTGCATGCGTCGATGAAGCGGAGGTCTCCATTCAAATGTCCCAGCCGTGCCAGCGCACAGGCTGCGACACCGTTGCCGGAAGGAACGGCATCGTCGGCGAGGGGTTTCGGCCGGTCGAACAGGCGTTCATGATCCGTGGAGGTAAAGTAGAACCCTCCCTGCCGTTGGTCATGGAACTGCACCAGCAGTGTTTCAGCCAGTTGTTCCATCCATGCGAACACGGTGCTGTCCCACTCGGCCTGCAGCAGTTCCAGGCCGGCATCGATCAGGAAGGCATAGTCGTCCAGGTAGGCGTTCAGGCGTGCCTGGCCGTCTTTGTAGCAGGCCAGCAGGCGATTCTCGTGCCACAGTCTTGTGCGGATGAAATCCAGCGCCTGTTTAGCCGAGTCGATGTAATCGGCCCTGTCGAACAGCCGTCCGGCGATCGCCATGCCCTTGATCATCAGTGCATTCCAGGAAGTGAGTATTTTTTCGTCGCGGCCTGGGCGGATGCGTTGTGCCCTGGCGTTGAATGCTTTTTTGATGGCGCTTTGCAGCAGTGTCTCGAGCCTGCCGGGTTCGCAGTCCAGTTGTCGTGCGATCTCGGTTTTCGACCTGAACACATGCGGATACCAGTAGCCTTCGAAATTCGGCTTGCGGTCGATACCGAAGCGCAGTGCGAACACGGAGAATTCGTCTTGGTCGAGCAACTGCTTGAGCTCTGTGTCCGTCCAGCGGTAGAACGCGCCTTCTTCGTGTTTTCCCTCATCGGTTTCTGAGTCTGCGTCGAGGCTTGCGTAGTAGCCGCCTTCGGCAGCCTGCATCTCACGCAGGGTCCAGTCTGCGATCAGCTCAGCGGTGCGGCGGTACAGCGGATTGGCAGTCGCCTGCCAGGCCTGGCTGTACAGTCCAAGCAATGCGCCATTGTCATACAGCATTTTTTCGAAGTGCGGTATCATCCAGTAATCGTCAACCGAGTAGCGGCAGAAACCGCCGCCCAGTTGATCATGCACACCGCCGTTGGCCATGGCGTCCAGTGTCAGGCAGGCGGTCTCCAGTGCAGCCCGGTCACGGCCTCCGGTGTGTGCCCAGTGACGCAGCAGGCGTTCGATACTGTAGGGGTGAGGGAACTTCGGTGCCTTGCCGAAACCACCGTAACGCTTGTCGGTGCTTTGTTCGAGTTCGCGCCTGGCGATATCGAGCGCCTGGATCGGCAGTTCGTCGTGTTGTTGATCCGGCTTGGGCTTCAAGCTTGCGACTGCGTCGAGCAGTGACTGGTTCTGCCGTTGTAATTCAGTTTTGTGTTCGCGGTAATAAGCGGCGATCTGTTGCAACACTGTTTTGAAATCAGGCATCCCGTGGCGTGGCCGGTCCGGGAAATAGGTGCCGGCAAAGAACGGCACCTGGTCTTCGGGCATCAGGAAAACCGTCAACGGCCAGCCGCCGGGACGTTGGGTCAGCAGTTGGTGGGCCTGCTGGTAGATCTTGTCCAGGTCAGGGCGTTCCTCGCGGTCGACCTTGATATTGACGAACAGCCTGTTCATGAGCGCGGCGGTTTCTTCGTCTTCGAATGATTCATGGGCCATGACATGACACCAATGACAGGCCGAGTAGCCGATCGACAATAATATCGGTTTGTCCTGTTGCAGTGATTCGTCCAGTGCCTGCCGGTTCCAGGGCCGCCAGTTTACCGGGTTGTCGGCATGCTGAAGCAGGTACGGGCTGGTCTCCGAAGCTAACAGGTTTTGAGGGTTGGTCATCTGACACCGCTTACGCTTAATAATATACTAAAATAGTCAACTATACGCCACTCGTTGGATGCAGGCAAATTGTTTGTGCCTGCAGCCCTGGCTTAGCCCGCATTTCTCACCACCCTTCAAAATATTTTTATACAGGCATTATCTCAATGAATTTTTGGCGGGTGCACGGTGCCTGTTTTCCGCATGCCGACACGGACTACAACAAAAATTATTATAATGAAATCTAAGGTGATGGCTGCCGTGAATGTTGCGGTTCATGATATGATGCGCTGATGGTTTACCCCGAGATCGACAAAGTCGCGTTTCACGTCTGGAAGTTCCCTGTGCACTGGTACGGGATCATGTACCTGGCTGGCTTTATTATCGCCTTCAAGCTGTTGCAGCAGCGTGCAAAACACGCGCAGCACAAAGACGACTGGAACACGGAAAAAATCGCCGACCTGGTATTTTATGGCGCGCTCGGCGTGATCATCGGCGGCCGGTTGGGCTATGTGTTGTTCTATAATTTCGACAGGTTGATGGTTGACTGGCTTTCAGTATTTCGAATCTGGGAAGGCGGTATGTCGTTTCACGGTGGACTGCTCGGCGTGGTTGTCGCGCTGTGGCTGTTTGCCCGGCGTTACAAGTTCGGCTTGTTCACTATCACTGATTTTGCTGCGCCGGTGACGCCGTTGGGGCTCGGGCTTGGGCGCTTGGGCAATTTTATCAACGGCGAGCTTTGGGGCAAGCCGACAGATCTCCCATGGGGGATGATGTTGAAATGCAAAAACCTGTCGGTGACCGATCACTTGCGCAAATACTGTGATATCAACGGGATCACCAAGCCGTTGCATCCGTCGCAGCTGTATGAGTTTTTTCTCGAAGGGATCGTGCTGTTTGTTGTCGTCTGGTTCTTTGCAAAGAAACCGCGGCCGACGATGGCTGTTTCCGGTGTGTTTCTTGTGTTCTATGGCCTGTTCCGGTTTCTGGTCGAGTTTATCCGCCTGCCTGATGGCGGGAAGTATTTCGCTTTCGGCTGGCTGACCAAGGGGCAGCTGCTGTCCGTGCCGATGGTTTTGATCGGTGGGTTGTTATTGTGGCTTGCCTACCGCAGGCAGGCTGTCAGTGTTTGATTCTGCAGACAGAGATAGGCGATGAAACAATATCTGAACCTGATGCGACATGTGCTGGATCACGGGGTGCAAAAAGGAGACCGGACCGGGACCGGGACCTTGAGTGTTTTCGGCTACCAGATGCGCTTCGACCTGACCTTGGGGTTCCCGCTGGTGACGACGAAAAAACTGCACTTGCGCTCGATTATTCATGAGCTGTTGTGGTTTCTGCGAGGGGATACCAATATCCGTTACCTGAAGGAACACGGTGTCAGTATCTGGGATGAATGGGCAGATAGCGAAGGTGATCTTGGTCCTGTGTATGGCAAGCAGTGGCGTGCCTGGCCGGGTAAGGACGGCAGGCCGATCGACCAGATCAGCGAGGTGGTCGAGCAGATCAGGAAAAACCCGGACTCACGCAGGCTGATCGTCAGTGCCTGGAACGTTGCGGAAATCGATGACATGGCCCTGCCTCCCTGCCATGCCTTTTTCCAGTTTTACGTGGCCAACGGCAGGCTGTCCTGCCAGTTGTATCAGCGCAGTGCGGATATCTTTCTTGGAGTGCCGTTCAATATCGCCTCCTATGCGTTGCTGACGATGATGATGGCACAGGTGACAGGTCTGCGCCCCGGAGATTTCGTGCATACGCTGGGTGATGCGCATTTGTATTCCAATCACCTGGAACAGGCCAGGCTGCAGCTGGAACGTCAGCCCTATCCGCTGCCACAGATGAAAATCAGCCCCGAACCAAGATCGATTTTCGATTTCAAGTTCGAGGACTTCGAACTGGTCGACTACCAGTGTCACCCGCATATCAAGGCGCCGGTCGCCGTATAGACCGATGGTGACAAACAAGGTGAAACGGCCGGTGATTTCGATGATCGCGGCGATGGACAGAAACAACCTGATCGGTGCCAATAACAGCCTGCCGTGGAAGCTGCCGGCTGACATGCGCTGGTTTGTAAAGAACACGCTGGGCAAACCGGTCATCATGGGGCGCAAGACCTTCGAGTCTTTCGGAAGCAGGCCGCTGAAAAACCGTCATAACATCATTGTCAGCCGGGACAGCAGCTATACCGTCGGAGCCGATGCAGACGTGGCAGGCTCATTCGATGAGGCACTGGCCTGTGCCGGCGAGGTCGACGAAGTGATGGTGATCGGCGGGGCCAGCTTCTACCAGCAGCTGATCGATCAGGCTGACCGTTTGTATCTCACCCGGATCGATGCCGAATTCGACGGCGACAGCTGGTTTCCCCAGTATGATGCCGAACAATGGGAAACCCGGTTTTCAGAGCACCATGAGGCCGACAGCGATAACCCGTTTGCCTACAGCTTCTATATCCTCGAACGCACCAGGCAGTAGGCTGCGTTGTGCGCACCACATCCTGCATGAAGCGCTTTGGCAGGTCGTGACATTGCCACCCCCGCCTGAATGCTCCCGCGGTCCGCAAGCTTTTTTCTGCGCCGCCTCTGAGCGAAATACTTCCGGCCCGTGGGTTCAGGCTCCAAGCGATTTCCAGTTTTTTGAATCGTATCGCATCACGCGGAGAGGCTTTTACACGCTGGCTCGCCGACAGAGCGAACATAAAAACCGGACACACAAAGATTCCTGCCGACACAGCACCGCCTGGGAGCCTGTTGTATGATCTGACTCACAGTCTTGAAGTGTGATTTTCGTGTGTCCAGGATTATGATTTTCGTGATTTTCGTGTGTCCAGGATTATCCTCCAGGATTATCCTCAGGCGATGACCGCATTGGATGCACAATCGACTTCGATACGGCGTGGGTGTTCTTCGATCGTCAGCGCCGTCAGCCTGCCGCCCCAGACACAGCCGCTGTCGATGGCGAAAATGTCGTTGGTATGCACCGGCCCCAGTGTCGACCAGTGACCAAACACGATGCGTGTGCCAGCGGACTTGCGGTTGGCGATGTTGAACCACGGTTGATAGGGCGCGGGCTGGGAGCCTGGCGGTCCTTTGCTGCGGAATTCGACTCTGCCCTGTGCATCGCAGTAGCGCAGCCGTGTCAGGCAGTTGACGACAAAGCGGTAGTAATCCATGCCGGTAAGCTTGTCCGACCACTGCTTGGGGTGGTCGCTGTACATGTGCGCGAAAAATTCTGTATGCAAGTCACTGCGCAGCATTTGTTCGACATCGCGGGCCGATTTGAGGGTCGTCGGCAGATCCCACTGCGGTGGCAGGCCGGCATGGATCAGCAGGAAGTTCTGTGTGTCGTCATAGTGAGCCAGTGGCCGGCAACGCAGCCAGTCGAGCAGTTCCTGGCTGTCGGCTGCGTCCAGGACCTGGCGCAGGGTGTCTTCGGCGGCCAGTTGCTTGTGCTGGCTGGCGGCGGCCAGCAGGTGCAGGTCATGGTTGCCCAGCACGACGACCGCGGCCGAGCCGAGTGACTTGATGAAGCGCAGGCATTTCAACGAGTCCGGGCCACGGTTGACCAGGTCTCCGGTAAACCAGAGTCTGTCATCGGCTGGATCGAAGTTGATCCTGTCCAACAGCAGGACCAGCTCGTCATAACAGCCCTGGATATCTCCCAGCGCATAGGTCGTCGGCATGTGGGTTCAGTTGATGATACGTGGTACGGACAGGGTGAATGCCGGGATCGGTGCGTCGAACTGCCTGCCGTCGTCGTCGATCATCTGGTAGCTTCCGCGCATACTGCCGACCGGTGTGGCCAGCACCGTTCCGCTGGTGTAACGAAATCCTTCGTTTGGTGCCAGGTAAGGTTGTTCACCGACGACACCTTCGCCGCGTACTTCCTGTGTGTTGCCGTTGGCATCGGTAATCAGCCAATGCCGTGTCAGCAGTTTTGCCGGTACGCTGCCATGGTTCTGAATGGTGATGGTATAGGAGAAAATATAGCGATCCCGGGCGGGATCGGACTGTTCTTCGATGTAGTTGGTTTCCACATCGACCTGGATAGGAGGTTTCAGTTTGTTGTCGTTATCCTCAGCCGTCATCGATTGGTTACTCCACAAAAGCTGTTATCGATCAAAACCAGTGATTGATCGCTTTTGGCAGGGTGTTGGAACATCATTTTACCTGCCTTGGCGGCCCACCGCCAAAAACATGTGACACGATATATTTTATAATTATATAAGGAAGTGCTGGATAATTCATCCCTGATCTTTTTATGCCGGGGCGGTTTGGGGGGTCATCGCAAGCTTATGTTTTATATAGGTTAAAGCACCAAGTACCCCGACGTGCTTGTCCATGACCAGGGAGATGGGTATTTTTTCCAGCAGTGGCCGGTGAGTTGGAAACAGGTAGAAACCTGTCAGAAAATCTGTATTTCCAAGGTGTGGCAGGATTCTTGGGAGCAGGCCGCCGGCCAGGTAGATTCCCGTGGTTGGCAGACAGCTCAATGCAAGGTTGCGGCTGAACATGCCAAGCAGTTGCAGGAACAGGCTGAGTGTACGCTGTGCGGGGCTGCCGGGTGTGCTGATGCCCTGTGCGACGATTTCTTTTGCATCGAGGCGCTGTGTGCCAGCCGGTGAAGCGTCGTGCTGTTGCGCGATGATAAAGTCGTAGAGCAGTGACAGGCCCGGACCTGAGACGAGTGTTTCCCAGGAGGGTTCGCGTTGCCGCGCCAGCAGGTAGTCAAGCAGCGCGATCTGTTCTCGGTTGGTCGGGCCGAACAGGCTGTGTCCGGCTTCGGTGTTCAACGGCAGCACCGATCCGGCGTTGCGTATCCCGACCGCTGCGCCAAGCCCGGTGCCTGGCCCGAGCACCAGGAACGGAGGTGTCGTGTCCTCGCACGCATTGTTCGGCCGGTCCGTTACTGTGTGGACGGGTTGCAATTCGAGTGTACAGTCACCCGATACCGCAAAAACCAGTGCAGCGAAGTCATTCAGCAGGTAAGTGTGGGTCAAGCCGAACCGGGTGTTGATTTCCTGGCTGTCCAACCTCCAGGGAAGATTGGTGAGCTGGATCGTCTGCTGGCAGCCGGATTGCAGTTGCCTGGTATTGACCGGCCCGGCTGCCGCGACACAGGCAGCCTGTGGGCGGGCTGATGCTTCGTCCAGGAAGTGTTCCAGTGCCTGGTTGAAATTCCGGTAGTCTGCGCAATTGAGCGTGCCGGAATGAATAAATCTGTGCGCAGTCGTGGAGCTTGGTTCCAGCGCAACCAGCGCAAAGCGTGCATGCGTGCCGCCAAGGTCACAGGCGATGACATTCAAAACCAGGTCCTTCTTTCAAGTGTGAAGACTGTCAGGCAGTACTAAAGATAGCACTGGAACCCGGTCAAGTACAACAAGGCGGACAGGATATACGGCCTGTTTGTGTTCAGGAGGCTTTGCGTTGCCGGGTTTTTTGCCGTTTTACCGGTTTATGGTGAGAGCGGTGTCTGCGCACATAGTCGATTGCTTTTTTTACCGCGTGTACTGTCGAACTGGTGATGTGCTGGTATTCGCTGGTGGTCATATAGAACATCAGGTCGACATCATGACGCACGTACTTGGCAGGCAGGTTGTTGAGCGCGACACAGGCGACATCCTCGAGGAAATCGGTGTCGTTGAGTTCATCGTTTGTCAGCGCGGAGTCTGAAATAGCCTCGAGAACGAGTGTTTCATAAAAATTATGTATGCCTGTAAAGTTCATCGCCGGGTTTCCACCATCAAGTTGCTTTGGCCGGAGGTAATCAAGACTGCTATTAGTATGGAAAATAGAATATTTTCCTATCAAGGTTAGCGGTTGCGTGAGCGGAAGCTTTAACCCGCATTTCTCACCACCCTTCTACTGCGACGGGTGCGGGGATGGTGCGCGCTTTACTATAAGAAAATTTGATCAGTAACGTCAGAAGTGCCCCGCTTTGACGCCGGAAGGGCGCTGTTTTTTGCCGAAAACAAACTATGCTTTATCGCTATGGGTGATGTGATTTGATCGATCGGCAAGGCTGGACACACAGCTAGCCCGCATTTCTCACCACCCTTCTACTGCGGCGGCGCCATGGCACGCCCTGGGTGGCTTTCGCTCTGTCGGAGTGCTCGACATAGTGTCGACTATGCCTGCGCGCTCCTCGGTCGCGAAAGCCACCCATGCCGCACCCTTGCGCCGTCTCGCGACGAACGGTGGTGAGAAATGCGGGCTAGGCCTGTAGATGATGACGTGGTGAGGTAGGGAGCATGTGTAAATCGATCGGTTGTCTGTTGTTGCTGATGAGTCCTGTGAGTGTCGCGGAAGAGTATTGGATTCCGCTTGACCTGGATGTGGATACCGGCAGTGTGATCGAGGCTGAAGCCGAACAGAACAGGTCCAGGTCGCCAGTTGCCTGGCTGTTGTCTGGCAAGGTCAAGTCGAGCCTGAACCCCGGGTTGTTCCGGCTGCAGTATTATAACATCGCCCCCGGGTGGTACGGAAAAAAATGGGCCCGCGGTCTGCGGCTGGCGCTTGGTGTCGAGGTGTTTGAAGAAGACAGTGAGTCCGTACAGCGTATACAACAACCGTCCCTGCTTGGTGCATTCCAGCGGCAGAATCGGCAGAGCGAGACCGTGATTTTTATGTCGATCGGAAAAAGCTGGCATTGAACCATTTTGTGTAGAAGGATCACCACCTGATACCATTTGATTTACCTTGGTGTTGGCGTGTACAACGCACCCTGCCTCTTCGTGACGGTGTGCGCAGCACACCAAAGGATTTACGGTAAAGAAACATCACGCCCAAAATAGGGTGCGTTGTACGCACCATTCTCACCAAAGGATTTACAACAAAGAAATACCACGCCCCAAAAGGTGCGCCGTGCGCGCCACTCTCGTAATTGAATGATTTTCGACATTAATTAAATCGACGATGTGCTATTCGATATAAATGAGCGTTTTTCGACCATAAATATACCTATATTTCGATACTTATGCTATATTTCGAATAATTTTCGACAATTGCAACAGATTTTCGACCTATGCGTATTGAATTCGACAAGCCACCCGGCTTCCAGGACAAGATCGTACCAAAAGGGACGCAACTCGCCGGTTGGGCGGCACTCGTCCAGGCGCTCGGCCTTCAAGCACCCGTTCGGCAGCCAAGCTGTGTTTCAGAGAAGTATGTTGGAGGCAGCCAGCGGGAAGAAGGTGGTTTTCGCATTTTCGATAAACGCTACCAGCCCGGCGACCAATTTGCCGATCACCTGACCTTTGCTCTACGCCATGAAAATATTGACTTGCTGGTACTAAAGCGTGCTTTTGATGCGGTGCCCAAAGCCGTTCTGGAAGACTACGTCAGGTCCACGCCAACTGGCACGCAGACGCGCCGCGCATGGTTTTTCTATGAAGTGCTGACCGGGCAGACGCTGGACGTTGAAGACGCGCCCAATGTCACGGCCGTCGATGCGCTGAATACCAAGGCCTATTTCACGGCAAATGGGAAAATCTCCAAGCGACACAAGATCCGAGATAATTTGCTTGGCAGCGGTGACTGGTGCCCCGTCATACGTAGAACAAAACAGCTTGAAGCGTTCACCGCGTTGGGGTTGGCGAAATGCGCTGCAGAGACCGTCGGCCGAACGGGCCAACACATTGCAACGCGGGCTGCCAGCTTTCTGTTGTTGGCCGACAGCCGTGCGAGTTTTGAGATCGAAGGCGAGCGCGCGCCACGTAGTCGCTTGGAACGTTGGGGAAAAGCGGTTCTTCAGGCCGGTAAAAATGCACTCACGCTCGAAGAACTCATTCGTCTTCATAGCATTCTGATTGAGGACACACGGTTTGTCTTCCCGGGTCTGCGCCCTGATGGTGTCTTTCTCGGTGAACGGGATCCTCTCGGCGACCCGTTGCCGGAATTTATCGGCGCCCGCCCGCAGGATCTGGAAGACTTGTGTTCTGGAATGCTGGCTGCCAACAGCCGCATGCGGGACGATGGAATCGACCCTGTTCTGCAGGCGACGGCGACTGCTTTTGGTTTTATCTACATTCACCCATTTCAGGACGGCAACGGTCGTGTGCACCGCTGCCTGATCCATCATGTGCTGGCAGAACGCAAATATACCCCACCAGGCATAGTCTTCCCGGTATCTTCCGTGATGCTCGATCGGATAGATGAGTATCGCAGGACGCTGCAGGCACATTCCAAGCCCTTGATGGATTTCATTGAGTGGCGGCCGACGAGTGAACATAACGTCGAGGTGTTGAATGACACCGCCGATCTTTATCGTTATTTCGACTGTACCGAAGCAGCGGAATTTCTGTATGCCTGTGTTCAGCGCACGGTTGAGTATGATTTACCCAAAGAGATCGATTATCTTCGACGGCACGATGAAGCGATGGTCAGAATCAGGGAAATGATTGATATGCCGGATCGGCTGGCGCAGAACCTCATCCAGTTCATACGCCAGAATGGCGGCACACTGTCGAAAAGGAAGCGTAAAAAGGATTTCTCTGCCCTGACAGACGACGAAGTTCAGGAACTGGAAAAGATTGTTCAGGATGTTTTCGAGGGTTTCGATTCCGAAAAGTAGGGTGCGTTGTACGCACCATTCTCACCTACTGTCAAGCTTGGCCTCGGTCAACTGGTTGGCAAGTGCTACGAACTGTTGTAGCCGCAGTGTCTCGGCGCGTACTGCAGGATCGATCCCC
>Ga0256830_1000520_pt1 | contig 30476 bp, 23 predicted proteins | sample 128326metaG_FD_190537 | JGI IMG/M metagenome (GOLD analysis project Ga0256830, IMG submission 190537) | Hydrothermal vent microbial communities from Lau Basin, Pacific Ocean - 128-326 | ecosystem: Environmental > Aquatic > Marine > Hydrothermal vents | place: Pacific Ocean: Lau Basin | collected... | reverse complement strand
TTGGGGCGCGGCGGCTCCGATACCACTGCCGTGGCCTTGGCGGCGGCGTTGAAGGCGGATCTTTGTGAAATTTATACCGATGTGGACGGGGTCTATACGACCGATCCCAACATTGTGCCGGAGGCGCGGCAAATCCATAAAATTTCTTATGAAGAGATGCTGGAAATGGCCAGTCTAGGCGCGAAGGTGCTTCAAACGCGGTCGGTCGAATTTGCGATGAAATACCGAGTGCCGGTTTGTGTGCGCTCAAGTTTTACCCAAAAAGCGGGCACGCTGGTTACGGAGGAGGATACTGAAATGGAACAAGAGCTTGTTTCCGGCATCACTTATGACAAAAACCAAGCGAAAGTGACACTGGTCGGGGTTCCGGACCGGCCGGGCATCGCCTCCACGATTTTTGAAACCATTGCGAAAGAAAATATTAATGTGGATATGATTATTCAAAATGTCGGACAGGCCGGGCTGACAGACCTTTCGTTCACCGTGCCGCAAACGGACGCGATACAGGCCAAGGCCGTCTTGGACGGTTTGGCTGAGGAAATCGGGGTCTCTGAAGTTCTGCTCACGGAGCAGATCGCAAAGGTATCCATTGTCGGCGTCGGGATGCGCTCACACACGGGCATTGCTGCAAAAACCTTTTCGTCGCTTGCGCGGGAAGGGATTAACATCATGATGATTTCCACATCGGAAATTAAAATTTCATGCGTGATAGAATCCAAGTATACGGAGCTGGCTGTTCGCACATTGCATACAGCATTTGATTTTGGGAAGCTCTGATGAAGTCCGGGTTGAATTTATCATGAAAACAAGCGCAAGCATCCAACTTTACGACACCAGTTTACGAGACGGCGCACAGTCTGAGGACGTATCTTTTTCTGTCGAAGATAAGCTGCTCATTGCAAAAAAACTCGATGAACTCGGTCTGCATTTTATTGAAGGCGGCTGGCCCGGCGCAAATCCGAAGGACATTCTCTTTTTTGAAGAGATGAAGAAGGTTCAACTCAAAAATGCGCAATTGGTGGCCTTTGGCGCAACGCGACGGTGGCGCGGGAAGGCTACGGAGGATCTCAATCTTGCCAACTTGCTGAAGGCCGGCACCGAATGGATCACCCTCTTTGGCAAAAGCTGGGATTTGCATGTGACCGAAGCCCTGGGCATCACTCTGGATCAAAACCTGGACCTTATTTCGGACTCCATCGATTATTTAAGGTCCAAAGGGAAACGGGTTTTTTATGACGCGGAACATTTTTTTAACGGGTATTCTGCAAGGCCGGACTATGCTTTAAAAACGCTGAGGACGGCGCGGGAAGCCGGCGCAGAATGTCTCATCCTCTGCGACAGCAACGGCGGCATGATGCCCTGGCAAATTGAGGAAATTCTCAAGGTTGTGATGAAGGAAATGGGAAACCCCATCGGCATTCATGCGCATAATGACTCGGAAATGGCCGTCGCCAACACCCTCACGGCCGTCTCCCTGGGGGTCACGCAGGTACAGGGCACGATCAACGGTTTTGGAGAGCGTTGCGGCAATGCCAACCTTTGTTCCATTTTGCCCAACATGAAGTTAAAAATGGGCTTGGAGGTCCTCTCCGACGACCAGCTTCAAAACTTGCGCAGCGTGTCACGTTATGTCAGTGAAATCGGAAACCTGCCGCACAACAAACATCAACCTTATGTCGGGCGCTCGGCTTTTGCTCACAAAGGCGGAATTCATGTGCACGCCGTTCGGAAAAATCCGAAGACCTATGAGCATGTTGACCCTGAAAAAATCGGCAACCAGCAGCGGATTTTGATTTCGGATTATGCCGGAAAGAGTTCTCTTTTGGAAAAAGCCAAGGCTTACAATATTTCGCTTTCCGACGATAATCCTCAAGTGCAGAAAATTCTCGACAAGCTCAAAATGCTGGAGCACGAAGGTTTTCAATTTGAAGGCGCAGAAGGTTCTTTTGAATTGTTAATGAAGCGTGCGCTCGGCACGGAGAAGCGCTTTTTTAAACTCATTGGTTTCCGGGTGATTGATGAGAAGCGGCGCAGCGATCCGCACGCCATTTCGGAAGCGACGGTTCGGCTTTCCGTCAATGAGCAAGTCGAGCACACCGTGGCGCGCGGCAACGGGCCGGTGAATGCCCTGGATCATGCGCTGCGTCAGGCCCTTGAGAAATTTTATCCGGTGCTTTCAGAGGTTAAGTTGCTGGACTATAAAGTCCGTGTCCTCACCGCAAAAGAAGGCACGGCCTCACGCGTGCGGGTCTTGATCGAATCCGGAGACGGCCAGAAAAAATGGGGCACGGTCGGCGTTTCGGAAAACATCGTGGAAGCCAGTTGGCGTGCCTTGGTGGACAGCATCGAGTACAAACTGCTCATGGAGGAGTCATCATAATGCCTTCCCTTTGCGGGGACCCGGATATAAAAACAAAGCCGATGCTGCATTACGCCGTGCTGTGGTTTTTATTGCCGTTTCTTTTTTCTTGTCAAAATGAATCCTCTGAAACGACAGCCAGCAAAACAGTGCCGACCGTGCTACGGATGCCCGAACCCCTTTCGGAAGATGTGATTGAAGAGATTCCCGCACGCGCCCTTCTCATGACAGAGCGTGCCTTTGTTCGCGTTGCCAAGCAGGTGACGCCCGCGGTGGTCAACATCAGCACCGTGCATTTTGTGCGGCACCCCGATCGGGATGCGTCTGAAAAACAAGGCTTTTTAAAAGATTTTTTGGACGAGATGTTTGAACCGACACCGCGTCGGCAGTTTAAAGAAAAAAGTTTGGGTTCCGGATTTATTATCAGTAAATCCGGTTTTATTTTAACCAACCGGCATGTTATTTCCGATGCGGATCAAATCACCATCCGGCTTTCCGATCGGCGCGAATTTATCGGAGAAATCATCTCAAAAGATGACGAACGAGATCTTGCGGTCATCAAAATCCCGCCGCAGGAAGATCTTCCGGTGGCCTTATTGGGCGATTCTTCTCAGATTGAGGTCGGTGAATGGGCCATCGCCATCGGCAATCCCTTCGGACTGGACCGGACGGTAACCGTGGGGGTAATCAGCGCAACGGGTCGAAACCGGCTGGGGCTGCCCGATGAAGGGGCTTTTCTTCAAACGGATGCCTCGATTAATTTCGGGAACAGCGGGGGGCCGCTTTTAAATGTCGCCGGTCAAGTGATTGGCATCAATACGGCCATCATGGCCTCCGGACAGGGCATCGGTTTTGCGATTCCGATTGATGCGGTAAAACAAATCATTAAAGATTGGGTCGATGATGACCTTTCACTCGCGGGCAGAGCATCACACGCTTCGTGAAAGGACAGCCGTTATATATCTTCATTCATAAGGAGAAATGGATTGCGATTGAAGAAGCTCTGATGAAGTCATGAATTTTTTTGATAAAGATTTTTCGTAGTATTTTAGAAAATCGTGTCGATGTTTGATGAACAGTCTGTGTGTTCCATGATCCACCCGGAATTTCTTTTCCAATGTTCCCTGGCTGATGTTTGAGCGAGATCTTTTCTCGCGCTGAAAATTGAAGGAAAACGATGAGGCATGCCGCAAGGGCTGAGCGTCACGGCAATACAATGTCTATCCGGAATCGTTTAACCCGAAACGGCGTATTCGTCGCTCTTTTAGTCGCCACTTTCTTTTGGTTGCTTGAAGCAGGGATCGATAGTTTTCTTTTTCATGAAGGCACTTTTTTTTCGCGGATCTTTCCCTCGGATCTGGATGAATTGCGCATGCGTTTTTCCTTGGCGGTGCTGACCGTTGCCTTCGGGGCTTATATTCAGGCGGTATTCCGGCACAGGGCGAGCCAGGCCCATGCGGAAGAAATCGAAGCCCGTTTCGGAGAAGTGCTTCAGATTTCCGGTAACGCGATTATCATAGCCGACGCAGCCCAAAACATTATGCTCTTCAATCGGGGTGCCGAGCTTGTCTTTGGCTATCGGGCCTCGGAAGTTCTCGGTCGTCCGCTCAACCTGCTCTTGCCGGAGCGGTTTTCCGAGTCGTATTCAAAATATATCAGCGCTTTTTCAACGGCTCAGGATAAAACAGGAACGGCCGAGGATCGTTCTGCCGATATTTCGGGTATTTTTGGACAACGGAAAAACGGAGAAGAATTCCCCGCAGAGGCCTCAATTTCAAAACTGGAACGAGACGGAACCCTCATTTTTACGGCCATTATCCGAGACATCACGGCCCGGGTCGAAGCGGAAAAAACAATTCGTTCTCTGGCTTATTACGATCAGGTCACAGGATTGCCAAACCGCACCTATTTCCGGGATCATCTGCAAGCGGCACTGGACGAAAGCACACAAAAAGGGGAACGGCTTGCTTTGTTGCTCATTGACCTGGACCGTTTTAAAGAGGTCAACGATACACTCGGCCATCAGCGCGGTGATGTGTTGCTCCGGGAAGTGGGACTGCGTTTGCAGGGAGTCGTGGATGTCAGTGACCTTGCGGCGCGTTTGGGGGGAGATGAATTTGCCCTCTTGTTATCAAACGCGAACGAAGGGGATGCACGTTATATTGCAAACCGGATCAGTTCCGTATTGAGAAAGCCTTTTAAATTAGACGGGTTTCCGATCCCCCTTGAGTCCAGCTTGGGCATTGCCCTTTATCCGGACCATGGCACGGACCCCGGTATTTTGCTGCAACATGCGGACGTGGCCATGTACGAAGCCAAGCGTCGCGGCGCCGACTACCTCGTCTACTCTTCCGAAAAGGACGAACATACCGTGCGGCGCTTGGCCTTGATGGGTAACTTGCGCAATGCAATCAAAAGCAATCAACTTTGTCTCTATTACCAACCCAAAATCAAACTGGGATCGCGCGCGATTTTGGATGTCGAAGCCCTGGTCCGTTGGGAACACCCTGAAGAAGGCATGCTGGAGCCTGAACAGTTTATTCCTCCCGCAGAGCACACTGGCTTAATCAAACCTTTGACCGAATGGGTTTTACGAGAAGCGGTGCGCCAGTGCAGCCTCTGGCATGAGGAAGGCCTTGAAATCGGCGTTGCCGTGAATCTCTCTGCGCGAAGCATGCACGATGCGCATTTGCCTGATTTTATGATCGGTGTCCTGGAATCCTATGCGCTGCCACCCCGGTTTTTAGAACTTGAAGTCACGGAAAGTGCGATTATGACGGATGCCATCCATGCACAATTTATTTTGGAAAAATTGCGGGAAATCGGTATGCGCATCGCGATTGATGACTTCGGAGTGGGTTATTCTTCTTTTTCTTACCTCAAAAATCTGACGGTCGACAGCATCAAAATCGACAAATCTTTTACGCAAAACATGGTCACCCATCCCGATGACGCCGCCATTGTGCGTTCCATCATTGAACTCGGTCACAACCTGGGTCTGGATGTCATTGCCGAAGGGGTGGAAAATCAAGTGACATGGGATCATTTAGCCCGTTTTGGTTGTGATGAGGCACAGGGGTTTTTCATGACGCCCCCCCTTTCCGCAGCGGATTGTTTCCATTGGCTTCGGGAAGATGCGCCAAAACGAGGCTGGCAGGTTTAGGGATGCTCCGTATTGAAGGTCCACTCAATCCGGACTTTTTCTTTCAGACGGTTTAAATAAGCACGTTTCTTTTCGGTTTCCTTTTGGCGTCTTAAAATTTGGATAATCTTTGCCTCAATGACCTGCATCTCTTGGCCGATAAAGGCATCCAAATGATTCAATTGATAATTTTCGACGGCCTTGGGGCTAATGAAGATAAATTCCTGAATACGTTCGCGGATCAGTTTTTCCACCCACAAGGCCTTAACGATTTCTGCCTTGAGTTCGGGCAGGTCCCATCCGGCCTGATTCAAGGCTTGTTCAAAATCGGTGTTATTCTGAAAGCGTTGACGGATGCCTGCGAGCCTTGCCGCAACTTCCGATTCAGTCGGTTTTTTTATCGCAAAGCGCCGGGCTTCACGCTCAAAGAGTTTTTGGTGGATGAGCGCATCGCGTCGTTGTATGAATTGTGCTGCTTTGTTTAAAGTCGGCGTTTTATCTTCAGGGGGTTCAAAAAAGAGACGGTAGCGTTCCAAATCTGAAAGATAAACAAGCTCACGGTAGGGCTCGCCGTTTTCGGAGCTGATAACGGCCAGCACGGCTTCGACCAGCACTTCGGCCCGTAGTATCAAGGGCATCAAGAGCAAGAACCCGCTACAGAGATAAGAGAGGAGATGCCTCTTCGATTTCAAAGCGTTCATGACTGAGCAGAGCGTCCTTAAGGGGCAAGCATGACTTGTGTGCCGGTTAAAAGATCGTGCAGTGCCCGTTTTTTGGGTTCGATGATGACCAATAAAAAACCGACGCCGAAAAAAAGGTGGGAGAGAAAAAGGCTCAAACCGCGCATGAGCGCGCGAAAATGAGAAGGCGGTAGCCCTTTTTTATTGACGACGATAATCCGCATAATCATTTTTGCGGGAGTTTGTCCTCCGTAAGCATGAAAAAAGGAAAAATAGCCCGTGTAAAGAAATAAAAAGCTCAGGATAAAAATGCCGTGCGTACCTGAATCCAAAAAAAGATCCATGCCGCCGGAAAAACGCATGCCCATCATGCCCGAATAAATAAACAAGAAAAATGCCGTAAAAATAACTAATAAATCAAAGAGATAGGCAATGGCACGGCGAATAAAACCGGCAGGGCGGATGGCGATCACCGCACGGCTCCGATACGGCGAATCCGTGCATTTGCGATGTAAGGCCTCTCCTTTCTCAAGGGGCTGCGGGCTCATGATTTCCATTCAAAATCTCATAGTGTAGAATGCTCAGAATGGCCAGTGCGGCGGTTTCGGTTCTCAAAATACGTTCGCCCAATGAAATCGCGTGAAAGCCTGCCGCATCGGCCTGCTCCAACTCATCTGCCGTCCATCCGCCTTCCGGTCCGATTAAAATCGTTCCGGACCGCGTCTTCCCCGAAAGCCCTTCTTGAATCACGGCTTGGCAGGAACCTGCCGCATGTCGTTCGGAGCAAATCAAGCGGAAGCTGTCCGGCGCAGGGGCTTCCGATAGAAGTGTCTGCAATGACAACGGGGCATCAATGGCGGGAATATCCCACCGACAAGATTGTTGTGCGGCTTCCAAGGCGATTTTTTGCCAACGGGCCCTCCGGTGTAAAGCCCGCTTCGGGTTTGGCCGAACAATGCTGCGTGCGCTGACCAGCGGGGAGAGTCTTGAGATGCCCAGTTCCGTTGCCTTTTGCACCAACCAATCCATTTTCTCCTTTTTAAGCAAGGCAACCGCCAAACGTATTGTAGGGAATGCATCGCCTGGAGGCAATGTTTCAGATTCAATTTTAAGCGTGATCGGGTTGGGATGGCTTGCAATGACCCGGGCCGTGTACGCTTTCGGATGTTCATCTACAAGGCGGACGCTTTCACCCACTTTAAGACGCAAGACATTGCGCAGGTGATGTTGCAGCGCCGGGTCCAAGTGAACTTGTTGCCGTACAATCCGGTCGGAGCGGATAAAATAAACCGGCATGAAAAATGGTATCCGCTAAGTGAAATGTAACTAGGATAATCAGTCGAAAAAATGTTTGACTTTTTCCAAAATCGTTCCAGACTCCGTATGCACTTCCTCGCCACTGAGTTTTGCGTATTTTTCAAGGGCTTCCCGCTGTTCGCTGCTCAGCTTGCTTGGAATGGTCACACGGATTTTCACCACTTCATCCCCGATGCCGTAGCCTCGAAGGCTGGGGAAACCCAGCCCTTTGAGGCGGAAAATCTTTCCGTCTTGCGTTCCTGCCGGGATTTTCAAGGGTGTATTGCCTTTGATCGTGGGCACCTCTATGGTTGCACCTAAAGCGGCTTTGACAAAACTAATGGGGGCTTCATAGAGGATGTGGTCGCCGTCCCGGGCAAACTGCGGATGATCGCCAACGGAAATTACGACATACAGGTCGCCCGGCGGCCCGCCGTTGGCGCCGATCTCTCCTTCCCCGCTGACGCGGAGTCGTGTTCCCGTATCCACGCCGGGGGGAATCTTTGCCGAAATGGTTTTTTCACGCTCGATATAACGTTGGCCCTTGCATTTTTTACAGGGATCGGCAATGATCACGCCCGCACCGCGGCAGGCACTGCAAGTACGGCTGACGGTGAAAAAGCCTTGCTGGAAACGCACCTGCCCGGCGCCGTTGCAGGTGGTACAGCGTTTGGTCGCGCCCCCTTTGGCCCCGGTTCCGTTACAGGCGTCACATTGCTCGGGACGCCTGAGTTTTATTTTTTCTTCCTTGCCTAGCAGGGCCTCTTCAAAGGAGATGGAAAGATTGTAGCGTAGATCGTTGCCGCGCTGAGCGCGACTGCCGCCCTGTGTGCCTTGACCGCCAAAAAATTCCTCGAAAATATCTCCAAAAACATCAGAAAACCCGCCACCCTGACCAAAGCCCCCGCCCTGCGCACCCGCATGACCGAATTGATCATATTGACTGCGCTTTTGCGCATCACTTAAAATGCTGTAGGCTTCATTGGCTTCTTTGAACTTGTCTTCAGCGCCTTTGTTTCCCGCGTTGCGATCGGGGTGATATTTGAGGGCCAGCTTGCGATAGGCCTTTTTCAGTTCATCTTCCGAGGCGTTTTTACTGACACCGAGGATTTCGTAATAGTCTCGCTTACTTGCCATGAAGCCTCTTATTTACTTGTTTTATCCGTCTCTTCAAATTCGGCATCCACCACGGTTTCGTCATCTGCCGGCGATGCGCTGCCGGCAGCGGGGCCTGCCGTTCCATCCGCCCCCGGCCCGGAGGCGCCCGGTCCCGAGTCTGCTGTGGTCTTTTTATACATTTCTTCGGCCAGCTTGTGAGAAACTTTTGACAAGGATTCAATGGCTGAGCGAATCACCTCAATATCATCCCCTTCGATGGCCTTTTTACAGGTGGCCAATTCCGTCTCGATATTGGTTTTTTCATCCGCAGGAATTTTGTCTGCAAGTTCGCCAAGTGATTTTTCGGTCGAATAAATGAGTGTATCCGCTTCATTGCGTACTTCGACCAAGGCCTTTTTCTGTTTATCTTCTTCGGCGTGGGCCTCGCCTTCTTTCACGAGCCGATCAATTTCTTCGTCGCTTAAACCGCTGGACGCCGTAATCTGAATCGACTGCTCTTTTTGTGTCGCCATGTCTTTTGCGGAAACGTGCACGATGCCGTTTGCGTCGATATCAAAGGTTACCTCAATTTGTGGCACGCCGCGTGGCGCGGGCGGAATCCCCACCAGATCAAACTGCCCCAAAAGTTTGTTGTCCGCAGACATTTCCCGCTCACCTTGATGCACACGAATGGTCACGGCATTTTGGTTGTCAGCCGCCGTCGAAAAGATTTGGCTTTTTTTCGACGGGATGGTGGTGTTCCGGTCGATGATCCGTGTGAAAACGCCGCCCATCGTTTCGATCCCGAGCGAAAGCGGGGTAACATCCAGCAAGAGCACGTCACTGACATCCCCTTTAAGCACTGCGCCTTGAATGGCCGCGCCGATGGCGACGACTTCATCCGGATTCACCCCTTTGTGCGGTTCTTTGTTGAAGAACTTTTTAACAACTTCCTGCACCTTCGGCATACGGGTCATCCCGCCGACCAAGACCACTTCGTCGATGTCACCCGCTTGCAGTTCGGCATCCGCAAGGGCTTTTTTGCAGGGGTCGATTGTTTTTTGCACGAGATCATCCACCAACTGTTCCAGTTTAGCGCGTGTCAGCTTAATTGCAAGATGTTTGGGGCCGGAGGCGTCCGCCGTAATAAAGGGCAGGTTGATTTCGGTCTCCTGAGAGGAAGATAGTTCGATTTTTGCTTTTTCAGCGGCTTCTTTCAGCCGTTGCAAAGCCATCTTGTCGTTTTTGAGATCCACACCGCTTTCTTTTTTGAATTCGCTCGCCAGCCATTCCAAAACGCTAAGGTCAAAATCATCCCCGCCGAGGTAGGTATCCCCATTCGTGGATTTCACTTCAAAAACGCCGTCACCGATTTCCAGAATGGAGACATCGAAGGTGCCGCCGCCTAAATCGTAAACGGCAATCCTTTCGTCTTTTTTCTTATCCAGACCGTAGGCCAGCGCCGCCGCCGTCGGTTCGTTGATAATCCGGAGGACTTTTAGACCGGCAATCGCACCGGCATCCTTTGTTGCCTGACGCTCGCTATCATCAAAATAGGCGGGCACCGTAATCACCGCCTCTGTGACTTTTTCCCCAAGATAGTCTTCCGCATCCTTTTTCAGTTTTTGAAGGACCATCGCGGAAACTTCAGGCGGGCTGTACCGTTTGCCCTGGATTTCGACATGGGCGTCATTATTTTTCGAAGCGACGATTTTATAAGGCAGACGCCCCTTAGCTTCGATCACTTCGGGCGAATCAATCTTGCGGCCCATCAAACGCTTGATGGAAAACACCGTGTTTTCAGGATTGGTCACGGCCTGACGACGGGCGGTTAAACCCACAAGCCGTTCTCCTTTGTCTGTCACGGCTGCCACGGACGGGGTCGTGCGGTTGCCTTCCGCGTTGGAGATAACTTCCGGGTCCCCCCCGGCGACAATGGCCATGCACGAAAAAGTCGTACCCAAATCGATTCCGATTACCTTACCCATGTTTTTTCCTCCAATTGATCATTTGCGATGTTTTATCAAAAAATCCAAAAGCTCACACCTTAAAGCTTAAGAAGATGCGGCATCCTCCTCATGTTTCAGTCGAGGCCTGTTTTTTCTTAGCGAGCAGTACAAATGAAGGACGCAGCACACGATCATTTAGAAAATAGCCTTTTTGCGCCTCTTCTGCGACATGGCCGTCTTCAATTTCCACATCCGCTTCGACTTCGACCTGTCCGACCGATTGATGCTGATAGGGATCAAAGGGTTGATTGAGACTTTCAATCGGCCGGACACCGAATTTATTCAAGACGGCCAGCAATTGTTTTTTAATCATAACAACGCCTTCAACCATTTTTTCAAAATCGCGGGTCTCGTTTGAGTGGGAAATGGCACGTTCGAGGTTATCAATAACCGGCAGGGTCTCTTTAATGAGGTTTTCATTGGCGAATTTGATTTGCTCGGCACGGTCTTTTTGTGTGCGCTTTTTATAATTTTCATGTTCCGCAAGCGCGCGCAGATATTGATCCTGCGCCGCCTTCACCGCTTTTTCCTGGATTTCGAGTTCGGCCCGGAGTGCATCCGCTTCAGATGACACGGCGGTTTCGGGGCGGGCTTCCGTTATTTCCGAAGCGGTTTCTTCCGCTTGCGTTTCTTGTTTTTCTACCGTTTCTTGTTTTTCTTGCGTTTCTTGTTTTTCTGCCGTTTCTTCACTTTCGGACAAAGCGACCTCCTTCAAAAACGTCTTACGATAAGTCTTCCAACAAACGGCTCACTTGTTTTGCCGTTGAATCGACTAAGGGAATGACTTTGGAATAATCCATGCGCGTCGGGCCGATAACCCCCAGTGCGCCCAAAACACGGTCTCCGCGCTTGTACTGGGAGACGACTAAACTGCAACCGTGGTTGCCCAAAAAGCGGTTTTCAGAGCCGATAAAAACCTGGACGCCGTCGCTGCCGATGTATTTGTCCAGCAACTCGATCACCGCTTTCTTTTCTTTGACCGCTTTGAGCAAGCCCTTCATAACCTTCACATCTGAAAAATCGGGCAAATCAAAGATATGAACGGCGCCGTCCGTGTACAATTCGCCTGTATCGGTCGTGTGCAATTCATGCATGGCCTGCTTGGTAAGTTCAAAGGCTTCGGATTCCAGGTGGTCATAAAGATCTTCCATTTTTTCCATCTGGCGCTTCATTTTTTTGCGGATGCCGTCAAGTGTCATGCCCGTATAGAGGCTGTTGAGATAATCCGAAATATGATTAAGCGATCTTTGAGAAATATCTTTTTCAAGATCGAAAAACTTATTTTGCACAAAACCTGCCTCTGAAACCGTAATCGTCATGATGCAATTGGCTCTGAGTCGGACAAATTCAATATGTCGGATACGGGCCTCCGACATTTTGGGCACCGAGACGATGGCCATATAGTGTGTTAAATCGGACAGCAATTTCGAAGTATCTTGCAGCAACTGACCGGCATCTTCCCGCTGCACCAATTGTTCGGCTTCCAAGGTAATTCGGCTCTGATTTTTCAAAAAGGTTTCCTCTTCAAACAAGGTATCAACATAAAAACGATAGCCTTTTTCCGTGGGAACACGGCCTGCGGACGTGTGGGGATGGCTTAAAAAGCCGCCGCTCTCCAAATCAGACATAATGTTCCGGATCGTAGCCGGTCCGACACCAAAATCATAACGTTCCGTAATGCTCCGAGAGCCCACAGGTTGTGCATTTTTGATGTAAGACAGGACGATCGCTTTGAGTATCTGTTTGCTTCGTTCGTCCAATTGCACTTGTTTTAGCACTCACACCAATAGAGTGCCAGAACCCTATCAAATCGGTCGCCGGAGTGTCAAGAAAGCTCAATCACAGGCGTTCATTTTGTAAATAATCATGAGCCCCTGCAATGTCAAGGTAGGGTGAATTTTTGTAATGCCGCGACATTCAGAGGCAATGAGGCCGACAAGTCCGCCGGTTGCGATGACCTGAGGTTTTGTGCCCATTTCCTGATTGATGCGCTGAATGATTTCATTGATGAGACCGACATAACCGAAAAAAAGACCCGATTGTATGCTTGAAACCGTATCTTGCCCGATGATCGATTCGGGTTGACACAATTCGACGCGCGGCAGTTTGGCCGCACGGTTGACCAGGGCCTCCGCTGAAAGCGCCATGCCCGGTGCAATGGCCCCGCCCAGGTAGTCGCCTGCCTCATTGACGGCACAAAAGGTGGTCGCCGTGCCCAGATCGACAATGATCAGCGGGCCGCCGTAAAGATCAAAGGCGGCGGCAGCATTTACGATGCGATCCGCACCGACCTCTCTCGGGTTTTCATATCGAATCGTCAAGCCTGTTTTTAGTTTTTCCGAAACGATCATCGGATGAACGGAAAAATAATGTGCGATCATCTCCACAAAAATCGAAGTGAGCGGCGGCACAACGCTTGAAACAATGACCCCGTCAATCTGATCCGCCGCGTAATGTCGTATCTTTAAAAGCTGAAGAAGTTGGAGGCCGTATTCATCGGCTGTTTTGTGCAGATGGGTCGCGATGCGCCATTGTCCGGCCAAGGTTTCACCTTTGAAGAGCCCCGAAACAATCTCGGTATTGCCGATGTCGATAACAAGCAGCATGGTTTTTAGTGTGATTCCGCCGCCTTCGCGGCGGACGCTTCGCGGAGGTGTGTGATATCGCCCATGAGGACGCTCCGGGTGCTGTGGTCGCCCAGCTTGATTTGCAATGCGCCATCGTCCGCGATGTTTTCGGCCCGGCCTTCAAAAACCCGGCGTTCGGTGGCAACACGCACTTTTTTGCCCAAAGTAACACAGTGCAAGCGCACTTCATCCATGACGGCTTTAATTTCTCCGCCCTGCAATCGGTGGATTTCCGCACTCACGGCCTTGAGGAGATCCATAATCAGCACATTGCGGTCCATGTTTGTGTTTGAGGCAATTTTCAGAGACGTTGCGATTTCACGAAGTTCTTCGGGAAAATCCGTGTGGTCCGGATTCACATTGAGTCCAAGGCCGATGACCAAGGGAGGGGTCTGCCCTCCCGATGCCCCTGAAACCAATAAAACACCGCCGACCTTCTTGCCGGAGAGGACGAGGTCGTTGGGCCATTTAATGCCTGCCTCAAGCCCTGTGGCCTCACGAATGCCTTTGAGCATGCCCAAGGCCGCAGCGGGAGAAAAAAGCGGGTATTCCCGCGCTTGCAGCGCAGGTCTGAGCAGCAAAGAAAGATGGATGTTCTTCCCGGGCGGAGAGAACCAGCTTCGGCCCAGCCGCCCTTTTCCGCCGCTTTGGGATTCGGCCAAAATCGCCAGTCCGCCGGGCATGCCGTCCGCAGCCATTTCGAGCGCGATATCATTAGTCGAGACCACTCCATCAAATAAAAGCACTTCATGCACAATGTCCCGAATTTCCGAGTGTGCGCGGCAATACGCCGTAATCTTATCGGGGTTGATACTCATTACCGTCTTTCGGTTTCAAGGCTGATATCGACTGCGCGTGCCGAATGTGTAAGCGCCCCGGCGGAGATCAGGTCCGCACCGGCGCTTGCAAGGGCTTTTACCGATGCAAGCGTGACCCCGCCGGAGACCTCGATCAAAATACCGGGGGCTTCGGCGCGGATTAGCGAAACGGCTTTTTTGATTGCATCGGCGTCCATGTTATCGAGCATAATGATTTCGGGTGTGGCCGCGATGGCTTCTTCGAGCTCTGCAAAGGTATTGACTTCCACCTCGATTTTCAGGGCGTGCCCCGTATGAGCACGGGCGCGCGCCACAGCGTCTTTGATGCCGCCGGCGAGCGCAATATGATTGTCTTTGATCAAAATGAGATCCCCCAGATGAAAGCGGTGGTTCCCGCCGCCGCCCAAACGCACGGCCTTTTTTTCGAGTGCGCGGTATCCCGGCGTCGTTTTTCGCGTATCGACGATTTGCGCGGACGTGTCTTTTACGGCATCGACAAACCGACGTGTAAGCGTGGCAATGCCGGAAAGCCGCTGCATGAAATTCAATGCCGTGCGTTCTCCTTTTAAGATGCTTCGGCCATCGCCCGTAAGCCGCGCGATGAGTCCGCCTTTGGGCACACGCTGCCCCGGCGAAAAGACAGGCTCAAAGCGAACGCCCGGATCAAGGGTTTGAAAGATAACTTCAAAAAGATCCAGTCCTGCAAGCACCAAGTCTTCTTTGGCGACCACATCACCGATGGCATCAAAAGGTTTGGGAAAAAGGGCTTCTGTCGTGGGGTCGCCATAAAGCAGGTCTTCGGTGAGGGCCTGCTGGACCAGGTCGCGAGCTAAAAAGGGTTCAATCATTGCGTTTCTGTTGGATTTGAAAAAAAGGTTTCAAGATGTTGCAACTCGGCAGAGAGTCGGTTTTTATTTTCAATCCCTGCCTGCTGCTCAGCCTTTGTTTTGTCCACAACGGCCGCTGGCGCATTTGCGATAAATTTTTCGTTGCCGAGTTTCTTTTCAAGGATGGCCAGGGCTTTTTCAGCTTTGAGCAGACGTTTGCTGATGCGGTCAATTTCACTGCGAATCCTTGCTTCATCGAGCGCTAGGTAGATTGTGCCATCGTCCGTCGCTGCGGTCGCCGACATCCTGGGTTTTTCAAGGCTTGTGCCGAGTGTTACGTCACTGAGTCGGGCCAAGCGTTTGATGTAGGGCATCTCTTTTTCAAAGGCTTTTTCAGCGGCGGCATCTTTCGCTTGAATCAAAACGGGCAGCGATTCCGAAGGCGGAATATTCATCTCCCCCCGGATATTTCTGACGGCCATGATGGTGTCAATCACCACTTTCTGTACAGCCTCTTCTGCATCAACATCATTTTTTTCAGGAGAAAATTCCGGATATTCAGCAAGTGCCAAACAACGCGTATCTGCCTTAAAAAAGGTGCGCAACTCCTCTGTGAGAAAAGGCATGAAGGGATGCAGCAGGCGCAAGCTGGCTTCAAAGGTTTGCACGACGGTGGCATAGGTTTCGTCCCGCGTGGACTCATTTTGCAGATCAACCTTAGCCAACTCCAAATACCAATCGCAGAAAGTATGCCAGGTAAATTGGTAAATTTCATGGGCCGCTTCGTCAAAACGGTAATTTTTTAATGCACGATCAACGGACGCAACACTCTGATTGAAACGGCTTTGAATCCAACGGTTGGCGGATGTTGTGGGTGCAAGTTCTGAAACAGAGGTTGTTTTGTTTGCTTCACCGGGGCGATTCATTAAAATAAAACGTGCGGCGTTCCAGAGCTTGTTGCAAAAATTGCGATAGCCTTCAATGCGCGCTTCGGAGAGCTTGATGTCGCGTCCGGGGGAAGCCATCGCAGCCAGAGTAAAACGCAACGCATCTGTGCCGTATTTGTCCATCAAATCCAGCGGGTCGATGACGTTGCCTTTGGATTTACTCATTTTTTGTCCGTCGGCATCGCGCACGAGTGCGTGGATGTAGACGTCTTTAAAAGGCACCTCTTTCATAAAATGCAGGCCCATCATGATCATACGGGCGACCCAAAAAAAGAGAATATCGAAGCCGCTGACCAACGTGCTCGTGGGATAAAAACGTTTTAAGAGGGCTTCGGCTTCTTTTTGTTTTGTCTCATCGGCTTGCAGGTTTGCAGGCCAACCCAAGGTTGAAAAGGGCCAAAGCGCGGAGGAAAACCAGGTGTCGAGCACGTCGGGGTCTTGCTCGAGGTCTGTGCCGCCACATTTTTGACAGGTGTTTTCTCCGACGATGGGGGTCGCTTCCGCTGTGATAATGGTTCCTCCGCCGGGAACTCCCAAAATATAGTCAAGGTCACAATTTCTGCAATAAAAGACGGGCACTTGATGCCCCCACCAAATCTGCCGGGAGATGCACCAATCTTCAATATTGTCCATCCAGCCAAAATAGTTGGCCTCCCAGCTTTCAGGAATGAGGCGGATTTTCTTTTTACGCACGGCATCAATGGCGGCCTGTGCCAGGGAATTACCGGGGGCATTGACTTTCACAAACCATTGCGGCGAATCAAAAGGCTCGACAATAGATTTGCAGCGATAACATTTGCCGAGGGACATCATATGTTTTTCGGGCTTTGGTTCGAGAATACCCACTTCATCAAGTGCTTTGACAACGATCTTTCGGGCCTCTGTCATTGATTCGTATGACAATAAATTTGCAAGTTCCCGTTCGACTTCCGCGTGGTAGAGCAAGAGCGGTTCCATTTCCCCACTCCAATCAATAAGCGAAATTTTTTCTAGCCCATGACGTTTGCCTGACTTTTCATCATTAAAGTCATGTGCGGGGGTGATCTTCACCGCACCCGTGCCTTTTTCTCTATCGACTAAAATCGCATCGCCAATAATGGGAATTTCGCGCCCGGTCAAAGGCAGTTTAATCTTTTTCCCAATCCAGTGATTAAACCGTGGATCTTCGGGATGTACGGCAACCGCCGTATCGCCCAGCATCGTTTCGGGACGGGTGGTCGCAACGGTTAAAAACTTGGTGGGATCATCGGCCAGCGGGTATTGGATATAATACATCTTCCCTTCGATGTCTTCGTGTTCGACTTCGATGTCGGATAGGGCCGTGCGGCAGTGCGGACAGAGATTGATGAGACGTTGATCCCGGTAGATCAGTCCTTCTTTATAAAGTTGCTCAAAAACCGTCGTGACGGAACGGGAAAGTCCTTCATCCATCGTAAATCGTTCACGTTGCCAATCGCAGGAGGCCCCCAGGCGTTTGAGCTGGTTTAAAATCGTGCCGCCGGATTCTGCTTTCCATTCCCAAACACGCTTGATAAAGGCTTTGCGACCCAGTTCATGTCGATCCATTTTTCCTTCTGAGACGATACGACGCTCGACGACATTTTGAGTGGCAATGCCTGCGTGATCCATGCCCGGAAGCCAAAGCACATTGTCCCCAGACATCCGCCGCCAGCGCGACAGAATATCCTGGAGTGTGCTGTTTAAGGCGTGTCCGAGATGCAAGGAGCCTGTGACATTGGGTGGCGGAATCACAATCGAAAAAGGCGGTTGATCCGACTTTGAATCCGCATGAGAAATCGCATCTTTTTCCCAGCGACGCATCCATTTTTCTTCAACTTTTTTGGGATCGTAGACTTTTTCGAGTGTTTCTTCAGACATAAATTTCCTTGTATAAATATGATGTTAAGAAAATAGGGGCCGATTTTCGCATAAAGCCGTGGGGGATGCAAGCCGCCAAAATCCATCGCGGATTTTGGGCTGTGCTTTGCAGTAGACAAATGCCGCCGTTTTTTTATAGACTGAAACAATTGCTCTCCAGTCTATACACGTCCAAATAACCAGAGAGGTTTGAATGCGATGAAAATCATTACATCAGGCATAACTGATGTCGGTTGTGTCCGCGCTTCGAATGAAGACAGCTTGGGTCTGTTTCCCGATTTGAATTTGTTTGTCGTGGCGGACGGCATGGGCGGCCATGCGGCCGGAGAGGTGGCCAGTCAAATGGCCGTTGAGCAAATCAAGGCTTACATCGCTTCAAACGCGAAGGACAACGGTTCGGCCACGCCGCTGAGCAATGAAGAAAAACTCTCAAAAGCCATCGCTTATGCCAATCTGCAAATTTTCAAAACCGGTTCGGAAGATCCCAAACTCAACGGCATGGGCACAACCGTTGTCGCCCTGCTTTCGACCGATGAAGAATCCGTCGTAGGGTTTGTAGGCGACAGCCGCCTCTACCTCGTGCGCGGCGGCACGATCGAGCAACTGACCCATGACCACTCTATGGTCAACGAATATGTGCAAAAGGGATTACTCTCGGCGGAAGCGGCAGAACATCATCCGCAAAAACATGTTTTAAGCCGGGCGATGGGCACGGGCATCGACGTGGCCGTGGAGACCTTCACACACTTACCTGAAGTGGGTGACACCTACTTGCTCTGCTCGGATGGTTTGAGTAATAAATTGAGTGCCCTCGAAATGTCACACATCATCGAAAGCAGCGGGGATTTGGACGAAGCGGCCAAATCCCTTATTCAAAAGGCGATTCAGGCCGGCGGGGAAGACAATATCACTGTTCTGCTGGTATCTTATGTCGTGTAAGGCGTCGCAAGCCCGCCTTCAAGCAGCCGCGCAACATAACGACCGATCAAATCGCTTTCCAAATTCAGCACCGCCCCGACCCCCTTCAAACCCAAAGTGGTCATTTCAGCCGTATGCGGAATGACACAAATGCTAAGCCTGGTTTCCCTCAGTTCGTTGATCGTCATGCTCACGCCGTCCAGCGCAATCGAGCCTTTGGGCACACAATATTTTAAAAGCGCTGCGGGGACTTCGATTGTCATAATGACCGCATTGCCCTGAGGCGTTTTGGTGATGATTTTGCCCAAGGCTTCGACATGGCCTGAAACCATGTGTCCGCCTAAACGGTCATTCAGACGCATGGCACGTTCGAGATTGACCGGGTCGCCCGCTTGAAGATCGCCCAGGTTGGTCAAGCGCCGCGTTTCGGGGGAAAGGTCGCAGGAAAAATGTTTCTCTTCTAAATCCGATACCGTCATGCAGGCCCCGTTGATGCTCACGCTCTCACCGGTTTGCAATCCTGCCATCACGATCTTTGCGGCGATGCGGAGGCCCGAATTCTCTCCTTGCGAAACAACAGCCTCGACACGTCCCATTTCTTCGATAATGCCTGTAAACATGCGACTCCTTATTTGTTTTCGGTCAAATCAATCTGAACGGATGCCGTGTAAAAAGATATGCCGTCCCGCCGACGTTTGGCTTCCTTTAATAAAAAGGCCGGACTTTCGGTCAATGGGCCTTCAAAGTGCGTTTTGCCGTTGACCTTGACCCGCACGGGTTTGGAAAAATCGATCAAACGGCTATTGAAAAACAGCGTGAATTTCCCCACAAGCGCAGTCTCCACGGTGACGGTATTGCCCTCGATTTCAGCAGTCAGACTGGCGAAGGCCCCTTCCTTGACCAGCTCAATCTCGTCATTATTAAAAAGCGACTTTTGCACATCCGCAACCTTGCCTGCGGTTTCATTGATTTCCGTCCAATAAAAGGGCGCAAGATGCTTCACATCGCGCACAGATTCGATTCGGGCGGGCTCCGCGATGCGGTGTTGCCCGTCAAACCATTTTACGAGCGCAGGCAATTCTTCCCGAGGGAAAAAATGACCGCCCGCCCGCGGATGTTCCTTGCCGTGTTCGCGGTAGGTGTGAGGGATGCCCGAATCTTTCAAATACGCACTCACTTCCTGCGAAAGCCGGACCGGCATGACTTGATCGCGCGCGCCGTGAATGATGTAAATGCCTGTTGACGCAAAATTTTTCAGAAAGGGGAAAATTTCGTTGGGAATGCCGCCCGCCATGGGTGAAATGGCCGCAAAGCGGTCGGCGTGAAACATGCCCACCAAATAAACGCCGATGCCGCCATTCGACATGCCCGTGAGAAAAATCCTTTCGCGATCAATGCGATATTGCACGGCGACCGCATCAATGACGGCCAGCACCAGTTTTTCCCCCTGTGCCGACCACCAGGCTCCGCCGCTGATGGTCGGACACACCAAGATCGCGTTTTCCCCCAAACGCGATTTCCAGCGATCAATGTAGGAATCGCCCACAAAACCCGCGCCGTGCAGACAAACAATTAAAGGATAGCGTTTTTTTGAATTGTAATTTTTGGGCACGTGCATGGCATAGCTCATTTCATAGCCCGCCACTTCGATGGATTTATGCAATGCGCCCGTCGCGGGTTCCGGCGGATAGAGCGTGCCTTCTTTTATCGCTTCTTCCAGCCTTGAGATTTTCAAATCGGGAAGTGCAAGAATTTCTTTTAACAACGCATCCGACTGCGCCGCATCGTTTGAGTACAAAAACTGTTGCACCGCAAGATTTAATTCATCGACTTGCGCGTCCTCTGATTTGCCGGAAAGCTGCGCCGCCTCCGCCCGCACATCACTCCGGGCAACGGACTGTATTATCAGAAAGACGATTAAAATCAACCCTGTTTTTTTTAATATCTTCATCCTCTCACCTCGCCTTGATGTGCTTCTTCCGACGGTTTTCATTTTTCTCCACGCTCAAATCTCCGCCTGCTTCTTTTTGAGACGGCCTTCGATGCGGATATCGTTTCCCATGCGACGCACTTTAATCCCTTCAAGGGCCGGTGCGGCTTCAAGGCGGGGCACCGCCTTTCCCGTCACAACCCCTTTGGCATCCTCCCCGCATAAAAACCGGGGCGAGATGTAAAAAATCACCCGATCCACACACCCGGAACGCAAAAGCACACCATTGACGCCGCCGCCGCCTTCCACCAAAAGATGCGTGACCCCCTGTCGGCTGAGATCCTGCAAAATCGTGGGAAAAGGCATGATGCCGTCCTGCATTGCAATCAGCCGCACAATCACCCCCGCGGCCTTCAAGGCCGCAATCGGGTAGGGCGCGGCCTGTGTCGTTGTTAAAATCACGGTGGGAATGCTGCGGGCCGTTGTAACCAGTTTTGCATCAAGCGGTGTTTTTAAATGCGGATCAATGATGAAGCGGCGCGGATTTCGGCCTTTGATGTGGCGCAGCGCCAACATCGGGTCATCCGCCAAAACCGTGCCGATGCCCACAAGCACGGCATCCGCCTCGGCACGGAGCCGGTCAACCTCCCGGCGTGCGGTTTCCCCGCTGATCCATTTGGATGCGCCGGATGCGGTTGCAATGCGTCCGTCCAGCGTCATTGCGGCTTTCAGCGTTACAAAGGGCAAGCCCGTTTTCATATTTTTGATAAAAACCGCGTTCAAGGCGGAGGCCTCGGCTTCCAGCAGGCCGACTTCGACCCGAATGCCCGCATCGCTTAAACGTTGAAACCCCTTGCCGGACACCAGGGGGTTGGGGTCTTTCATGGCGGAGATTACCCGGACGATCCCGCTTTCAATAATGGCTTCCGTGCAAGGCGGCGTTCTTTTTTTCGTGTGGCAGCAGGGCTCCAGGTTTGTATAAAGCGTGGCGCCCTTTGCTGATTTCCCCGCAGCCTGCAAGGCCGGTATTTCCGCATGGGGCTGACCTGCCGCATGATGATAGCCCGCACCCACAAGCTCGCCTTCTCTGACGACGACGGCCCCCACCATCGGGTTGGGGGCCGTGCGCCCCCGCCCTTTTTCGGCAAGACGGATCGCACGCTTCATATAAAATACATCGGAACCTTCTTCCATGACTTCACTATATAAAGCCCCCTGCAATTCTGTCAATGCGGGATGCCGCACACAAAGGGCCGTCAGCGCCTTAAAAGAGATTGGGAATAAACCCTTTTTACGCTCCGAAATGGAACGGCCAAGCCCTTGCAGCACCCGGGATGTTTTTCAGTCTCAAAAAGTATTATACTCCTCTTAAGAAACGGCTTAGAGGTCTCAAACCGGATTTAAGCTTCTCTGGGAATTAACACCTTAAGGATACTTCATGGAAAAAAGAGAACAACAATTTTCCTTATGGTATTTCATAGTCGTCCTTTTTATCCTGATGACGATTCAAAACTTTTTTATTTCCGCCCAGGTGCAAAACCTCTCTTACAGTGATTTTAAAACCCTGCTCAAGAAAAAGAAAATCGTTGAAGTCACTGTCGGCAAGTCACAAATCAGTGGCCGGGTTTTGACGGAAGGGCTCAGGGAAGTCTTGCCTGAAAATAAAATCGCAGGCCTGGAAAAGAACGGGGCGGAAGAACACCGCTTTACCACCATTCGCATAGATGACCCCGGCTTGACGCAAGAACTCGAAGCTGCCAATGTCCGCTTCACCGGAAAACTTGAAAGTACCTGGATTACTGTATTGCTCAGTTGGATTATCCCGGCAGTGATCTTTTTTGCCATCTGGAGTTTCTTCATGCGACGCATGGGCGCGGCCAGCGGTGTCATGGAAATCGGGAAAAACAAAGCCAAGATTTATATTGAAAAAGAAACGGGCGTGACTTTTGATGATGTGGCGGGCATTGACGAAGCGCGTGAAGAACTGATGGAAGTCGTCTCTTTTCTTAAAAATCCGGAACAATACCGGCGCCTGGGCGGGAATATTCCCAAGGGCGTGCTCTTGGTCGGCGCGCCCGGCACGGGAAAGACCTTGCTGGCCAAGGCAGTGGCCGGAGAAGCCAAAGTGCCTTTTTTCACCATGAGCGGCTCCGATTTTGTCGAAATGTTTGTGGGAGTGGGGGCGGCCCGCGTGCGGGATCTCTTTTCGCAAGCCGAGAAAAAGGCCCCCTGTATCATTTTCATCGACGAACTGGATGCCATGGGAAAAGCGCGCGGCATCAGCCCTGTGGGCGGGAACGACGAACGGGAGCAAACCCTCAATCAATTGCTCGTTCAGATGGACGGTTTTGATACCAATAAAGGCGTCATCATTCTGGCCGCGACCAACCGGCCTGAAATCCTGGACCCCGCACTATTGCGTCCCGGACGTTTTGATCGGCACGTCGCCATCGACCGGCCCGATGTGAAAGGGCGTGAAAAAATCCTGAAAGTGCACGCAAAAAAGATCACGCTTTCCGATGAAGTCAAGCTGCTGGACATTGCCGCAAAAACACCGGGTTTTGTGGGGGCGGATCTGGCCAATCTGCTCAACGAAGCCGCCTTGCTTGCCGCCCGCAAGGGAAAAGCTTCTGTCGAAATGAGTGATTTTGACACTGCCATCGACCGCATTGTCGCAGGCTTGGAGAAAAAAAACCGGGTCATCAATCCGCAGGAAAAAGAGACCGTCGCGTATCACGAATCGGGACATGCGATCGTGGCCATGTCGCGCAAGCAGGCGGATCCCGTTTCAAAAGTCTCGATTATTCCACGCGGCATTGCCGCCCTCGGTTACACCCAGCAATTACCCACCGAAGACCGTTATCTTTTGAAAAAAACCGAGCTGCTGGATCGACTCGATGTCTTGCTGGGCGGTCGTGTCGCGGAAGAGCTTGTGTACGGCGATATTTCGACCGGCGCGCAAAACGATCTGCAACGCGCAACCGACCTTTCCCGTCATATGATTATGCAATACGGCATGAGCGAACATCTCGGCCTCGTGACCTTTGAAGCGCCGATTTCTCCGACGGGATTTAACATGATGGGCGCACAAGGGAAAAAGGAATACAGTGAAAAAACCGCCGAAACCATTGACGGAGAAATTCAAAAAATTCTTGAAAAAGCACATGCACGCGTAAAAAAAACCCTTTCTCAAAAACGCGCCCTGCTCGAAGCCCTTAAAAACCACCTGTTGGAAAAAGAAGTTATCGAACGGGCGGAACTCGAAGCCCTCATCAAAGCTCATGCAAACGATACCGTCGAAACGGATTAGTCTTGCGTCAAATGTCACATATTATCAATCGTCACCCAACAATGCTTCTCACGCCATGAAAACACAAACCGAATCCTTATACTTGCTTTTTATCAGCGTTCACGGCCTGATGCGAAGCCGTGATCTCGAACTGGGGCGTGACGCCGATACCGGCGGGCAAATAAAATATGTCATTGATCTTGCGCGCGCCCTTGCTGAAAACCCCGAAGTTGCGCAAATTGATGTGGTCACACGCCGCGTGGTGGATGCCGCCCTCAGTGCGGATTACGCAAAACCCGTTGAAGCACTTTCAAAAAAAGCGCGGATCATTCGCATTGACGCAGGTCCGGAAGGCTACTTGCCCAAAGAAAATTTGTGGGATCATTTAGATGTCTTTTCAGATAATCTGCTCAACTGGCTGAATGCGCAACCGCGCATTCCGGACATTTTGCACACCCATTATGCCGATGCCGGATATGTTGGTGTGCGTCTCTGCAATCTTCTGGAAATTCCTTTTGTGCATACCAGCCACTCACTCGGACGTGATAAACGTCGACGGCTTTTAGCCGGCGGATTGCGCCGCAGCGAGGTCAATGCGCGTTACAACATGATCCGACGGATCGATGCCGAAGAAGAAGTGTTGGCGAATGCCGACCTGGTGATTACCAGTACGAATAACGAAATCGAAGCGCAGTACGAGCTTTACGACTATTATCAACCGGAGCGTATGGCCGTCATTCCGCCGGGCACGGATCTGCTTCAGTTTCACCCGCCGCAATCGGGTGTCACTCAAACCGCCTTTGCACATCAGATCGCGCATTTTCTAAATAACCCGGACAAACCCGTCATTTTGGCGCTCTCGCGGCCGGACGAGCGGAAAAATATCGTCTCCCTGGTCGAAGCCTACGGACAATCCGAAGCACTTCAGGAAACCGCAAATCTCGTCATCGTTGCAGGCAATCGGGAAGACATTCGCGAAATGGAAACGGGGCCGCAATCCGTGCTCACCGAAATCCTGCTGCTCATTGATTGTTACAACCTTTACGGACGCGTCGCCCTGCCCAAGCAGCATCGCCCGGACGAAGTCGCCCAAATCTACCGCATGGCGGCGGCATCAGGCGGAGTCTTCATAAACCCCGCGCTAACCGAGCCTTTTGGCCTCACTTTGCTGGAAGCCGCTGCGAGCGGCTTGCCCGTCGTCGCAACGGAAAACGGCGGGCCGGTTGATATCATTGAAAATTGTAAAAACGGCCTGCTGATCGATCCTTTAAATCCAGAAGCCATCGCCGATGCGCTCTTACTGCTTTTGACCGATAGCAAACGCTGGCAAACTTGCGCAAAAAACGGCATTCAGGGTGTGCGGGCACACTATGTCTGGCAGACCCACGCCACGGCTTATCTTGCAAAAATAAAAGCCCTGCTCAAAAAACACACGCCGATGCCGGAACCCCGTCCGGAGCGCCGCCCCATGATTGAGCACGACCGGGCCATTTTCACGCCGCTGGACCTCACCTTAATCGACAGTCCCGCGGGTTTGGAGGAATTTATTCAAACCCTGCGCGCACAGCGAAAAACCGTCAGTTTCGGGGTTGCCACAGGACGTCGGTTGGATGCCGCCATCACCGTCATGAAGCGGTACGGCATTCCGCTGCCCAATGTGCTTATCACGAGCTTGGGGACGCAAATTCACTACTCGCCCGGACTCACCGCAGACGAATATTGGAGCAATCACATCGATCATCTTTGGCATCCGAAAGCGATCCGCCGTCTGCTTGGTGACCTGCCCGGCTTAAAACTTCAGCCCGTAAAAGAACAAAGCGCCTTTAAAATTTCCTATTATTACGATCCCAATCATGCGCCGAGCGTTGACGAAATCAATGCCCTGCTGCGTTCGCAGGAGCAGACTGTCAACGTCATGCATTCCTTTGGGCAATATCTGGACATTGTGCCGGTTCGCGCGTCAAAAGGGCAGGCCATTCGCTATTTTGCGCAACGCTGGGAAATCCCGCTGGAACAAATTCTCGTCGTGGGCGGCTCCGGATCGGACGAGGACATGATGCTGGGCAATACCCTTGCCGTTGTTGTTGCCAACCGGCACAATGAAGAGCTTTCGCAATTGATCGATCAGGAAGGCATCTACTTCGCGTCAAAGCCCTATGCGCAAGGGATTTTGGAAGCCATCGACTACTACGATTTTTTCAAAACCTGCAAAGTCCCGGCGAATCATGGCTGAAGGTCTGCTCATCTGCACGGATTTGGACCGCACGCTCATTCCGAATGGCGAAGCAGAAGAATCCCCGCAAGCCCGCACCCGTTTTGCAAAACTGGCGGTGCGCCCTGAAATCACGCTCGTCTATGTCAGCGGTCGGCATTTGGAACTCATCGTGGAAGCTGTCCGTGACTATAATTTGCCGCGTCCGGACTATGTGGTTGCGGACGTCGGCAGCAGCATTTACACCTTTTCGGAAAAGATCAACAAAAAAAAGCCCAAACCCTGGACAAACTGGCGGGAGACCCTTGCAAGGGATTGGGCGGGACAAAGCCCTCAGGACATACAGGCCCTGTTTCGAGACCTGAGCGACCTTCGACTGCAAGAAGCAGCAAAACAAAATGACTTTAAAGTGAGTTATGATGCACCGATTGACATTGACTCCGAAAGACTGCTGCACACCATGCAACAGCGCCTCTCTCAACGCAGGCTTCAGGCCCGACTCATCTGGAGCGTGGATGAGAAGAGCAAGGTCGGCCTGCTGGATATTTTGCCCGCGCAAGCGAGCAAGTATCACGCCCTCGCGTTTATGATGAAGCAACTGGGATTTTCGGCTGAACACACCGTCTTTTCGGGTGACAGCGGAAACGACATGGAAGTCTTAATCAGCCCCATCCCTGCGGTATTGGTCGCAAATAGCACGGACGAGGTCAAAACGCAGGCACGGCATTTGTCGGAAAAAGAAGGCACTTCGCACGCACTCTATCTCGCCGGGGGAGGGTTTCTGGGCATGAACGGAAATTATCGCGGCGGCATTCTGGAAGGCATTGCGCATTATGTGCCCGCAAGTCAAGCCTGGATGGCGTGCGAAGAAGGCAAAAAAACATGAGCCTTCGGCACAGATGCTGTGTTTTTGGAGAAGTGCTTGTTGATATTTTCCCTGATGGGCAGCACGTTCTCGGGGGTGCGCCCTTTAATGTCGCCTGGCACTTGCAAGCATTTGGCGCGGTGCCGCGCTTTATCAGCCGCGTCGGTGACGACACAGCGGGTCGGGCCATCCGCCGGGCCATGTCCGAGTGGGGTATGGACACTGCATTTTTGCAAACCGACAAGAATCGGCCAACAGGACGCGTCACGGTCCGGATTGAAAAGGACGAACCCCATTACGACATCGTCCCGGATTGTGCCTATGATTTTATTGCCTCCGAACCCCAGGGACAAAACGATTGCAATCTGCTGTATCACGGGACGCTTGCGCTTCGAAACCCGGCGTCCGAGCAGGCGCTCCTTGATCTTAAAACGCACTTCAGCGGAACCTTATTTATGGATGCCAACCTGCGTGCCCCCTGGTGGTCCCGGGAAATGGTCTTGGCCTTGATTCAAGACGCCGATTGGGTAAAATTAAACGAACAGGAACTTGAACTGCTTGATTTGGAAAAACAACCGTTACGCATACGGGCACAACGGTTCCGCGAAACCCATGCCTTAAAAGGGCTGGTCGTCACGCGCGGCGAAGCCGGGGCAATCGCATTTACTGAAAACGCGGCACCCATTGAGGTAAAACCGGCCCATACCCCGCAAGTCGTCGATACCGTCGGGGCCGGGGATGCCTTTTCCGCCGTGCTCTTGCTTGGCCTGAGCAGAAAATGGCCGCTTGCGCTGACGATGGCCCGGGCCGGTGAATTTGCCGCGCAAGTGCTTGGAAAGCGGGGCGCGACAATTCAAGAACAGATATTTTATCAATCTTTACTGCAAGCATGGCAATCGGCACCGCGCACTCAAAGCTGAAATTCAAGAAAACTCCGACGAAATGAGGAAAGACTGCCCCCATGTATGAACAGATTTCACATTCCCTATTAAATGAAATTCTGGATAAATTGAATCCGGACGTTAAAAAAAAGGACCTGCGCCATTTTTACACGCGGCTTGGCGCGAATTTTTACGCAATCCACAGCCTGATGCATCAACTGTACGGGCATCGCGACGATTTCAAAAAACAGGTGCTGCAGCTGGTGGAAACCTTGGCCCGCGGATATCTCCAGCGCTCGGAAAAATTCAAAAAAATCGATATGATCCGCGAAAAAAACTACACTTGGTTTTTAAGTCAGCATTGGGTCGGCATGGCCTTGTACAGCGACGGTTTTGCAGGGAACCTGCAAGGGCTTAGATCCAAAATCGCCTATTTTGAGGAATTGGGGATCAATCTGTTGCACGTCATGCCGATTCTGCGTTGCCCGGAAGGCGCAAGTGACGGCGGTTATGCCGTGAGCAATTTCCGCGAAGTCGATCCGAACATCGGAACACTTGATGATCTTCAGGCCCTGTCAAGCACCCTGCAAAGCCGGAATATTCTGTTGGTCTTGGATGTGGTCATGAACCATTCCTCAAACGAACACGAATGGGCGCGCCGTGCCCGCGCCGGGGAAGAGGCCTATCAAGACTACTATTATGTCTTTGAAAATCGCGAAGCACCCGACCGTTTTGAAGAAGGGATGCCGGAAGTCTTCCCTGAAACCGCGCCGGGAAACTTTACCTGGGACGAAGAAATGGGCAAGTGGGTGATGACCGTCTTTAAAAATTATCAGTGGGATCTCAATTACCGCAACCCCGCGGTTTTCATCGAGATGCTGGACATTATTCTTTTTTGGGCCAATCAGGGGGCAGACATCGTCCGACTCGACGCCGTGGCCTTTTTATGGAAAAAAATCGGCACCGCCTGTCAAAACGAGCGCGAAGCGCATCTCATCCTGCAACTCATGAAAGACTGCTGTCAGGTGACCGCTCCCGGTGTGCTCTTCATCGCGGAAGCCATCGTCGCACCGGTCGAAGTCACCAAGTATTTTGGCGAAGACGCCGTCATCGCGAAGGAATGTGAAATCGCCTACAATGCCACCTATATGGCCCTTTTATGGGATGCCGTGGCCACGAAGAACACGCAGTTGCTGAAACAGGGAATTCGCAATCTTCCGGCAAAACTGGACGGCGCCACCTGGCTCAACTACCTGCGCTGTCACGACGACATCGGACTGGGGTTTGACGACGGAGACATTCTTTTGGCCGGATACGACCCTAAAAAACATCGCCGGTTTTTAGTGGATTATTTCACTGGCGCACACGGTGATTCTTCCGCGCGCGGCATGCAATTCGGACATAATAACAAAACCGGAGATGCACGGATTTCGGGTTCGCTGGCCTCCCTTGTGGGTTTGGAAGCCGCGTTGGAACAGGGCGATGCCGCAGCCATCGAAAAAACCGTGCAACTTATCCTGCTCTTGCATAGCATGATTCTGTCTTTTGGCGGCATGCCGCTGCTCTACTACGGAGACGAAATCGGCACGACCAATTTCTACGGCTATCGGAAAGATGCATGCAAGGCCAACGACAACCGTTGGTTACACCGTCCCACCATCGACTGGGAAAAGGCGGCCCGGCGGAATCAACACGGAACGGTCGAGCAGCGTATTTTTGATGCCTTGAAAAAAATGATTTCCGTCCGAAAAGGCATCCCCGCATTTGCGGATTATAACAACCGGGAGTTGATCGATGTTGAAAATCCGCACCTTTTTGTTTTTTTACGCACCCGGCGGCAACAATCTTCCGGCACGGTCATGGTGGTCGGCAACTTTGATGCTTCAGCACAATCCCTCGATTTAAGCACGCTCCGCAATCGGCGGCATGCGCAAGCAGGACGAATGAAAGACCTCTATTCCGGAGAATTTCTGAGTTTGCCCGAAGCGCAACTTCCCTTAGCCCCCTATCAGTTCCTCTGGCTGAGTGAACACTGAAACACCCGGAAATACCCTCGGATCAGACGGTTTCAAATTCCGCAATTGCGGAATTTGGGACGTTTAAGCATCTGGATTCCCTTGAAGCATTGTGATATAAAGCATGTCTTAATTGTTGGCTGCAAATGCCGGATGCGTTTAAACACCCAGGAGAGATGGCCGAGCGGCTGAAGGCAACGGTTTGCTAAACCGTCGTAGGGGGTTAACCTCTACCCAGGGTTCGAATCCCTGTCTCTCCGCCAGAATTTAAGAAAGAGGGAGCGTCATGAAACAAGCACAACACGTATTGATTGTACTGACCCTTGTTTTTTTGGTCGCCTGCAACAAAAACGAACCGGGGTATTCTTCCGAAGAAATAAGCGGTCCCCTTGTCTCATCGGTACAAGTCCAGATTGAGCCCGTACAAGCCCCTACCCCACCCCCCTTGCGCGGCGGCGCGCACAATGACATCCCGGATCTCAGCGGGGGAAAAGTGATTGTGCCCGACATGGTCAAGGGCAAGTGGAAGAGCGTGGTTTTCATGTTGGAAGATAAAATCAGCCATGCCATTACCGAACATACCGTGAATATCGGCGATGAATGGGCCGTCCCCGGTTCAAACCTCAAAATCAAGACCGACATTTTTCTGCCCGACCTGATTATTCAGGGCACCGTCTTCACCTCG
>Ga0256830_1000519_pt1 | contig 30481 bp, 25 predicted proteins | sample 128326metaG_FD_190537 | JGI IMG/M metagenome (GOLD analysis project Ga0256830, IMG submission 190537) | Hydrothermal vent microbial communities from Lau Basin, Pacific Ocean - 128-326 | ecosystem: Environmental > Aquatic > Marine > Hydrothermal vents | place: Pacific Ocean: Lau Basin | collected... | reverse complement strand
ACACCCGAAGCAAAGCGGCAAGATCCAATGAAGAGAGGGAGACTATTCCTTTCTGTTCGACTCGTCGCTGTTGCTGGAAAGACAACTTGTCAAGCACAGCATCTTTCCACCAGTTATCGAAAAGTGATGGCAATAACCGGTCAAGATAACTTGCAAGGGCCTCAGCTGCTTGTTTGAGTAACTTATGAAACTCGTGATCCATTTCTTTCCTTATGGGGCCGGGTAGGTCAGGTGACCGCCGTGCAGTCATTGCAGAAGCCCGGGCCGATATAGCAAGGAAGGTTGTAGGAGAATATGGCTTGTCCCTTGCAGAAGTCGCTGGAAACCTGGGTGTTTCAACATCAGCAATATCAAAGATAATGAGCCGAGGGTGTAAGCAAGTTAAATTAGATAACAATATCCCCTAAATTCTTGCTTTTTAATGATTTTATGTTACTATAACGCATGGTCAAGACACAAGATGCTCGCTCTCTTTCCGCCGAATCCCAGGAAGCGCTCAGCATGCTGGCTATAAGAGCGGTTGAAACTGGAACGACTCGCGGTGATGTTGCAAAACAATTCGGTGTTGCCCGAGGTACGGTCAACCGGTGGGTGAAGCAATTTCGCCAAAAAGGCACGCGCGCATTGAAGGCCTAAAAACAAGGCAGACCCAAGGGTGGTGGACGCATTTTGGGTTGGCAGGCGGCGCAGGTTGTCCGAACGATTACCGACAGGACACCTGATCAAATCCTGTTCACCGTGCAAAGAAGGTAAAAAACCGGATTGCCAAACACAAGGAACGAATTGAAATCTTCTTTCTTCCTTCTTACAGTCCGGAATTGAATCCGGATGAATTCTTGAATAACGACGTGAAGAGCAATGCTGTTGGTCGTCAACGAGCGGCCTCCCGAGATGATCTTGAGGGAAATGTACGCACTTATCTTCGGAAGAGACAGCGACAACCGGAAATTGTAAAAAAGTTCTTTCATGCTAATTCCGTACAATATGCCATGCAAGGTTAATGTCACCTATTTCATGCGCGGAGCAATAATAACTATCTTATGACCAGACTTCCGAAAGAGCCCTCCCCTATCACCATTTTCGAGCTTACAAGGAGAATCAAGTCACTTCTCGAGTCCCGCATAGGCGCTGTGTGGGTTGAGGGAGAGATTTCGAATGTCAAAAGCCATTTCTCCGGCCACGTATATCTTAGTCTGAAAGACGATAAAGCGCAGATAAGAGCGGTAATGTTCAAGCAGTCTGCGAGGTTGCTCAAGTTTGCGCCGGAGGATGGTCAGCAGGTGATCGTCCGGGGGAGACTGGCTGTTTATGAACCCAGGGGAGATTACCAGATTATCATAGACCAGATGGAGCCTTCGGGAGTGGGCGCGCTCCAGCTTGCATTTCTTCAGCTCAAAGAGAAGCTCGAAAAGGAAGGGTTTTTCGATCCTGAGCGGAAAAAACCTATCCCGGCTCTTCCCAGGCGTGTGGGAATTGTGACATCTCCTACCGGCGCGGCAATCAGAGATTTCCTAAACGTGGCACGGCGGAGGTTTTCTAATATCGATGTAATTATTAGTCCGGCGGCGGTGCAGGGAGAAGGCGCATCCGCAGAAATTGCATCGGCCATAGAAACACTAAACCTGCTGGGGAATGTGGACGTCATAGTTATTACACGCGGGGGCGGCTCTATGGAGGATCTTTGGGCCTTTAACGAGGAAACTGTGGCACGGGCGATTTATGCATCGCAAGTGCCGGTTATTTCGGCAGTTGGGCACGAGGTAGACTTTACGATTGCTGATTTTGTGTCAGACCTTCGTGCGCCGACTCCATCTGCAGCCGCCGAGATGCTTGTCGAAAGCAAAAAAACGTACGAATACAGAATATCAAGCATTCAACACAGGCTTATTAATGCAATGAAAGCACTAATTGCCGATAAAAACGCGCGCCTTACAGCCGAACTGCGGGCAATGCCGGATCCGGTTCAAAGAATAAGAGAGCTTGGCCAGAGGATTGATGATATGAGTTCCCTGGCGGCTAATCATATGCGGGCAAGTCTTGCACTGGCCAAAACCAGGTTTGAAAATGCGGCAGGACAACTTGCAGCGCTTAATCCACTTGCGACTCTGAACCGCGGCTACAGTATTGTTACGAAACTTCCGGGTAAAAAGATGCTGACAAACGCTTCAAAAGTGTCTCCAGGTGACCGGCTCGACATCCGCCTTTGCCGTGGACATGTTCTTTGTGAGGTTCTTGAAACAGATTGTCAGGAGAACTCTTTATTTCCTGAAGAGGAATAACCTGAACTTATAAAGATACTAACCCCTGTTTTCCAAGTAGTTGAACCTGATAAGTGCCTTGGAGCCGGCTGGCCGCCCGTTTTTTCCTTTTCCAGAGAGTTGTATCTTTAAAACTTTTAAATACCTTTAAAACCGTTCACCTTGCATCAGATATTCCGCATTCTGTTATAATTCTTAATCTGTAAATAAGCTTTAAATTAACTGCTCAGTTGGAGGATATTTACTACCATGATAAAACTTGCCGGTAGGGCCGGATCGATAAAACCGTCTCCCACTCTTTCGATAGACGCAAAGGCCAAGGCCATGAAAGCCGATGGAATCGATGTTGTGGGTTTCGGAGTGGGCGAACCGGACTTTGATACACCAGGTCATATCAAAGATGCGGCTATTAAGGCTATAGGCGATGGATATACAAAATATATGGCGGTTGGAGGTATTGATCCACTTAAGGACGCGATTATTGAAAAACTCAGGCGCGACAACAACCTGGAGTATCAGCGCAATGAAGTAATAGTCTCATGCGGCGCAAAACACAGTTTGTACAACCTGGCTCAAGCCATGTATGGACCGGGAGACGAAGTCATGATCCCTGCGCCCTACTGGGTCTCGTATCCTGACCAGGTACTGCTTAATGAGGCTGAACCTGTAATAATTCCGACCAGGCAGGAGGATAAGTTTGCCCTTACCCCAGAGCAGCTCGAAAAGCATATCACCCCAAAAACCAAGGCATTAATCCTTAACAGTCCGTCAAATCCCACCGGACTTGCATATGATAAAAATGTTCTCGAAGCGGTTGCAGAGCTTGCGGTAAAACACGATTTTTATGTTATTTCTGACGAAATATACGAAAAACTTGTCTATGACGGCTTTGAACATGTAAGCATCGCATCTCTGGGCGACGAGATAAAGGCCCGTACTTTTGTTGTCAACGGTGTTTCAAAATCTCATGCAATGACCGGCTGGAGGATGGGCTATACTGCCGGACCTGCAGAGGTGATAAAGGTTATGACGAATATTCAGAGCCAGTCCACCTCCAACCCATGCTCTATCACCCAGATGGCATCGATAGAGGCTTTAAACGGCCCGATGGACTTTCTGGACGAAATGCTGAGCGAGTTCGACAAGCGCAGGCGCTACATGGTAGAACGTTTGAATGCTATGGATGGAATCTCATGCCTGATGCCGGTGGGAGCTTTTTATGCCTTCCCGAACGTCTCCGGAATCTACGGCAGATCCACAACCGGCCGGAAAATCAATTCTTCCAAAGACCTGGCCATATACCTGCTGGATGAGGCCAAGGTTGCGGCCGTGCATGGAGAGGCTTTTGGTGATGACCGTTTTATACGGCTCTCCTATGCAACGTCTATGGCTAACATCGAAAAGGGATTGGATAGAATAGAAAAAGCCCTGGCGCAGATCTCCTGATACATCTTGCCTTGAAGAGAACCCGGATGTCGGCAGAAAACAGATCTTTCACCTTTCGATCCGGGTTTATCTCTATAGTCGGCCGGCCAAACGTAGGGAAGTCTACTCTTCTTAACCAGATTCTCGGCGAAAAAGTAGCCATTACGACTTCTCGGCCCCAAACCACAAGAAACAGAATTCTCGGCATCTACAACACTCCTGATATCCAGGTGGTGTTTATGGACACTCCAGGCATACACCGTCCTCAGGACAAACTCGGAGAGTTCATGGTTAAAACAGCTTTCCAGTCGCTGGATAATGTGGATACAGGCCTTTTAGTGGTTGAGCCGGAGCCACCTGGCCCCGGCGATAGATTTATAATTGAGAACCTGCAAAAGGCCGGAGTACGCACAGTTCTGACTATTAATAAAATAGACCTTGTAAGACGCGAGGAACTGCTTCCAATAGTCGACAAATACCGTAAACTGGCGGATTTTATTGAGATAGTGCCTGTTTCTGCGCTTAAAGATAACAATCTGGACCGTTTGATGACGATACTGACCGGTCTTTTGCCTGAAGGACCGAAATATTATCCGGACGATATAGTTACCGACCAGATAGAGCGTTTCATGGTTGCAGAGATTGTGCGCGAAAAGACAATGATGCAGACCAGGCAGGAAATTCCCTATTCAGTGGCCGTGGAGGTCGATGAGTTCAGCGAGAGGGATAACGGACTGGTCTACATTCGCGCTATAATTTATGTAGAGAGAAAAAGCCAGAAAGGTATTATAATTGGAAAAGGCGGCTTGCACCTTAAGAAAATAGGCACCTCGGCCAGACAGGACATCTCCAGACTTCTCGGCACAATGGTATACTTAGACTTAAGGGTAAAAATGAAAGACGATTGGCGGCAAAATGCTTCAAGTCTGAAGTGTTTTGGATATGAGTGAGGATCAATGCTTGTTCAGATGAAAGTTGAAGGCCTGCTGTTTGACCCCAGAAGCGGAATGTACATCCTGCTTCTTAAAAATGTGCGGAAAGAGGGAACCGAGACTCTTCCCATATGGATAGGTAAACCCGAGGCAGACTCCATAGCCATCGCCCTTGGCAGGGTTGCAACGCCAAGGCCGATGACTCATGACCTTGTAACAAGTATTGTGGAAGGGCTAAATGCATCTGTTGTACGTGTTGTCATAACCGACCTTAAGGATAATACCTACTTCGCCACCATTGAGATTTACTCGCAAGGCAAATCAGTATTCATCGACTCACGACCCTCGGATGCTGTGGCTGTAGCGGTTCGAAGCAATGCCCCGATATTTGCAAATATGAATGTGATAGAGCGTCAAAACAACGATGATCTTGAAAACTGGCTTAAAAATCTTAAACCTGAAGACTTCGGAAATGTAATGTAGCCAGATTAGATTAACGACACTCACCAATTAAACAATGCTTATCCGTACAGAAGGAATTGTATTAAAAACATTTGAGTACGGTGATGCCGACCTTATAGCCACTTATTTCACAAAGGACCACGGAGTTTTAAAAGGTTTTGTAAAAGGGGCCAGAAAGTTTAAAAGCCGCTTTGGGTCATCGGTCGAACCTCTCACCCACGCTAACCTGTCGTTTCTAGGAAAGGAAAACACCCAGCTTCCAAAAGTTACACGATCCGATATCCTGAACTCTTTTCAGACACTTCGTGAAGACCTTGCAACGCTGCTTGCCATAGCTTCCGTTATCAATCTTCTGATACACCTTCTGCAGGAAAAAGAACCGAACTCCAGAAAATACGATCTTTTCCTTGCCGCCTTAAAAACACTTGAACAGGCTGAAAACAGAGACGTTGTCTGCCTGGTTTTCAGAATAAAATTTCTCTGGATGGCCGGCTACGGGCCCAGGGTTGCTGAGTGCGGCTGTTGCGGAACCCGGTTCAAGGGAAGTTTCGGACTTTTTTATCCATCATACGGTTCACTCCTCTGCCGCGCCTGTGCTTCAAAATACGCACAGCAGACGGCCACACGTCTTGGCAGCGCTGCGATAAAGTTCTTCGGCCAGGCTAAGTCCCTGAGGTTTGGTCATATCTTAACACTTCGTCCTGAGACGGCAACACTCATAGAAGTTCAAAATGTTCTCAACCTGCATATAAGCCACTTAACAGGTAAAAAACCATAGAAAGAATTTTGTCTGAATTAAGCCGCTGTCACGACTGCCCTGTTCTACCGGGTTTTAAAATCATTGCACCTTCTGCTAGTATTTCTAAGCCATTACTAAAAAAAACAACCGAAGCATTTATAAAAAAATAAAAAAATTATAAAAAATTTACAAAGGATCGTCCGTGTTACTTTTTCAGGATATCATTTTAAAGCTTCAGTCTTACTGGGCAGACAAGGGCTGCGTTATTCATCAACCTTACGACATAGAAGTCGGCGCCGGCACTTTCAATCCGGCCACATTTTTCCGTGTGCTTGGTCCGAAACCATGGAAGACAGCTTATGTCGAACCATCAAGGCGGCCCACCGACGGCAGGTATGGTGAGAATCCCAACAGGCTACAACACTACTACCAGTTTCAGGTTATCCTAAAGCCTTCTCCTCTTGATTGCCAGGATCTCTACCTTGACAGCCTCCGCGGTATAGGCATAGACCCCCTGAAACATGACATCCGTTTTGTTGAGGACGACTGGGAGTCGCCTACACTTGGAGCCTGGGGGCTTGGATGGGAGGTCTGGTTAAATGGAATGGAGATTACACAGTTCACATATTTTCAACAGGTGGGAGGCATTGATCTTCATCCTGTCTCTGTCGAGATAACCTACGGTCTTGAAAGGCTTGCCATGTATCTACAGGGTGTTGACAGCGTTTATGATCTTAAATGGACTGATGATATAAGCTACGGCGATGTTCATCATGCCGGCGAAGTTCAGTTCTCGACTTATAACTTCGAACTTGCGGATCTAGAAACTTACTATAAACTTTTCGATATGCATGAACGAGAGGCGTCCAGGCTGACATCTGCCGGCCTGCCGCTTCCGGCATACGACTGCGTGCTTAAATGTTCACACGCATTTAATATGCTGGATGCTCGCGGCGCCTTGAGTGTTACGGAAAGAACCGGCTATATTGCCCGTGTTCGCAAACTCGCAAGAGCCTGTGCAAAAGGTTATTACAAGATGCAGGTTCAAACTGACACCGAATTATTGATACCAAAAAGCGACGGAAAGGAAAAAGCACAATGAGTGGCGCTGATTTTCTGCTTGAAATCGGCACTGAGGAGCTTCCTGCAAGGTTTGTTTCCCGGGGTATGGCCGGGCTGGAGCGGATTATTGAAAAATATTTTGCAGATCAAGCCATAGAGCATGGAAGTATTCAGACATACGGCACGCCAAGAAGGCTCGCCGTTTTGGTTCGCAATGTGGCCAGAATGCAGGCCGATAGAACAAATAAAGTAACAGGGCCGCCAAAGAAGGCGGCGTTTGATAAAAACGGGCGTCCAACCAAGGCTGCTGAAGGATTTGCCAGGAGTCAGGGAGTGACTGTTGAATCACTTCAGATACGGCAGACCGACAAAGGCGAGTACCTAGTCGCGGTTGTTGAGGATAAAGGAAAACCTGTATCCCAGATAATGCCGTCTATTGCCGCCGGGGTTGTCAGCTCGCTTACTTTTCAAAAATCCATGCGTTGGGGCAGCGGCTCTTTCCGCTTTGCCAGACCCATACACTGGCTGCTTGCGCTTTTTGACGGAAAGCCGGTTTCCTTTGAGGTGGATGGGCTAAAAAGCGGAGACTTGAGTTATGGACACAGATTTTTGGCCCCTGATGCCTTCCGGATCAGTGATGTTAATTCTTATTTCGCCGCTCTTGAGAAACGCTTTGTGATCGCTGAGCCTGACCTGCGAAAAGAACGTATTTTCGAGCAATGCGAAGAACTTGCAAAATCGGTTAACGCTTTAATAGTTAAGGACGAGGAATTGTTAAACACAGTAACCAATCTTGTAGAATTTCCTTTTGCTGTTATGGGACGCTTCGATAATAAATATCTCCTGCTTCCAAAGGGCCTTTTAATAACCGTGATGAAAGGGCACCAAAAGTATTTTTCACTCGAAAACTTCCATAAAGAGCTTATTCCACGTTTTATCACTATCAGCAACTCCAGCCCCGAGATAGCAGAAAACGTTATTGCCGGTAATGAGCGTGTGCTTCGGGCCAGGCTGGAGGATGCCAGGTTTTATTACGACGACGACCGTAAACGCAGTCTGAAATCCAGGGTAGAGGATTTAAAGACGGTTATATACCAGGAAAAACTCGGCACTCTCTATCAGAAGGTCGGACGCTTTACCAACATCGCCCTTTCCATTGCCGACCGCGTAGACCAGAAGCTCAAGGATGATCTCAAGCTTGTCTGCCTTCTTGCCAAGGCTGACCTGACAACAGGGGTTGTATACGAGTTCCCGGAACTTCAGGGTTATATGGGAATGATATACGCGTTAAACGATGGGGTGAAAGACTCTGTAGCACAGGCTATTAAAGAGCACTATAAGCCTAGGTTTTCAGGAGACGATCCACCTAAAGGAGACCTTGGATCCATTGCTGCTCTGGCGGATAAAATCGATAGTATAGCTGCCTTTTTTTCTGTGGGCATGATACCTACGGGCTCTGAAGACCCGTTTGCTCTTCGCCGCCAGGCTTTGGGAATTTTGGCGATTCTGGAGAAAACGAGGTATGACATTTCTGTTGAGGATCTCATTGATATGGCCCTACAGGAACTGCCTGCTTCGCAGCAGCTTGCCGAATCTATAAACGGATCAATAGCTGCGTTTATAAAACAACGGCTTGAGGGTCTGCTGGAAGCCGAAGGCTTTCGGTACGATGAAATAGACTCTGTTTTATCCACCGGCATTGGGCAGTTGGATAATCTGCGGACCCGGTTACAAGCTCTGCAAATTTTACAACAAGATGCTCTTCAATTCGCAGATATTGTTACTGCGGCTAAGCGGGTATACAATATACTGGCCAAAGCTCCTGAAGTCTCCCTGAACCAGTCTTTGCTTAAAGAAGAAGCCGAAGAGGCTCTGTATAGAACCCTCTTATCCCTTGAATCTGATGTGAGCATCACAAACCCGGCTCCTCTAAATAAGATCGTAAGTCCTATTAATGCTTTTTTTGACTCTGTGCTGGTAATGGATAAAGTGGAAGAGGTAAAATTAAACAGGCTGGCTCTTCTTCAAAGAATTAAAAATGTTTTTGAAAGAATTGGAGATTTTTCAAAAATAGTCGAGCTTGCGTAAGTAGTAGCACTACGTTTTAAAAAACTTCAAGCCTGTTCTTATCTTCAAAGAGACTGATCACACCGAACCGTCCGTCGTAGCCGGCCTTTTTCATCACCCTGCCGGCACGAATCCGTTTAACCGCCTCGGCTAAAACCGGAGTGTAACTCTGCTTGATTTCTTCAACAGGAGTGTTCATTAATAAATTAAACTCAGAACCAAAGGTATTAATAATTCTCTCGTATTGGGCAGACACCGACTTTGTTCCTGGCCCTACCCCCATAATTTCGCTCAGTATTTCAGGCAGTGGAATCAGACTATTAAATGGAGGAAACTTTGCAGAATAAGCCGACTCTTTACGATCGGCCAGTTCCATGACACGGTGCATTACTCCTACTGTAAGAGGCTTACTGCAAGCCGGACAAAGCGAGTTGATCTTCCTGGTTTCTTCCGGAGCCATGCAGACATCACATTTCCGGTGCCCGTCTAAATGATACTTGCCTTCTTCAGGAAAAAACTCAATGGTTCCCAGAAAACCGCCCTGCCCTGTTTGTTTAAGGGAATCTCTCATCGAGAAAAAATCAAACTCCGTATCAAAAAGGTTAGCCTCTCTGCCTAGTTTTTGGGGAGAATGACAATCAGAATTGGAAATCAGGCTGAACCGGTCCAGGCCGGAAATCATACGGTTCATCCGTGGATCAGAGGAAAGCCCTGTCTCGAGGGCAAAAACATGCCCGGCTAAATCAGCAAAACATTCCTCGATAGAGTCAAAACCGGATTTGGAACCGAACAAGGAAAACCATGGTGTCCAGATATGCGCCGGCACAAGAAAACCTTCGGGCGCATACTCAAGAAGAATCTCCAGTAAGTTCCTGGAGTCAAGCCCTAAGATGGGACGTCCGTCAGACTCTAAATTACCTATACCGGCAAGTTTGCCGCAAATTCTTTCGACTGACTCAAAGTCCGGTAAGATGAGAATGTTGTGTACTTTTCTAACCTTTCCGTGACGTTTGTATATGCTGCTGATTTCCGCTGTAAGCAGAAAACGAACCGGGATGGCTTCCGGAAGAATAGATTGCAGGTCCGCCGGAACCTGTTCATACCTGAGCTTAAAAAAACCTGGCTCTGCCGGGACAAGATTTTCCTTAAGATGAGCCAACCAGCCCGGGTGGGTAAAGTCTCCGGTGCCGACCAGGTTAATGCCTTTAATCCTGGCCCATGCAAAAAGGTTCGGCAGGTCGCATTTCTTACTGGTAGCCCTGGAAAAAGATGAGTGGATATGAAGATCGGCAATATATTTCAACTCTACTCAGAACCATAACCAAAAAGCCTGTTTTTAACAATTGCGTCATAAACCACCTCTGGAACACCCTCTTTCCAAGGGCCGTCCCCTTTCTTCAACTGCCGCAGTATATCCCTGGAGACGTATTTAAGGTTATCCTTGTTACCCAGCTTCAACGGCACGATATCCTGGTTTTGCACAAGGTGTTCCAGAAGGAGCTGTACCCGTGCCGGCAGCTTCATGGTTTCAATGGTAATCAGGTCTTCACTTCCGGCGCGTTCATCCAGACGTGGATATACATAAAGCCTTACATTGCCGGCAAAAAGTTTTCCAAACGCCTCCAGCACTCCGCCTTCCATACCTTCGTAGTAATCCTCGTTGAATATATCCCGGATATTATCCACACCAAGTATTATGCCTATTTTTCTGTTGGTGTAACGGTTCAGGTATTCTCTAAGCCGGAAAAACCTCAGGTAGTTGGAAATCAGCACCGTAAATCCCAGTGAACCGAGAATATCCACCCTGGCCAGAAAATCACTGTTGTTGATATCACCTCCGGCCTTAAGGTTAGCCATAGTTATTTCTGCAAGCAGTACGGTTCGTTGTTCGTCTACATCATCCTCAGCAAAAAACTGTTCTTTGCCGCATTGAGCCATGTCCATGTTAACCTTTGTAACAGGCCTGAAGCTCCCCCTTAGTACCATTATGTTTTTCTTGTATAAGACATCAGATGGCTGAAGGACTTCGCCTTCCGGACTGAACATAACCACATGGGTAAGTCCGGCATCAACCAGGTGAAGCGCCATCAAGCGATTATCCACCTCTTCAAAATACGGACCACTGAAGTGAATCATATCCACCTCAATTCGCTCACTTCCGACATTATCAACCAGGGACTCTATCAGATCGGTCGGATTGCGGTAGAGGAAATAAGCCCCATAGATCAGGTTCACCCCTAAGATGCCAAGAGCGTTTTGCTGGTCCTGATTGCTGTTATCCAGCATGCGCACATGAATAATTATTTCGCTGGGCGGCGCACCCGGATATAGTTGCATCCGTATGCCCACCCATCCGTGGCACTCACCCTTTCTCCGGTAGCCGCGAGCTGCAACCGTATCGGCAAAAACGAAAAATGTCGAATTCTTTGAGCGGGTATTCTGCACCCGTTCAAGGATAAGGCTGAACTCCTTATCCAGCATTTTATTGAGCCGTGAGCGGCTGACATAACGGCCATGGTTTTCTTCACCGTAAATAGCGTCACTAAACTGCATGTCATAAGCTGATATCGTTTTGGCGATGGTGCCTGCCGCGCCGCCGGCCTGAAAAAAGAAGCGCGCTACCTCCTGCCCGGCTCCGATCTCAGCGATTGTGCCGTACTTGCAAGAGTCCAGGTTCATAGCCAAAGCCTTCTGAATGGTACTGATAGATTCTTCCCGCATGGTAACTAACTCCCAGGTTGTTTTTTATCGTAACTTATATGGCCGTAGAGACCATCTCATCTCTACCAGTTCTCACCCAGCAGCTCGAAGTATGACTGGGGATGAACACAGGCAGGACAGGTACTTGGAGCCTCTTTGGCCTCGTGAAGATAGCCACAGTTTCTGCATCGCCATGTAACCACATTGTTCCTCTTAAAGACTGAACCGTTTTCAATATTATCGGCAAGCTCTTTGTAGCGCTTGCCATGCTGCTTTTCTGAAACGGATATTGATTCAAAAGCTACCGCTATTTCCTCAAACCCTTCTTTTCTTGCCGTTTTTGCAAAGTCAGGATACATCTCTGTCCACTCGTGCTCCTCACCTGCTGCTGCCGCTCTAAGGTTTTCCAGGGTGGTTCCGACTGTACCCGCCGGAAATGATGCGCTCACCTCGACTGTTCCACCCTCAAGGAATTTAAAAAATCTTTTGGCGTGTTCTTTTTCCTGCTCTGCGGTTTCCTGAAATATTTCGGAAATCTGAACCAGTCCCTCCTTTTTGGCTTTACTTGCGAAAAATGTATACCTGTTACGAGCCTGAGACTCACCGGCAAATGCTGTGAGAAGATTCTTTTCCGTTTCCGTTCCCTTGATGCTTCTTGACATTGTATACCTCCTTTTTTTAAAAGTTCTTTTCAAATTCTTTAAATCAATTTTGAATCAAATCCAAGTTAAGTCTTTTTAGTATGATATCTATTAACGTGACAACTTGTTTAATTCGGGGTGAATGTAATCAAATAATTGTATGGACCGATCTCAACAACTCGTTCTTTTTTAAAACCATAGGGAACAACTATCCCTTCAACCTCTTCAGGCGTCAGCCTGATATTGATGGGAGGACCAGGCGAACCGCTGTCTTCTGATTTAATAAACTCTATTATCTCCAAAGAAGCATCCGTGGTCAGCAGGTCGGCAATCTTACTGAGCGCTCCATCTATAGCTTTGTTCTGTACCAGCCCATGAAATACAGCCGCCATTAAACAGACGTTAACACTTCTTTTTTTCAGCGGTATCTGCTTGCTGATATCTCCTGTCATAGCTTTAATATTGTTAATCTTTTCGGACGAGATCTTTTCTTGTAGTTCGGAAATGCCCTCTTTCCACTGGTCGATGGCATATACCAACCCGTTATCGCCTAAGATTTTTGAAGCGGCAATGGAATACTGTCCTCTGCCACAGCCTGCGTCGAGCAGAGTGCTGCCTTTTTTAAGTTTTAGTTCATCAAAAAGCTTTGCCGAATTGATCAGGTCGAAACTGCTTTTACCAGAATCGTGGTGTTCTTCATGCCGGCCTTTGTTTTCCATTTTGTTGAATCTCCAATGTTTACTTCAGATAAGTACGCAAAAGAAGCCATGACATCATACCGAATCTACCTGTTTCCATCTCCCTGGCTGTTAGAATAATCCTGTTCAGAGGCCGTGTCAATACCATAGGGCCATCAACATAAAGTTCGCCTGTCTTTCTGTCATAAAAATGATCAAGGCGCCCCTTTTCAGATAGGAACAAGTTCACCTGGCCTGGAAAGTACTTAAGCGGTTCCGCAATACGAATAGATATCTTCGCAAGTTTTTCATCGTAAAAAAAACTCCCGGCAGGCTCCTTGATTGTTGCCCTCAGCGGAAGCCTGGAAAGCTTTTCCCCGAACTTCGTACGGGATATGTCCTCTCCAACAACAGCCATACGGTCAACCCTGGTCTTATCCGCTCCGTACCATGCAACTCCAGGGTTCTGAGAAAACATAAGGTCATATCCCATAGCCTTTAACTCTTCGACCATTATAGCGTTATACTCTCCGTAGGGATAGGCGAAAAGCCTGTTTTTGATCTTATGTTTTTCGAGTATCCGGGCGGCGGTTGTAACCTCTTCACGTATGCGTCTGCGATACTTGCTTTCTGTTTCACCGGCTTTTTTAAAACCAAGATGCGGGTGCCGGTGAGTATGATTGGCAAAAGCGACTCCGTCTTTTCTCATCTCATCTATCATCTGCCATGTCATTATGGATCGATATCCTTCCTCTATCGCCCGTGTGGAGAGAAAGACTACAAAAGGCACCCCATAACGCTTAAATATAGGCCATGCTGTTTCATAAGCAGACTTGTAACCATCGTCTATTGTTACAAGCACCTCGTTTCCCTTGGCTTTTATCTTGCCGTCCAGGATACCTCTGAACGTTGAAATATCTATGGCATGGTAATTTTCGTCTTTAAGAAAATCCATCTGCTGAATCAAGGCTTTGCGCGAAATATTGGTCGAAGGATAGTCAGGTTCATTAAAGCGGTGATAAAGAAGTACTGTAACCGGCTTTTCCGTGGAAGCCGCATATGATGCAGAAACTACAAATTGAGGCAGAAGAAAAACAGCCGCCAGCACGGCTGCATAGCGCGCCACCTGTAAAGCTAAAGACATTAAGATACAGGAGGCGGAAACACCCTTCCCTCTCACACTTTGCCCCTTGCGCCTTTATTGTGCAGCGTAAGAGATATATTTTCGGTGTCGTTCGACCTGATGAGCCTGGAATTATCCAGGCGCTCCAAGTTGTTCTGTCGAATGATATCAACCAAGCTCAAAACATAATCATATCCGCGCTCCGAATACAACTTCAAAGAAGTAGCCAGGAGCACGGCGTCCAGTTCTACAGCACGCTGTCTCATCTCCATGCGCATCTTGCGAAAGTCCCGGTAAGCCCTATTGGTGTTCAGGTTATACAAGTAACGCTCTACAGCCTTAGAGATGTGCTGGAACCTGGCCAGTGTGTAGGTTTCACCTTCCGGCCTTTCTTCAGGAATCATGCCGTCAGGTCCATACAGCTTCCAGTGTCCAAAAAGGTTGTTGCCTTCCATGGCAAACCTTGAAGTCCCCCAGCCCGACTCGTTCGCGGCCTGGGCCAAAGCCAGAGAAACCGGCACTACATCCACTTTTTCGAGAAGACGCATAACAGCATCCTCTCCGGGCAAGTCATCATTCGATACAGAGTTCGATACAGAACCTCCAACCCGGTATTTATCCAGCAAAGAAACTACAACATCTCTAAGAGAATCTGGAATGAAATCGTTATTTTTGAGTTTAAATAAATACGTCAGTGCAGCTTCCCGTTCAGAATTAATTAGTGAGTTCTGAAAAATTATATGCGGCAGAAGTGAACGAATAAAAATATCTTTACGGAACTGTCCATCCAGGTTCACGATATCGCCGGGCAGGTTTGCAGGCGCCAGGTTGGGTACCTGTGATAACTCAAAGTCAGCACTGCCGGTAATTGCGTTCGAAAGACGCTTCATGAGATTTTCCGTGGTTCCAGGATCAAAAAGATGCAAGCGGTTAACCACGGTGGAGGAAGGGACAGCGGCCTTGGCAACGGCTGGATCCTGAACTTCAGGGTCGGCATTGCAGTTAATCAGCGTTGTAAAGACAAGGCTGATTAGAAAAAAAAGTTTTAAGATGTCTTTCATTATATAAAAAGACCAAATGTAAAAACACCAACGGGGGCGGTACCCTTTGCTGGATACCGCCCCCGTGGCATCGCCTTTTTATGGCTCAAATAGACACCATTAGACTTCTGTTATAGTGATGGCTCCTGTCGGGCATTCAGAAAGACAACTTTCACAGTAAATACACTCGTCAGAGTTAACAGGAACAGACTTGTTGTCCTCCATTTCGAATACTCCCTGTGGGCAGACATCAACACACTTAGCGCTTCCGTCACACTTTTCAGCATCAACAGTTACAATATACATTCCAGCATTTCCTCCTTACAGGTAAATTTACAATCCATTTAAATTATCATAACCGGCAATAAGCCGTCAAGCGCCTTACCAGCAAACAAGAGCATGGTGATGAGTACGTTTAATGTTGCAATCCCAACCACCTTGTATTACAATTCTTCATGTCAACCCCTTCTTTTTTTGTTTTTTTTTTAAAAGTAAAAAACATTTCAACTACGCTTGACCCGAGCCGCTTTCATGGAGCTTTGAGCAGACCATGAAGGTGTTTTATGACCTGCTGTCTTTTATCGTTTCCATCTGCATATTTCCTTTCGAGTTTTTAAAGCGCGATCCGGCGGTTCGCCACAGATGGGCACGTCAAAAGTGGGGAATTGGAAGTCATGGACCTCATGATATCTGGATTCACGCCGTTTCGGTGGGCGAGGTGCTGGCAGCTTCCAGCTTGGTAAACGAAGTTAACCACAGGCGGCCGGATATAAAAATCGCGCTTTCGACTGTTACAGATACCGGCCAAATCGTGGCAAAAAATAATATGCAGGACACTACCGTCTTTTACCTTCCATGGGACATACGTCATGTGGCGTACCGGGTTATGGACGACATTAAGCCTCGGCTTATTGTAATCATGGAAACCGAGCTATGGCCCGCCCTTATATGGAGCGCCGATTACCGGAACATTCCCCTGGTTATACTTAACGGAAGAATATCTGATGCGTCATACAGCGGTTATAGAAAAATCAGATGGTTTATGAAAAGACTGCTTAGCAAAGTTTCTTTTATCGGCATGCAGGGTCAAACAGACCTGGAACGGATCCGGAACATAGGCGCTCCTGAAAAAATATCAGCAGTCACAGGAAACCTCAAATATGACGTGGAGCCACCGGCCTCAAGTACTTTATCAAACGAACCTTCAACTAATCTTTTCTGGCTAAACATACTCAAACGACCGGTATGGATTGCAGGCAGTACACATGAGGGAGAGGAGGAGAAGATTCTTGATGCCTACAGGCAGATAATATCCAGGGGCACAAATCTGACACTTATACTTGCGCCGCGGCATCCCGAAAGGTTTCAAGCAGTCGAAAAGCTTATCAAACAGGCAGGTTTTTCCTGCCTGCGCCGCACGGATATTAATGCCGGCTCCAGTAATACCGGCTCTTTACCGGCTTCAAAAGTTCTGCTTCTTGACGCCATGGGCGAGCTCGCAACAGCCTACAGCGCAGCAGACGTGGTCTTTATGGGCGGCTCTCTCTCACCGGCCGGAGGGCATAACATTCTTGAACCCGCTCTTTGGAAAAAGCCGATATTATTCGGGCCGCATATGGAAAATTTCCGGCAGATGGCCGAACTTTTTATTCAGGAAGATGCCTGTATACAGGTAGCAACCCCGGAGGACCTGACCTCTGCCGTAACAACCCTTCTGGCCGATCCTGAAAAGGCGGCCGCTATGGCCGGTCGTGCACATAACATACTTAGACGAAATCGAGGAGCCTCCATCCGCTGCTCGGATATTATTGAAAGTTACATTGAAAACCGTCATTAATAGATTACTGCAACCTTTTGAGTATATCTATCTTGCCGCTATTACTCTTATAGACGGTATGAGGACTTCCGGACTTCTCCGGTCAAGAAGACTGCCGGCTCCAGTAGTAAGCATAGGTAATATCACAGTCGGTGGAACCGGTAAAACACCTTCTGCCATACGCTTTGCCGAGGAAGCCGTGGCCCGTGGCTTCCGGCCGGCGATTCTTACACGCGGATACGGAGGCAGCGCCAAAGGCCCGGTGGTTGTATCTGCCGGTAAAGGCCCGGTTATCGACGCAACCATGGCAGGAGACGAAGCATATCTCATGGCCAAAAAGCTGCCCGGAATTCCGGTTATAAAGTGCCCGGACAGGTACAAGGGTGGATCTCTTGCCAATGACCTGTTTCAGCCTGACCTTTATATTCTTGACGACGGATTCCAGCATCGTGCACTTGAAAGAGATATTGACATAGTGCTGGTAGACGGGTCCAGACCGTTTACAAATGAAAGGCTGCTCCCGGCGGGACGTCTTCGTGAACCCATAAAGAAAGCGCTGGAACGGGCTGACGAGGTAATCATAACAAAGGCGCCTTCCAAAAAAATAAATAAGCTCAAGTCGGATATAGCGATCTTAACCAACAGCTCTCAAGTATCTGAGCTTAGGCACAAAGCCGTGTCAATTGCGAATACGTCAGGCAATACCAAACCGATCGCAAGCCTGTCCGGACGCCGTGTTCTGGCCTTTTCAGGCATAGCCAATCCACTGCACTTCAAAAGCATGTTGGTTGCATTAGGCGCTGATGTGATAAAATTTATATCTTTCAGCGATCACTACCGCTACGGACGTCTTGATATGAAGAAAATCAGGGCTGAAGCAGAATCTTCAAGTCCTGATTTTATTGTTACCACCGAAAAGGATCTGGTTAAACTTCCTTTGGAAGATGAATTCTGGGCTTTGCAGATCAAGGTAGAGTTCGAAGCTGAAATGCTGAAACGCGTGTTTTCACGAATCTCCGCAATCCGGAAATCTTAAAATGGATGAATAAGTTTATGGAATTTATAAACGTACAGACCTCTAAAAGAACGGAATTCATCGACATAACAGAAAGTGTGCGGTCTTTTATCGGTAAAAATGATATTAAAAACGGTCTCTGTCTTCTTTTTGTTCCCCACACCACTGCGGCTGTAACCATCAACGAGGGGGCGGATCCCTCGGTTACACGGGATATTCTTAAGCACCTTGCCGGTATGGTTCCGTACCAGGGGGACTACCAGCATAGCGAGGGGAACTCAGACGCGCATATTAAATCGAGTATTATTGGGGTCTCAGAGTTTATTTCCGTGGAACAGGGCCGCTTGGTTCTTGGAACATGGCAGGCGATATATTTCTGCGAATTCGACGGTCCCAGGTCCCGCCGTTTAGGCATAAGTTTTTTGAGCTCCTGAAGAGTTCTATAGTATATATTAACTAAGTATAGAGGTAATTTATGAAAAAACTTGTTTTAGTATTAATGATTATGGCATTGCCGGCATATGGTTTTGCACTTGAGAATAAACCTGAAGATCAGCTTGAAAAATCTACTGAAAAAAATACCGGGAAAACAGATGAAAAAAGACTTGAAAAATCTTATGTGGCAAAACTGATAGGAGCAAAGGTGAATTCTCTTACTCCAAGCCCTGTTCCTGGAATCATGGAGGTAGTGGTAGAGGGCAACCAGGTTATATACATAGACGAAACCGGGCGATACCTGTTCGTCGGAAACCTTTTTGACGTTGTCAAGGGAGTAAATCTTCGCCAGGAAAAAGAAGATGAACTCAGTGTTGTAGACTTTGCGGCCCTTCCACTTGAAAACACGGTTGTTCAAGGCGATGGAGAGGTCAAGATCGCCATATTCGACGACCCTGACTGTCCATACTGCCGGAAGCTTCACAAAGAGCTGAAGCAGCTTAAAAACGTCCGTATACACTACTTTCTTTTTAACTTGCCGATGCATCCGGAAGCATATGATAAATCAAAGAAAATCCTCTGTGCCGAAGATAAGCTGGGTGCTCTGGACAGGGCTATGAACGGAGACCCCCTGGACGACCTTGAGATATGTGAAACCGATCTGGTCGAAAAAAACAAAGAGCTTTCAGAAAGGCTCGGTGTAAGAGGCACTCCGCATATTGTCATAGAGAACGGCCAATCGATCCGGGGCGGAAAATCAGCGGCAGAGCTTCAGGAGATTGTTGACAGCGTCCTGGAGGCCAAAAAGAAACTTGCGGCCGAGACAGGCACAAACCAGTAGAAGCAGCTCTTTAAACCGTTTTCATGACTTGCCCACTTGCTACTGAATATTTTGTTTATTATAACGTTTTAATTTCTCAATCAATGTAGAACGGGAAATTCCAAGTTTTTTTGCTGCCAGGGTTTTGTTGCCGTTTGTTCTTTTTACAGTACTTAGTATGTACTGCCTCTCGAGATCTTCAAGGGAAAGATCCAGCGGCATCATCGCACCCCGCTCCTTAAAATGTTCGTCTACAGCGGCCCGGCAGAGCTCCAAGGGCAGGTCTTTTTTCTGGATAGGTTGTCCGTTGGCCAGAATAACCGCCCTTTCCATAACATTTCTGACTTCCCGAATATTTCCAGGCCAGGGATAGTCCGTTAAGAGTTGCAGGGCTTCAGGTGTTACTTCTTTAGCAGGCTTTCCCATTTCCCGGCTGTGAACCTGGATAAAGTGGTTTACAAGCATCGGAATATCATCTCTTCTTTCCCTAAGGCTCGGCATTTTAATCTCCATAACTTTAAGACGGTAATACAGGTCCGCCCGGAACTCTCCTTTACCAACCATACCGTAAAGATCGCGATTGGTGGCTGCGATAATTCGAACATCCGTCTGAATCTCACGCGAGCCTCCTACACGGCGGAAAGGTTCTCCCTCCAGGATGCGCAAAAGCTTAGGTTGCAGGGTCGAAGACATCTCACCTATCTCGTCCAGAAAAAGCGTGCCTCCATCAGCCATCTCGAAAAGGCCTTTTTTGGCTTCTTTGGCATCCGTAAAGGCTCCTCTTTCGTGGCCGAAAAGTTCGTCTTCCAGCAGGTGCTCCGGCAAAGCGCTGCAATTAACCTTGACAAGCGCACTTTTGGCCCTGGCACTGTGATGATGAATTGCGTTTGCAGCGAGCTCTTTGCCTGTTCCGGATTCTCCGCTTAAAAGAACCGGCGTTCTGGGGGCCTCCGCCACCATCTGTATTAATTTTATAAGTTGCTCGGTTGCCGGACTCTGGCCGAGAATTTTTTTAGGAGATGTTGTTGTTTCCTCCTGCCTTCGAAGACGTTTAACCTCATCTTTCAGGTGATACGTCTCAAGGGCTTTCTGAACCACCAGGCGCATTTCATCAAGCTCAAACGGCTTGTTGATATAATCATAGGCTCCGCTCTTCATGGCCTGGATAGCTGTTTGAACTTCAGGATAAGCGGTCATGACAATCACCAGGAGTTCAGGGTCGGCCTCCTTCATTCTCTTAAGAAGGGAAAGCCCGTTGGTATCCGGAAGTCTTATATCCAACAACACAAGATCCGGCTCATTTTTAAAAAACTCTTCCATGGCACTTTTCCCGTCAAGTGCGTAAGCGACATTTTTCCCCTCATTTTGAAAAACATCCTGCAACGTAAAAAGCATGGATTCATCGTCTTCAACAATAAGCAGATTCGGCTTCATGCTCCCACCCTGGCAACCGGGGATTCTTCGACTTGAAGTTTAATGGTGAATGTCGTTCCCATTTCATCAGGGCACCCCACAGAAATAGTTCCATTGTTTTCAACCACAATCTGGTGCGCGATAGAAAGCCCAAGACCTGTTCCTTTGGGTTTGGTCGTATAAAAAGGTTCAAATATTTTCGAGCGCATATCTTCCGCAATACCGGGGCCTGTATCCGAAACAGTGACAACAACACTACCTCCGCAATCCCGGCCGTTATCCACGGCATCGGGGATATAGCGCACCCTAACCGAAACGGTTCCTCCTTCAGGCATGGCTTGAATAGCGTTAAGAAACAGGTTAAGAAAAACCTGCTGCATCCTCTGAAAATCGACCATGACATTCGGCAGGTAATCATCAAACTCCTCATTTAGTGTTACACGTTGAGCCTCAGCTTCCTTCTGTATAATCATAATGACTTCATGAATGACTTTCCGTATATCGCTGGAGGCGATCTGGGGTTTAACCGGCCGGGCAAAAGAATAAAAAGTTTTAAAAAATTTACTGAGCCGGTTGATTTCCTTTAGTATACGCTCAAGAAATTTATGATGAACGTTGTCTTTGCCCAAGCGTTCATCCAGGACCTGTATATTGGTCTTCATGGAGGCAAGCGGATTGCCTATTTCGTGGGCTATGCCGGCTGAAAGGCTGCCGAAAGCCGCCATTTTTTCGGCTTGAAACAACTGTTGGGTTCTGACTTCCACCTCCTTTTGAAGCTCTTCATTCAACTTCGTCAAACGGCCCTGAGACTCCTTCAACCTATCAGCCATTATATTGAATTGTACCGCAAGGTCCTCGATTTCATCATTGGTATGAACCGTGATACGGTGGTCAAAAGTACCGGTTGAAATCATCTTGGCGCCGTTGTGAAGTTTCAGAATCGGCCTTGTAAAATGGTGAGATCCAACAATTCCAAGCAGAGTACCGATGACCGCCAGGGCTACAACCATAGCGCCGAAAAACATAAGAAACCTTCGAACCGGGGCAAGAACAATCGACCTGGGAAGATCAATCACCAGCACCCAGAAATTATCCGGCCCGCCGATACCATGAAGTATCGGCGCATAAGAAATAATCCGCTTCTTCTCTTGAGCTATAAGGCCTTCCCGGCCTGAAAGAAGTTCTTTGAGCAACTCCGTATCGAGTATATCAGGAAAACCTTCATCCAGAGCCAGGCTGTATCTGTTTTCCAGCCGTTCCGTTTTAATGTTATACAGAAATCTTCCATTGCGGTCAAGAAGATACGTATTGCCGAAATCGGCTTCACCGGATTTGGCAAGCCAGGCAAGATCCTTGAGACGTAGTTGAAGAGATATTACACCTTTTTGCCTTTGACCTCGATCGTATATCGCAGTGGAATAGTTCAGGGTAATGTCATCTTCTTCCGAAGTTATTTCGGACGTAATAACTATCTCTCCCCGCTGCGTATCAAGGGCCTTCCAGAAGAAATCCCGGTCACTCAGGTTCAGGGCCGTATCTTCTCCATAAAAGTAAAGTTTGTCTTTCTGCCTGAGCACACGGAAAACCTGCTCGCCTTTCTGGTTAAGAAGCAGAATCTGGTGGTATAGCTCGTTGTTGCTGGCAAAATCTTTTAGACCGCTAATCAGCATGCGGTTAAGATTATTCATCCCCATAACATTATTCAGGTAGAACTCTGCAAATGTAACCAGCGGGGGAGAATGACTAAGAATGCGGAGATCTTTTTCCGCGTACCTGAGGGCATTTCTGATGCGCTCCAGCTTTGCAGTAAGAGATGCGTGTACCCGCGTGATAGCCGAATCCTGCAGTGCATTGGCTGAGCTAAACATGCTGAAACTTCCAAGCACCAAAACCGGAATCAATCCAATACCCAGAAACGCCACAACCAGCTTTGTACGGATACTCAGGTGTGTGAAGATTTTATTAATGTTAGTATTCATAACATAACGAAACCAGGATGCTGGAAACCAGGCCCTTCTTCCTACCGTTTTTTTAGGCCGATCTGGCCGGGATATGAATGAGGTCGCCTATCTGGAGACGCCTAGGATGAACCTGGGGATTAAGCCTGATGAGAGTTCTTAAACGAACCTTATACCGGCGGGCAATAGAAGAAAGTGTGTCTCCTTTACGTACACGGTAGGGCCAAATAGCCCTGCTCCCAAAGGCTCCTTCTTCCAACTTTACCACGCCGGAAGGAACACGTATCACCTTGCCTATTTTCAACCTGCGGGGATTAAGACCAGAGTTCATGTCCCGAAGCACTCTTAACGGGACCCCGTATCTACGGGCTATTTTCGTGAGTGTGTCTCCAGGCTCAATTCTATAGGGGAGCATGGCAAAGAGTTTTTCCGGTGGTTCATTTTCGAAATTTTTCTGAAAAACATCCTTGGTTCCCCTTGGAAGCCTTAATACATAGTTCTTCTCATACGGAGGTGTCGCCCAACGCCTGAGTTCCGGGTTCAGCTCTTTTATCTCCTTAATCGAAACTCCGGCCAAACGTGCTGCCGTCTTCAGGTCGATAGCCTGCTCCAACACCACTTCATCAAAGACAAACGGATCCTGGTGATCAATATCGCTAAAGCCGTATTTTTCCGGGTTTTCCGCTATCATTGTGGCTGCTATGTACCTGGGAACATAGTTTTTCGTCTCACGGCGAATATGCCTTGTTTTACGAATTTTCCAGTAGTCGTCCGACTTTGTTCTAAGAACAGCCCTGCGTATCTTGCCCTCACCGGCATTATAGGCGGCCATAGCAAGATCCCAAGAGCCGAAACGTTCAAACAGGTCTTTCAGGTGCCGTGCGGCCGCAACTGTCGATTTAATCGGATCTCTTCTCTCATCAACCCACCAGTTGACTTTAAGTCCATACATACGGCCTGTGGATTCTATGAACTGCCATGGCCCTGAAGCCCTTTTCCAGGAATAAGCCTTCGGGTTAAAACCACTTTCGATTAAAGCCAGGTACACAAGAGTCGGGGACAAACCTTCCTGACGGAATATTTCAGCCATAATATCACGGTACCGGGCGGAACGCTCCAGCCAGACGCGGAAATGATCCCGCATCTTTTCAGAGCAGAAGTACTTGATGTTTCTCTCCACCTCCCGGTTAAAAGGCAGGGGAAACGTTCCTTCATAAAGAGGAGCTAAACCTCTCTGTCTGTAAAACTCACCCGGAAAAGCAAATTCAAGCTCCAGCCGGCTGTAGCCGGTCATGCTGATATCATCTTCCAGTGGGCAAAACCTCGACGAACTCACCCAGGATATGGATCCCAAAATATTTTTAAAGGTGTCGGCACCAGGCCCTCTGCCAAGCGCATCAACACCAACAGCCATATTTTCTGCATCTGAATAGTTATCCGGGTTCGAAGCTATCATCCTCTCGATTCTCTGGTCTATACTCCAGGAAACAGATTGCTGCAGCTCCGGTTTCTGTGATGAAAGGTACTTAAATCCAGGATCCGAGGTAATGCTCTTCACACGGATATCAGGCCTGGACGAAACCGCACATCCGTACACAAAAGGGAGGAAGGTCAGAAATAAGACCAAAAAACAATTTTTTATGCTTCTATTCATAAGAGAGAACTCATAAAAGACGACACTTGTCGGCATGTCCCCTCTCTGCCAGGCAACCGGAACAGACCGAATCGTGGAAAGACAAGCAGCTTTTTATTTGCGCTATAAATGCAAGCTTATATTCGAGCATATCCTGTTAAATTTCTTCTCTTGCACATCACTAAAAGTCAATTATAAAATACCGGATTTTTAGTATAACATATCGGCATTACTACGTTTTTCTGAAACGGCCGGAGCCGATTTTAAGGCCTGATCAAAGGCCGTTTAATAATAACCTCTTGACTAAATAGCAACATTTCTTATATCTTTCCGTGGTTACAGGCTCGTAGCTCAGGGGGAGAGCGCTACCTTGACACGGTAGAGGTCGGCGGTTCGAAACCGCCCGGGCCTACCATTACTTTTACTTTTTCTTGTATGCAACTACCTGTAGGTTCACGGTTCCACTCCTGAACTCTGGACCCATAGACCTTTAATGAACAATTTGCCAAAAAACACTGTAGCCGTCCGGGTGAACGGCAGCCTAATGGACCTAAGGAAAGACACTCCCGAAAACGCTGAGGCCGTCACCTTTGATGATCCAGAAGGTCGTGAAGTGTACAGGCACAGCACTTCTCATATTATGGCACATGCCGTGTCCGACCTTTTCCCCGGTGCCAAGCTTGCAATCGGCCCTGCCACGAATGATGGTTTTTACTACGACTTCGATATCAACCACCCGTTTACCCCTGAAGATCTTCAAAAAATAGAAAAAAGGATGGCACAAATCATAAAGGCTGCAAACCCTTTTAAACGTAAGGAAATCAGCCGGCAAGAAGCGATCCGGCTTTTTGAGGAGAAGGAAGAAATATACAAGGTCGAACTTCTGAAGGAAATCGAAGACAACCCGGTTACTATTTACGAGGAAGGCGGCTTTGTTGATTTTTGCAGAGGACCGCACCTGCCGCATACCGGCAAAGTAAAAGCATTTAAACTCTTAAGTATCGCCGGAGCTTACTGGCGGGGCAATGAGAAGAACAAGATGCTTCAACGCATATATGGCACGGCTTTCGCCGACAAAGAGTCTCTCAGGGAGTACCTGAATTTCCTCGAAGAAGTTAAACGCCGTGATCACAGGAGAATCGGCAAAGAACTTGATCTATTCAGCATAAATGATGAGACCGGCGCAGGCCTGGTCCTGTGGCACCCCAAGGGCGCCCTCATACGCCGGATAATCGAGGACTTCTGGCGAACTGAGCACGAAAACGCCGAATACCAGATTCTTTATACTCCTCACATGGCAAAGCTGGATCTCTGGAAAAGAAGCGGGCACTGGAATTTCTACCGTGAGAACATGTACTCCCCGATAAAGGTGGAAGAGCAGGATTTCGAAGTAAAGCCCATGAACTGCCCGTTTCATATAATGATATACAAAAGCCAGATGCGCAGTTACCGCGACTTACCGATACGTTACTGTGAGCTTGGCACTGTCTACCGCTTTGAGCGTTCCGGAGTGCTTCACGGCCTTTTAAGGGTCAGAGGATTTACCCAGGATGACGCACATATATTCTGCCGGCCCGAGCAGATCCAGGACGAAATACTAAAAGTGCTGGATTTCACACTTTTTATCCTGAAGACTTTCGGATTTAAAGAGTACGACATATATTTGTCCACCAGGCCTGAAAAGTATGTAGGAGATCTGAAGCATTGGGAAGCCGCCACAAATGCCCTGAAGTCTTCCCTTGAAAACAAAGAACTTCCGTACCAGGAAGATCCTGGCGAGGGAGTTTTTTACGGCCCTAAAATAGATATAAAGGTGAAGGATTCGCTGGGACGCGCATGGCAGTGTTCCACCATACAGGTTGATTTTAACCTGCCCGAACAGTTCGACATCCGTTACCAGGGAGACGATGGCGCCAGGCACAGGCCGATAATGATTCATAGAGCGCTTATGGGTTCGTTGGAGCGCTTCTTCGGCATGCTGATAGAGCACCATGCCGGGGCATTTCCGGTATGGCTTAGCCCTGTGCAGGTCCGTATCATGACGATAGCCGAACGCCACGAGCAGTACGCTAAAGATATCAGGGGTGCACTGAAATCCCGGGGAATTCGTGTGGACTCAGACACCGACAACGAAAAAATAGGCTACAAAGTGCGGGCCGCCGCGCTTCAGAAAATTCCTTACCTGCTTACTGTCGGCGACAAGGAGATGGATGGTCAGACTGTTAACGTACGGCGCCGTGGAGGAGAAAACCTTGGAGAAATGACCCTGGAGGCTTTCGCCTGGATGATTGACAAAGATATTGCAGAGAGGTGTTAGCCGACCTCCAGTACTAAAAACGGTGGGATGTTTTTGGGCCTAAAAACTCGATATAACCTCTCTTTAGGGGTTTTCCAGCCCTGAAGATAACGTACGTATCGCTTCCATAGTAAGGAATATACTCAGCCCTGCTCATTGCCCCGGGAGAATTTCCGGCATATATCGTAACAACCGCCCCGGGTAAAAATGGGTTTTCCATCGAATAAAGTATTGCTTCGTCCGGCTGGTTGTAAGAGACTCCCTGAAACACAAACCCTTCCCTCTGAAACTCAAGAGCAGGCGCCCCAAGATCGCGCAACCCTACAGAGTCAGGCCGTCCCGCAATAAGAACACTGCCGGTACCAAGAGCATCCATCAGGTCACCTTCCTGAATTATCCAGCCGCCTTTTCGGTCTTTAAGCATCTTAAAGAGCAGCTCCACCTGGCCGGCAAACCTTGCTGTCTCTTCGGTCATAAAGTATGACTGCGTGACACTTTCGAGCAAACGGTTCAAATTAGGGTGAAGGCCTTGCCGGGCAACTATCCTGAAAACATGGTAGTCAGGATCAAGGGCTACCCAGTCGGGACGTACGATGGAGGTTATTTTAAAAGTATTAACCTTCTCTTTTACTGTGATAGTTTCAGAAATCCGGCCAAAGCCTGTCATGATAACAACCGGCAACTCCAGACGATAGGTTTTGCCTTCCTGAACTATACGACCTTCCACAGTATAATCTCCGGCCTCGTTCATATGCATTGATACGTTCTGAAGAAGCAGTCTCGGACCGCCTTTACGGTCGAGCCATTGCCGGAAGAAGAATTGAAGCTTCATGCCGGAAAGTTTTTCAAATACCGAACGAAAGTCGTCCCAGGAGGCCTCTCTTCCTCCGAAACGCGTTATAATCTCCTGTAATCCTTTAAAAAAGGTTTCATCGCCCACCTTTCGCCGAAGCAGATGAAAAACCATGGAACCCTTGCCATAGCCTATATCACTTTCAAACTCCTCCCTTTTAGCCGAAAAACTCCGCAAAGGATAGTCGCGATCGGCAGAAACCATAATACTGAAGCTTTCCATGGTTTGAATGCGATAACGAAGAGCAGCCTCAGAACCTTCCTCCGTTTCTTGAAAATAGTAATTCGTAAGATAGGTGGTGATTGCTTCAGCCCAGTTACCGTTTTCGTATTCCGGGTATACATAGTTACCAAACCACGAGTGAACTATCTCGTGATCAATATAGCCAGGCCGCAGAATTCTACTGCCCTGCGCCACCACACGAGGGTCAAGGAGGGTAAAGCCGGGCATCCCGTACCCGGATGAAAAAAAGTTTTCTACTATCGACCATTGAGTGTAAGGGTAAGGTCCGAGAATTTTACTATAAAAAGAGACATCATCTATACTTGCATCAATCAGACGGTCGGCAAGATATTTGTTTGCATCTGAAAGATAGACCGAGTAAATAATTCCATCGACCGTCCTCGACTTAACCCAGTACCTGCCTGCAACAAGCGTCAGGCCGTCGGACGGAACGGTGCTGATCCATCCGGAGTCTTCCAGGGTTCCTGAAGTTTTGCGGTAAGAGAGACTCCCCTGGCTTATGGTTGTAAGGCCGCCGTGCATTGTGACATTAAGCTGAAATAAGGCTAAGCCCTGGTCCTTTAAAACAGGGTACCACTGGGATTGCGGCGAGAGAAACACTCCCTGTGGACTGATCAAACCTGTCGTATCATCCCCCCGCACAAAAGTAAGAGTTGTGGACTTACGTACTTCATTGTAGATTTGACCGTTATATTCCACGCTAACTTCTTTGACCGGGGAATCGAGTTCGAAAGTTAAGACCGCCTCCGCTTGAGGTTTCTCAAACGGGATCTCAACGCCATCCGCTTTAACATTTGTTACCGTAAGAGACGGCGCAAGTATCAGTTCGTTTTTTCCGGCTGAGAAATCTAAACCTGAAATAGTGTCAACCGCTTTAATTTCATGGGTGCCGGGATCAATAGAAACCGTCATTTTATGGAAAACTCTACCATCAGCCGCAAATGAAGGCGACTGGAGACAGAAAAACACCATCAGCACCGGTATTAATGGTAAATACACGTAACGCATTCCGAAATTATAGCATGTAATACGGCAAATAGTGTGTACCCAACTTCGAGCCAAAAAATGTTACTATTTGTACACAATAAAATTTGTCTATAAATTGATATCTAAGTCAACCGGTGAATTTATCCGGTAAAAGGAGAATGTCATATATGCTTAAAAAGATACAAAACCGTGAAGCTAAAGTAGGTGTAATCGGACTTGGTTACGTGGGTTTGCCGCTGGTACTGGAATTTGTGAATGCTGGATTCAGCGTTACAGGATTCGACCTTGATCCGAAGAAGATAAAAGACCTGAAAGCAGGCAGGACCTATATAAAGCATATACCCGCCGAAAAAATTGCTACAGCCGTTGGAACCGGACAGGTGGAGCGTAACAAGGAGAAGTATGCCGGTGGCCGGTTTACTCCAACCATTGATTTTGCAAAACTAGCTGACATGGATGCCATTCTCATCTGCGTTCCCACCCCGCTTGACGCGCACAGGGAACCTGATATGACATACGTTTTTGAAACAACCCGAAGAATCGCGGAAACGCTGCGCAAAGGACAGCTCGTAACGCTTGAGTCAACCACTTACCCCGGCACAACTGACGAGGATATGCGAAACATACTAGAAGCCACCGGCCTTAAAGCGGGCAGAGACTTCTTTCTTGCCTACTCTCCAGAGCGAGAAGATCCAAACAACCTGGATTTCTCGACCGGCACCATACCCAAGGTGGTTGGAGGATACTCCAAAAAGTGTCTGAAAGTCGCAAAAGCTCTCTACGATACAATCGTGGTCAAAACAGTGCCGGTGTCGTCCACCAAGGCTGCCGAGGCCACAAAACTCCTAGAAAATATCTACAGATCGATAAATATAGCTCTGGTTAACGAAATGAAGGTGCTATTTGATCCGATGGGTATTGATGTCTGGGAAGTGATAGCCGCTGCATCCACCAAGCCTTTCGGGTTTACCCCTTTTTATCCGGGCCCGGGACTCGGCGGACACTGTATTCCAATTGATCCTTTTTACCTTACCTGGAAAGCCCGTCAGTTCGAGGTTCCGACCAGGTTTATCGAGCTGGCCGGAGAGGTCAACACTGCAATGCCTGCCTTTGTTGTCGGAAAGGTTATGGATGCGCTTAACGACAGGGGCAAAAGCCTGAAAGGCTCCAGGATTCTTATTCTGGGTCTTGCGTATAAAAAGAATATTGACGATATTCGTGAATCGCCGTCGTTTAAACTGGTCGAGATCCTTGCAGGCAAAGGAGCCCGCGTGGATTACAACGATCCTTACGTGCCAAAAACACACAAAATGCGAAAATATCATTTCAAAATGAAATCAGTGCCGCTTACTGCCGCGAACATCAAGAAGTACGACTGCGTGCTTCTGGCAACTGATCACTCGGAGTACGATCCAGACTTTATCGCGGGCAACGCCGATCTTATCGTGGATACCAGAAACATGTTCGGCAAGACAAAAAGCAGGACAACTATTGTTAAAGCCTAAAGATGGTGTCTCTTTTGTTATTCTGAAAACTAAATCAACTGCCTAACTTGCCGGGACAAGAGCGTGATATAAAAAGCACCAGCGACTACTCGGTTAAGTTGAAGCAAAAGTTATAAACAGATACCTGATCAGTTGTCAGGTTATTGAAAGTACATCACATTTTTGTGATGTCGTTATTCTTGCCTGTCAATAGTTTTTCATAGTGTGCATCAACGTCCCGAAAGTTTACAAGGGTTCGGATAAGTTGGGATTGGCCACGGAAGTGCATCTTCCCAAGAAGCGTAAGAACATCACACGGTCTTTTCGAAAATGGCTACGACGACGATCGGCTGTAGAGCCGGTGATCGGTCATGTGAAATCGGATCACCGAATGAATCGAAA
>Ga0256830_1000518_pt1 | contig 30519 bp, 32 predicted proteins | sample 128326metaG_FD_190537 | JGI IMG/M metagenome (GOLD analysis project Ga0256830, IMG submission 190537) | Hydrothermal vent microbial communities from Lau Basin, Pacific Ocean - 128-326 | ecosystem: Environmental > Aquatic > Marine > Hydrothermal vents | place: Pacific Ocean: Lau Basin | collected... | reverse complement strand
GGTCCGGGGGAAGGATCATAGAGATCAACCTGGAAGAGACCCACCTCACCCAGGACATGACCCACATATTCCTCCAGGGGTCAGCCTCAGAGATCCTGCCCAGGCTGGTGGAGTTGGTAGAAGAGTAGCTTCTTCCCTGCTCCCTATTCCTGGAAAAGGCATGTATTGTGAAATTTATTTCAGATTCCTTAGCATATTAGACTAACTTTTTATGATATGACCCTTGACATATCGGGCAGGCCATCCCAAATTTTCATCCGGAGGCAGGGCAAAAATCTGGGAAAAGGAGGTGATGGATCATGGCGCTGGTGAGGTGGGCACCTGAGAGAGAGATCGACAGGTTCAGGAGGGAGATCGACAAGATCTTTGAGGACTTCTTCACTCCGGGCAGGTTCCCTACCCTCTTTGGCAGGCTGGGCAGGGAAGCGGAAGAGTTCGGGGCCTTTCCCGCCATTGATGTGTACGACGACAAGGAGAACATCGTGGTGAAGGCCGAAGTGCCCGGGCTGAAGAAGGACGACATTGATATCCAGATCAAAGGCAGGGACCTGGTGATTAAAGGCGAGAAGAAGAAAGAGGAAGAAGTCAAGGACGAGAACTACTACTACGCCGAGAGGGTATACGGCACCTTCTCCAGGGTGATCAGGCTCCCCGTGGATGTGAAGACAGACGAGGTGAAGGCCAAGTTCAAGAATGGCATCCTGGAGATCGTGCTGCCCAAGGTGGAAGAGGCCAAGCCCAAGGAGATCAAGGTGGAGGTGGAGGAATAACCTCCATGGAGCCCTGCCTCCCAGCACCTTGAAAACCCCCATTCCCCGCCTCCATCTGGGGCGGGGGATGGGGGTTGATGAGGCCCCTTCAGCACCACTAGAGGGTTGAGGTCTTCAACCGTTCCAGGACAGCCCTGGCAGCCAGGACTCCCGAGGCGGCAGCCTGGATGAGACCCCTGCTTACACCGGCTCCGTCTCCCGCCACGAAGAGCCCCGGAACTGGAGTCTCCAGGGATTCGCTCATCTGGGGCCTCAAAGAGTAGAATTTCACCTCTATGCCGTAAAGGAGAGTGTGCCTGGAGTTGACTCCCGGCATCACCCTGTCCATGGCTTCCAGCATCTCCAGGATGTCCACCAGATACCTATAAGGCAGGGCAAAGCTCAAGTCCCCGGGGACGGCCTCCGCCAGAGTAGGCTCTATCAATCCCCGCTTTATTCTCTCAGGAGTGGAGCGCCGGCCCATCCTCAGGTCCCCCAGTCTCTGGACGATGACGGTGCCCACCAGGAGATTGGCCAGACGGGCCAGGTACTCACCGTAGGCTACGGGAGAATCAAAGGGTTCCGTGAAGGCCGTCCGCACCAGGAGGGCGAAATTGGTGTAGGTGGTACTCTCCTTGCCGTGGCTGTGACCGTTCACGGTGTAGAGGCCGCTCCTGTACTCCATGACCACTTCCCCATGGGGACACATGCAGAAGGTGCGCACCTCGTCGTCGAAGGTGGGAGCATTGAAGAGGAGCTTGGCCTCGTAGGCCACCGAGGTCACCTCCTCCATGACCTCGGCGGGCACCTCCACCCTCACCCCCACGTCCACAGGATTGGTCTCGAAGCCCACCCCCAGGGGTTCGAGTTGATCCCTCAACCACCGGTTACCCTCCCTCCCCGGAGCCAGGAGAAGGAAGGGGGCCCTGTAGGCCTCACCGGAGGAGGTGACCACCTCCTTGTACCCGTTCACCAACCTTATGGCCTCCACCTCCCTGTTGAAGATCACCTCCACCCGGCCCGTGAGGTGGCGGAAAAGGGCATCCAAGACCTGGGAGCAGCGGTGGGTTCCCATGGGCCTCACGGGCACGGGCACCAGGCGCAGTCCCGCCTGGACGCTCTTCCTGGCCAGAGCCTCCATGGCGTCTCCGGGCTGCCCATAGACTTTAGAAGGAGCCCCGAACTCCATAAACCTCCGGTCCACCTCTTTGATGAGGCTCTCCAGCCTCTCCCGGCCCACCAGATCTCCGAGGAATCCCCCCACATAAGGAGAGAGGGTGAGCTTTCCATCGGAGAAGGCTCCTGCCCCGCCCCAGCCGGAGAGGAGATTACATGGTTCACACTGGCGACACCTCCCCGTCTCCCTGAGGAAACAGCGCCTCTTCTCCAGGGGAAAACCCTTCTCCAGGATGAGGACCTTCCCCACCCCCCGGTCCAAGAGCTCCAGAGTCGCGAAGATCCCGGCAGGTCCCGCTCCCACTATGATAACATCTGGAGCCAAGCCCCTTCTCCTTTCCTTTTAATTCATTTTTTATATACTAATTTTATATACTATCTCAGGAGCCCAAAACAAAGGAGGCAAACCATGGAGTGGAGGGTGGCAGAAAAGGTAAAGATAAGGCTTTTGGTGGACAACTACATAGATGTCTTCCAACCATCCACGGAGCTGGTGAAGAGGATCACCCCAGGACAGGCAAAAAAACCCCTCATGGCAGGCCACGGTTTCTCCCTGTTTGTCGAGGCCCGGGACCCCGAGATAAGCCACAACATACTGGTGGATGCCTCCCACTCTCCCCAGGCCCTCCTCCACAACATGGAGGCTCTGGACATTGCCCCTCAAGAGGTAGAAGCCTTCTTCCTGACCCACGGCCACGTGGACCACTTCGGGGGTCTGGCAGGCCTCCTGGAGGCCCGGGAGAAAGAGACGGAGGTCTACACCCATCCCCAGGCCTTTCTCCCAAAACTGGTGGTGACCCCCAGGGGGAAGGTGGGGCCCTGGCAGCTGCCCCGGGAGGAGCTGGAGGCCAAGGGTGCCCGGTTTGTCACCAATACCCAGCCCACGGTGGTGAACCACTTCTTCCTCCTGAGCGGAGAAGTGCCCCGGACCACCCCCTTCGAAAGGCCCTGGCCCGCCGCCCGCATCGTCCGGGAAGATGGCCAAGAGGTCCTGGACCACTTTCAAGACGAGCAGAGCCTCATCATCAAAGTGAAGGGGCTGGGACTGGTGGTCATAGCGGGCTGCTCCCACCCGGGCATCATCAACATGGTGAGACAAGCCCGGGAGGTGGGCGGCGAGAGGGTGGCCGTGGTCATAGGAGGCTTCCACCTGGGGGTGGTATCGGAAGACGCCATGGAAGAAACCATCCTCCACCTAAAAGAACTGGGAGCAGAGCTCATCGTTCCCTGCCACTGTACGGGTTTCAGGGCCACCTGCCGCATGGCCCAGGCCCTTGGGGAGGCCTTCGCCGTGAACTGTGTGGGTAGCCTGGTAGAAATAGGCTAGGCAACCGTGGTCCCCGGCCGAATCCCTTGATATCTGGCCGAAATTGGGAAAGACTGGAGAAAAACCGAAGGAGGGGAAGATGGAGAAGCCCGTTCTGGGCATCATAGGGGGTAGCGGACTCTACCAGATGGAAGAGGGCCTGGAGATACTGGAAGAGGTGACCGTGGAAACCCCCTTCGGCCCCCCGTCCGACAGCCTCATTCTGGGTAAGATGGAAGGCCTTCCCGTGGCCTTCCTGGCCCGTCACGGAAAGGGACACCGCATCATGCCCTCCGAGATCAACTACAGGGCCAACGTCTACGCCATGAAAGTCCTGGGAGTCCAGTGGCTCCTCTCCATCAGCGCCGTGGGGTCCATGAAGGAAGAGATAGAACCAGGCCACATGGTGGTACCCCACCAGTTCATAGACTGGACCCGGAAGAGGGCCTCCACCTTCTTTGGTGACGGTCTGGTGGCCCACGTCTCCATGGCCGACCCTGTATGCCCCGTCCTGGCCAAGATCCTGGCGGAGGAAGCCCGAAGGGCGGGTGCCACCGTTCACGAAGGAGGCGTCTACCTCTGCATGGAAGGGCCCCAGTTTTCAACCAGAGCAGAGTCTCTCCTATACCGGTCCTGGGACATCTCCGTCATAGGAATGACCAACATGCCCGAGGCCAAGCTGGCCAGGGAAGCGGAAATATGCTACGCCACCCTGGCCATGGCCACTGACTACGACTGCTGGCACCAGGCCGAGGAAGACGTGACCGTGGAGATGGTGATACAGACCCTCAAAAGGAACGTGGAGACCGCCCAGGCCGTGGTGAGAAGGGTGGCCGCCCGGCTTCCGGTGGAGAGAGGGTGCCCGTGCCCCAAGGCCCTGGAGAACGCCCTCATCACCCAGGAAGAAGCCATACCCCATGAAACCTACAGGAGGCTCAAACCCCTGGTAGGTAAATACATACCACGAAGTTGAAAGGTTGAAAGTGGGAGAGTACTTCATAGAGGCTCTATGGACCACGGGATTCACCATCTCATCCCTGGCCGAGCCCAGAAAGAGTGTGGTGGTACTGGTCTTCAAGACCCACTGGTATGCCCTGGCCTGTGACGCCGGGGAGGGGGAAGTGTGGCCCTCCAGAGAGGTGAACGAACCCTACCTGAGTCACCTCTGTTCCCTCTTCCTGGAAGGACGCCTCCTGGAAAGAGAGGGGGAAATCCTTCCCATCCTCCAGTTCGTCTGGGAGAACGAGTTCATGCCCACCCTCTTCATGGAGGAATCATGAGGTGTAAAGGTTGCAAAAGGGAGACGACCTTCCTGTCGGCGAGGCTGGGTTACTGCGTCCACTGTATCAGGGAGGGGAAGGACGGCGCCCTGGAGAGGGCCCAGCACGTCCATCTCCAGGGCAGGATCCCCTACAGGCTACCCACCCAGATCCCCCAGGATCCCCAGGGCGTGGAGTGCACCTTCTGCGGCAATGCCTGCCGCATCCCCCCCGAGGAGAAGGGGTTCTGTGGCACAAAAGCCAACCAAGATGGCAAACTGGTCCATTTGGTAGGCGACAGGGACAAGGGAAAGCTCCACTGGTACTACGACCCCCTCCCCACCAACTGCGTAGCCCACTGGGTATGCGCCGGGTGCTCCCCGGCAGGATACCCCCAGTACAGCCACTCTTCCGAAGCGGAATACGGCTACCAAAACCTGGCTGTCTTCTACGCCTCGTGCACCTTCGACTGCCTCTTCTGCCAAAACTGGAGCTACAAAGTGAGCTACAGCTGCGAGAGACTGCTGGTGACGGCCGATGACCTGGTGAAAAGGGCCTTGGAGCCATCCACCTCCTGCATCTGCTTCTTCGGGGGAGACCCTTCTTCCCAGATCCTCCACGCCCTGGCCACCAGCTACGAGGTCCTGAGAAAGAGAAGGGATATCCTGAGGATCTGCTGGGAGACCAACGGCAACATGAGCAGGAAGCTCCTGGAACAGGTGATCCAGATCTCCCTCACCACGGGAGGCACCATCAAGTTCGACCTGAAAGCCTGGAATCCCAGGCTCCACAGGGCCCTGTGCGGGGTGGACAACAGAACCACCCTCTCCAACTTCCACTACGCCTCCCACTTCATGGGGGAGAGGCAGGACCCACCCCTCCTGGTGGCCAGCACCCTCCTCATCCCCGGCTATATAGACCCCCAGGAAGTGGCGGACATCGCCCGGTTCATCGCCTCCTGCAACCCCGCCATCCCCTACTCTCTCCTGGCCTTTCATCCCCAGCACCTCATGGAGGACCTGCCTCCCACTCCCCGCCAGTGGGCCATGGAGTGCCTGGAGGCCGCCCAGAAAGAGGGGCTGGAGAACGTGCATCTGGGAAACATCCACCTGCTGTGGTGAAGGGATAAGTCCCGGCCCCGGCTTGAAGATCCAGCCAGAGGTGTCCATGGGACGGGAAGACCGGCGCCAGCACCGAAGAGAGTGAGGCCCACCCTCTTTGACTAACCGGGGCAGATCCTTTACGATGTTCTCGTTGCCCGGACATGGATCCTCCAGGGGGCAAAGATCTCCAGCATTGGGTGGTTTTCGCCGATGGACACGACCAGGATACTTCTGTACGTGCTGTTTGGTTCCATAGGAACGGGCTATCTGGTCTACGGGAAAAGGCAGCAAAAGGGCATGGCCCTACTGGCAGGGGCCGCCCTGGTCGTATCACCCTATCTCATATCCAACACCGTGCTCCTTCTCCTGGTGGGCATAGCCTCCATGGTTGTTCCCTTCATATTCCCTGTGTGAGGGAAAGGTAAAGGTGAAGAAGAAGGCTTCTCTGGGGCTGTTGGTGTTCACCCTCCTGCTCCTGACCTCACCCGCCCCGGCCTCCAACCTGGGCCGGGTGAGGATGAAGGTGGTGGAGGTCGTGGCCGGGGATACCCTCAGGGTGGAGTGGAAGGGAAGAGAAGAGACCCTCCTCCTGCTGGGGGTGGATTCCCCTCCCGCTCAATGGGGCCCCGCCCTGTTAAGGGGAGCCAGATCCCTGAAGATAGACCCCCGAACCCTTCTCAAGATGGGAATGGAAGCCAGGAGATTCGTCCAGAATCTCATCCGCCCCGACGGATGGGTATACGTGGAGTTCGACTGGATTAAGAGGGACCCCCAGGGCCGTCTCATGGGTTACGTGTACGTGAGAGGAGGCATGCTCAACGCTCTACTCCTGGAGAAGGGATACGCCAGGGCTCGACTCTCCTTCCCCTTCCCCATGAGACCCAAGAAAGACTGGATCCTCTCCCTGTTCCCCTATCTGGAGCGAAAGGCCAGGGGGGCCAGGCTGGGGCTCTGGAGATACGGCAGGTTCTGAGGGATGAAAATCCACCACTCCCGGGGCCCTATCCCCATACAGTCGTTATAGAATCATTGACACAGGGCCACCGATTGTAACAAGAGAAGAAAAAAGCAAAAGAAGGAGCAGGCCCATGAGGATCGAGATCCACCCCGTCCCACCCCAGGAGAGAAAGGCCAAACCCCAACCCTCGGAGCTGGGCTTCGGCCAGCACTTCACCGACCACATGTTCATCATGGACTACATCCACAACAAGGGCTGGCACAAGGCCCGCATCGTGCCTTACCAGGCCATCACCCTGGATCCCGCCGCCCTCATCCTCCACTACGCCCAGGCGGTGTTCGAGGGGCTCAAGGCCTACCACGGTGAAGACGGCCAGATCCGACTCTTCAGACCGGACATGAACGCCCGACGCCTCAACGCTTCGGCGGAACGCCTCTGTATGCCCACCATAGACCCCGGGTTCTTTATCCATGCGGTGAAGGCCCTGGTGGACCTGGAGAGGGACTGGGTGCCCAGAGCCCAGGGGGCCTCCCTCTACATCCGCCCCACCATGATAGCCACAGAACCAGCCCTGGGGGTGAGACCCGCCCTGGAATACCTCTTCTTCATCATCACCAGCCCCGTGGGGGCCTACTACAAGGAGGGGTTCAACCCCGTGAAGATCATGGTGACGGACAGGTACGTGAGGGCCGTGCCGGGGGGCATCGGTTACACCAAGGCGGCGGCCAACTACGCCGCCAGTTTGAAGGCTGCCCAGGAAGCCCAGGCCCAGGGCTATTCTCAGGTCCTGTGGCTGGACGCCAGGGAGAGGCGCTTCGTGGAAGAGGTGGGCACCATGAACATCTTCTTCCACTTCAAGGACGCCCTGGTGACCCCCGCCCTCTCGGGCTCCATTCTCCCGGGGGTGACCAGGGACTCGGTGATCCAGCTGGCCCGGGAATGGGACCTGGAGGCCCAGGAGAGGCCCATCACCATAGAGGAAGTGATAGAAGGCCTGGAGGAAGGAAGACTCCTGGAGGTCTTCGGCACAGGCACCGCCGCCGTCATCTCCCCCGTGGGGGTCCTCCACTACAAAGAAAGGGACTACACCATCAACCAGGGAGAGACGGGCCCCCTGGCCAGGAGGTTCTTCGAGGAGATCACCGGCATCCAGTACGGCACCAGGCCCGACACCCGGGGCTGGACGGTGACTGTGGAATGAGAAAGGGCCGAGGCCCATAGGCCTCGGCCCTCGTTTGAACAAACACCCAGCTCAGCGGCAATCCGCACAGACCTTGAGCCGCTCCTCGGGCAGCCCCGTTTTCTCCTGGAGAAACTTCAGCTCGTCCTCCGTCATGAAGAACTTTCCACACTTGGTGCAGGCCACCAGCCTGGACTTCTTGTGCCACCGCTCCATGACCCGGTAGCCGTCCTCCTCCACCACGGGTACCACTTCCACGGGGCAGACGTAAGAGCAGGCCCCGCAAAGGATACACTCTTCGCTGGGCTCATCGAAGGGAGTGGTCACCCTGCGGTGGAATCCCCTGCTCTCGTAACCCAGGGCATGGAGACCCACCACCTCGGCACAGGTACGGACGCACAGCCCACAGAGGATGCAGTCGTCGTCCCCTTCAGGAAACCGCACCCTATCCACTCCCAGGATCTGGGCCAGTTCCTGGAGCTGGGGCAGGTTGGGGCAGCGGGCCATGAGAAGCTCCAGAACCATTCTCCGGCACTTCTGGACCTTTTCAGTATCCGTCCTCACCACCATGCCCTCGGCCACCTTATAGTCGCAGGAGGTGACGAAACGGGTCCTCTTTCCCCTGGTCACCTCCACCATGCAGAGACGACAGGCTGCGTAAGGCTTCACCTCGTGGTGATAACAGAGGGCGGGAATGAAGATCCCCGCCTCCCTGGCGGCCTCCAGCACGGTCTGCCCTTCCCTGGCAACCACCTCTTTCCCGTCTATGGTCAGCTTCACCATGTCACACCACCTTCACAGCATCGAACTTGCAGACATCCTTGCAGATGCCGCATTTTATACACATCTCCTGGTCTATCACGTGGATGCCCTTGGGCTCTCCAGATATGGCCCCCACGGGACAACGTTTGAAGCAGACATGGCAGCCGGTGCAGTTCTCGGCGATGATGATATACTTCACCAGGGCCTTACAGACGCCTGCCCGGCACTTCTTGTCCCTCACATGCTCAATGTACTCGTCCTTGTAGTACTTTATGGTGGAGAGGACAGGGTTGGGGGCGGACTTGCCTAGACCACAGAGGGAGGCATGGGCGATGACATAGCCCAGCTCCTCCAGGAGCTCCACGTCCTCCATGGTCCCCTCACCATCGGTGATCCTGGTGAGTATGTCCAGCATGTGTTTGAGGCCTTCCCTGCAGGGGACACACTTGCCGCAGGACTCTTCGGTGAGGAACTTTACGAAGTAGCGGGCCACGTCCACCATGCAGGTGTTCTCGTCCATGACGATCATGCCCCCCGAGCCCATCATGGAACCGGCAGCATCCAGGGTATCGAAGTCCACGGGGAGATCCAGCTGGGACTGGGGAAGGCATCCTCCCGAGGGACCTCCCGTCTGGACCCCTTTGAACTCCTTGCCTCCGGGGATGCCGCCTCCGATGTCGAAGATGACCTCCCTGAGGGTGATGCCCATGGGCACCTCCACCAGACCCGTGTGGTTCACGTCCCCCACCAGGGAGAAGATCTTGGTACCCTTGCTCTTCTCCGTACCGATCTTGGCGTACCACTGAGCCCCCTTGTTTATGATGATGGGCACGTTGGCCCAGGTCTCCACGTTGTTGAGCACCGTGGGTCTGCCCCACAAGCCACTCTCCGTGGCATGGATGTGCTTGGAGCGGGGCTCCGCCACCCTGCCCTCGATGGAGGCCATGAGGGCCGAGGACTCACCACCAACAAAGGCGCCGCCGCCCCGGGCCACCTTCACATCAAAGGAGAAGCCCGAACCCAGGATGTTCTCCCCCAGAAGCCCCAGCTCCCGGGCCTGCTCAATGGCCAGGGTGATGTTCTCCAGGGCCAGGGGATACTCCTTTCTCACATAGACCCAGCCCTCCGTGGCTCCCACGGCGTAGGCCCCGATGATCATGCCTTCCAGCACCGAATGGGGATTCCCCTCCAGGAGGGAGCGGTCCATGTAGGCCCCGGGGTCTCCCTCGTCGGCGTTACAGATGACGTACTTGACGGGAGACTGGTGTTTCTTGGCGTCCTCCCACTTCCAACCTGTGGGGAAACCCGCGCCTCCCCTGCCCCTGAGGCCCGAGTCTATCACCTCCTGGATGATCTCGTCGCCCTCCATGTCCAGGATGGCTTTGGCCATGGCCTGGTATCCACCGATGGCGATGTAGTCGTATATGGACTTGGGGTCTATCTGGCCGTTGGCGGCCATGAGGAGACGCATCTGCTTCTTGTAGAAGGGGATATCCTCTTCGTGGAGGACCCTCTCCCCGGTGACGGGGTCCTCGTAGAGGAGGCGGTCGATGAGCTCCCCTCCCACCACGGTCTTCTCCACAATCTCGGGGACATCTTCGGGCCTCACCAGCTGGTAGAAGATCTTCCTGGGATGGATGGCCACCAGGGGACCTCTGCCGCAGAACCCGTGACAACCCGTACCCCTGAGAGAAACGGAACCCTCTCCCTTCTTCACCTGGATGTCCAGTCCCCTCTTGGCCAGCTCCTCTTTGAAGGCGTCGTAAACCTCCTGGGCACCGTTGGCCAGACAGGCCGTACCGGTACACACGGCAATGTACTTCTCCTCCTTCTCCCTCTCGCCAGCCAGCTCCCGATAGAGCTCCAACAGGGCTTCTCTACTCTCTATCCGCTTCATTGTTCACGGTACTCCTTTATGAGGGATTCCACCTTGGCAGGGGTCATGTAGGCGTGGTACTTGTGGTTCACTATCACCACAGGACCCAAAGCGCAGGCACCAACACAGTTCACCGTCTCCAGGGTGAACATGAGATCGTCGGTGGTGTCCCCTGCCTTGATGCCCAACACGTCCTCCAGCCTCTCCAACACCCGGTAGGACCCTTTGACGTGACAGGCCGTCCCCGTGCACACCTGGATGGTGTACTTCCCCCGGGGTTTCAGGGTGAAGGCCTTGAAGAAGGTGGCCACGTGGTAGACCCGGGTAAGGGGCATCTCCGTCTGGTGGCTCACCTCCCTTAAGACCTCCCTGGGGAGGTACCCGTAAATGTCCTGGAGATCCTGGAGGATCTCGATCATCCGGGCGGGATTATTCCCGTACCGGGCCAACACCTCTTTCACGTTCTGCTCCACGTTCTCTACTACCACCTCAGTCATGGCCATCACCCCTGAGTTACCTTCTCCATGGTCTTGAGCCTCTGGTACTCCGCCGTGACCCTCTCCTGAATCTGCTGAACAATTTCGGGAGACAGGTGCCTGAAGCGCCTCTGATTCTTGAGGTACTCCTCCACAGGCCTCAACCCCTGGGGGAAATCTATGGTGAGCCTGTAGCGGCCGAACTCCACCTCGTATAGGGGAAAGATCCCCGTCTCCACAGCCAGTCTGCCCATCCTGACGGTGAGCTCGGGAGGACTCCCCCACCCCGTGGGACACACGGCGAAGAGATGGATATAGGCCGGTCCCTTCAGCTCAAAGGAGCGCTTCACCTTGCGGATGAGGTCCAGGGGATAGCTGGGGCAAGCTGTGGCCACATAGGGAACATTGTGAGCGGTAGCGATGGCCGCCACGTTCTTTTTCCAGTATCCCGCACCAAAGCTCACCTTTCCCGCAGGGGTGGTGGTGGTGCTGGCACCAAAGGGTGTGGCGGAGGAACTCTGGACCCCGGTGTTCATGTAGGCTTCGTTGTCGTAGCAGATGTAGGTCACGTTGTGGCCCCTGGCCAGCATACCGGACAGGGCCTGGAGACCGATATCCGCCGTGCCTCCGTCCCCGGCGATGACCAGGATGTTGATCTTCTTCCTGGGGAGTTTGCCCTTCCTCTGGAGGGCCTCGATGGCGGCATCAACGCCGGAGGCCACGGCGGCAGCGTTTTCAAAGGCCACGTGGATCCAGGGAACGGCCCAGGAGGTGTAGGGGTAAGGAGAGGAAATGATCTCCATACACCCCGTAGCGTTCACCACGATGGTGTCCCTCCCTGCCGCCTTCATGATATGGCGCAAACCCAGGGCAGGGCCGCACCCCTGACACGCCCTATGGCCCCGGGTGAAGTACTCCTCCCTGGGGGCCATCCTGTAGGCGAATACGTTTAAGTAAGCCTCTTTCGGTCTCTGCGTCACACTCATTCTCTCAACCCCACTATCTTCACTAGCTCGGGCTCTTCCCCGGCATCCTTTCCCGTCCTGAGGCACTCCTCACCGATCCTGAACATCTCTATGTATTCTTCCAGATGAATGTCTCTGCCTCCCAGACCGGCCACCACCCCCACCACCATGGGCTTGTCCTTCTCCAGGTAGAGAGCCGAGCGGACTTCCGACAGAACAGGCCCGATGGGACCGCCAAAGGATATGCAGCGATCCAGGACCACCACCTGCTTGATGGAGGTGCCGCACAAGACCTCCCTGAGATCATCAAAGGGGAAGGGCCTCCAGAGCCTGAGCTCCACAGCCCCCACCTTCTTGCCCTGGTCCCTCAAAACGTCCACAGCCGCCTCCGCCGCCTCTATGACGGAACCCTGGGCCAGAAGCACGATCTCGGCGTCCTCGGCTTTGTACGTCTCCACCGCCCTGTAACGGCGACCGTAGCGCCCGGCGAACTCATCGAAGACCTCGTCTATAACGGACCGAGACTCCCTTATGGCCACCTCTTGCTGCTTCTTGGCCTCGGTATAGATGTCGGGGACTCCCACAGGTCCCATGGTGATGGGGTTATCCGTATCCAGATAGATGACGGGCTCATAGGGTGGGATGAAGTCGGCGATCTCATCGTCATCGAACATGTATATGGGCTCAATGACGTGGGTGAGGATAAAGCCATCGAAATTGATCATGACGGGAAGCATGACCCGCTTGTCCTCCCCGATCCTGAAGGCCATAAGGGTCAGGTCGTAGGCCTCCTGACCGTTGTTGGCAAAGATGCATATCCACCCCGTGTCCCTTTCGTTCATGACATCGGAGTGATCGTTCCAGATGGAGATGGGCCCTGACAGAGCCCTGTTGGCCAGGGCCATGACCACCGGGGTCCGGAGACTGGACGCCAGATAGACGATCTCATTCATGAGGGCCAATCCCTGGGAGCTGGTAGAGGTGAACACCCGAGCCCCCGCCGCCGAAGCCCCAACACAGGCGCTCATGGCCGTGTGTTCAGACTCCACCGTGATATAATTGGCGTCCAGATCGCCATCGGCCACCAGCTGGGCCAGGTGTTCCACGATATGGGTCTGGGGGGTAATGGGATAGGCGGAGACCACATCCACATCGGCCTGACGGGCGGCTTCGGCGATGGCAATGGATACCTCAATTCCCGTTCTCTTGGCCATTATTCCACCACCTCTTCTTCCATTGTTATACACTGGGCCGGACACTCCCTGGCACAGATGCCGCATCCCTTACAGTACTCCAGGTTGGACTCGAAGTAGCCGTACTCGTCTTCCTCGTAGGCGTACTCGGGACAGAAGATCCAGCAGGTACCGCACTTGATACACTTGGTCTTGTCCACCACGGGCTTGAGAGTCTTCCAGTCCCCCGTCTTGTAATAGACGCTGTTGCCCGGCTCGGGGATACAACAGGCAAAGGGCAACTCTCTCCATGTGGGTTTCTCTTTCAGTTTCATCACTCCACCCTCGTCTCTTGATAGGCCCTGCGAAAGGCCTTTATCTCCTTCCCGGCGATCCTGGGGAACCTCTGGGCTATGAACCCCTCCAGAGGCTCCAGATTCACCAGAGGCTTGGCCTTCAGCAAGGCCCCCAGCATGACCACGTTGGTGATGGGAACCCCCAACTCCTCCATGGCTATGGACGTGGCATCCACAGACGCCACCATCACGTCCTCCCTGCCCAAATCCTTCTTCCAGTCCCCCGGCCCCTTCTTGGAATTGAGAACCACCAGGCCACCTTCCTTGAGGCCCGCCACCACGGGCACGGCCTTCACCAGGGAAGGATCCAGCACGATGACCACATCGGGCTGATAGATGCCGATCCTCAACTTAATGACCTCGTCAGAGATGCGAGTGAAGGCCAAGACGGGAGCTCCCCTCCTTTCGGCGCCGAAAGCGGGGAAAGCCTGGGCATACTTGCCCTCCTTGATGGCCGCCTGGGCCAACAGCTCGGCCGAGGTGACTGCACCCTGTCCTCCTCTTCCGTGGAATCTGATCTCTACCATGGCCCCTCCTCTTGAAATGAACAACACTCTCTATATGACAGCCAGCCGGGTGGTGTCAATAAAAAGGCCGATTATAACGCCTTACCAAATCTGGGTTTAAGATATATTTAAAATTTTAAATAAACCTAAAAGCCTCGTCTATCGCCTTCACCCGCTCCATGTTTATCCTGTCCCATCGGGGGGAGAAAGGAGTCTCCATGATGGCCGGCAGGTGACGCAGAAGGGGATGGCCGATGATGAGCCTGAAGCCCTCCAGGCCTATGTGGCCCTCGCCGATGTGCCAGTGGCGATCCACCCGGGAGCCCAGGGGGGTACGGGAGTCGTTGAGGTGCAGGAGCCGGAGCCTGCCCAGCCCCAAGAGATGATCCAGCTCCTCCAGAAAGGCCTCCAGCCCCTCGGGAGTGTGGATGGCATAGCCCGCCTGGAAGGCATGGGCCGTGTCAACACATACCCCCAGACGGGGATGATTCTCCGCCATGGCAATGATCTCCCCCAGCTCCCACAAACTGGCACCCAGCTCCGAGCCCTGGCCCGCCGTGTTCTCCAGAAGAACCCCAGGGCCCTCCTCCTCCAGGGCCACCGTGAGAGACCTGGCCACCCTTTCCAGGGACCTTTCGGGTTCGTCTCCCATGCTCTTTCCCACATGGGTCACGAGATACTGGGCACCCAGGAGGTGGCAACGCTCCACCTCCGCCCTGAGGGAGGCCACGCTCCTCCGGTAGAGGCCCTCATCCGGTGAGGCCAGGTTGGGGAGATAGGGCATGTGAACCACCAGGGGATGGAGGCCTTCTTCCCGGGCCTTGACCTTGAAGAGTTCCACCTGATGGGGATCCAGGGGTGAAAAACGCCATCCCCGGGGATTGCGACTGAATATCTGGAGGGTCTCACACCCCAAAGCCCGGGCCCGATCCAGGGCCTTCACCAATCCTCCGGCTATGGAGCAGTGGAATCCAAACCGCAAAACTAGTAAGCGTAGACCTTACCGTAAGGTCTGGAAGAGACGGGAACGAGTTTGGTGAAGGGCTGGTTGAGGATCTCCTGGGGATCCAGGCCGTACCGGGAGAAGTCCCGGCAGTAATCCTCCAGAAGGTCCCTCAAAAGGGCCTCATCCTCGGGGGTCACCTCCACCTGGCCCACCTCCTTGCCCATGAGATAAGGGGCCACCTCCCCGCGGATGTAGATGGTGCCGCCATGCATCCCCGTGGCCAGGTAGTCCCCCACCATGGGCCGGGAATCGTTGTCCCACAGGTTGAGGAGAATGAGGACGCCCCCCGCCATATACTCGCCGAAGAAGTCCCCCGCCTTGCCCCCCACGATGATGACGGGCACCATGTCCTTGTAGGTCTTCATATGGATACCCACCCTGTAGCCCACATCCCCCAGAATATGGAGCTTCCCCCCTCTCATGCCGTAACCACACACGTCCCCGGCCATGCCGTGGACCACCACCTTCTTGCCCTCCATGGTATTGCCCACACAATCCTGGGCGTTGTTGTAGACCACGATGGTGGGGCCCTTCATGAAGATCCCCAGATCCTGGCCCGCCACACCGAAGACCTCAATGAACACCTCCCTGGTGAGGCCCGCCCCGATATAGCGCTGACCATTGACGTTGAGGAGGCGAAAGTGGGTCACCCCTTCTCTCACCTTATCCCGGATGATCTGGTTCAGCTCTCTGTAGTACATGTCCCTGGCATCTATGATCAGAGGCTCCGACACCCTTTCACCTCCCAGGCATCTGATGTGTCGTCGAAGGGGACGATGACGGGTTCTCCCGCTTTGGGAGCCCACACCCTGTCGGGCTCAGGACACACGGCCCTGATGGCCGACTCTTCGCTGGCCATATAGACCCTGTCCCCGTGAACGGCAGCCACCAGAGGCCTCAGCTTGATCCTGTCGTTGAGGCCCATCATGCCACCGTTCCAGGCTATGAGCACGGCGAAGGGACCGTTGAGAAGGGCACTTCCGTAGACCATCCTCATGGCCGTCAGAAGCATCCTCTCCCTTTCACCCATGCGGTCTATATCCTTCCAGAAGGGAGCGGCCAGGGCGTAGGCCGCCATACGCAGGGGCAGGCCGTGGCGCCTCACCAGGAGGTCCACCAGATAGGCCACCACCTCCGTATCCGTCATGAGGGTACACTTGTAGCCGAACATCTCCAGATAACGACGATTGATGCCGTAGCTGGAGATTTCCCCATTATGGACCACGGCCCAGTCCAGGAGGGTGAAGGGATGGGCGCCCCCCCACCATCCCGGGGTGTTGGTGGGAAAACGGGTGTGGGCGATCCACTGGTGGGCCGAATACTCGTCTATCCTGAAGAAGTCGGCGATCTCCGCCGGACCCCCCACCCCCTTGAAGGCCCCCATGTTCTTTCCCGAAGAGAAGACGAAGGCGCCGTCGATCTTCTCGTTGATCTCCATGACCGTCTCCATGACGAAATCGTCGGGGACCATCTCCTCCCCGTGGATGGCCAGGGGCTTCACAAAGTAGCGAAAGAGAATGGGCCGGTCTTTGATGCCCGGAGCACGGCGGGTGGGGATATCCTCAAAGTGCTCCACGTGGAACTTGGCCCGGATGTACTCCTCCGTGTCCTCTTTGCAGAACTCGTTGTCGTACATTATGTGGAGGGCATAACAGTCCGGGAACTGGGGGTAGATGCCGTAACCAGCGTATCCCGCCCCCAGCATGTTGCCCCTCTCCTCCTGGTGGACAATACTCCTGATGATCTCCTCCCCGGGGACGAGGTGCCTCTTGCGGCTGATGATGCCTGACAATCCGCAGCCAGAGATCTCCCGGTGCCAGCTCATATCGTGCAAACCTCCGATTCAAAGGCGCACACCTCTTCTATCCTGCTGGGCATGGCCGTGAAGTGTTTCCTGTAGCTCCTGGGAAAGAGGGCCCATCCCATCCTTCTGAAGTCCCTCATGGAATCGAAGCTCCAGGGCTCCATGCCCCGGGTCACCGCCCGGCAGGCCTCGGCCAGGCTCACCTCTTCCACCAGGGCATCTTTGAAGGGTGACACGTCCATACGGGACCAGATGAGACCCGAATAGATCCCGGCCCTACTGGTGTCGTTCAAAAGGAGAAAACCCATGAGCCTGTTGTTACCCACCACGGCCTTTCGGAATATTCCCTTCTCCCTGTCCTCGTAGACCAGGACCTCGAAGGACTCCTCCACCCCAGGCTCCACTGTGGAGAGCCCCGCCGAGGCCACCTTGAAACCGAAAAAGCCCACGGAGTTGATGGGGAATCCTCCCACATAGCGCTTCCTTCCCCCCGCCAAGTTGGCCCCGGCGATGAGTCCCTGGCGATAGGCCAGGGGCCAGAGCTGGATGGGCCTCTTGGCACCCAGGATCAGGTCGTAGGCCTCCACCAAATCCCCGGCGGCGAAGACGTTCTCCAGGCTGGTCTCCATGCGGTCGTCCACGATAACGCCCTTGTTCACCTCTATGCCCGAACCCTCCAGGGGACCCACGTTGGGTCTCACCCCCACGGCCACGATCACCCCCTGGCAGGGAATGAAGGTCCCGCTCTTGAGAGTGACGCCCCTCACCCCACCTTGAGGGTCCCTTTCCACGGCCACCACCGAGTCTCCCAGGACATACTCCACCCCCGCCTTCTCCAGGGTCTCCTGGGCCCACAAACTCGAGGCGTTGTCCAGAACCACGGGGAGTATCTTGTCCAGCAGCTCCACGATAGTGACCCTCACGCCCCGGCTGTGGAGGGCCTCGGCCGCCTTCATGCCGATCATCCCCGCTCCCACCACCACCACCTCTCTCCAGTCCTTGAGGTGGGCCTCCACGGCCTCCATGTGGTCTATGCTTGTGAAGGGATAAACGCCGGGCCCCTCAACCCCATCCATGGGAGGAATGAAAGGCCGGGCCCCCATGGCCAGAAGGAGGCGGTCGTACTCCAGCCTCTCCCCTCCGGTGAGGACCACCCTCCCCTTCTCCGGCTCCAGGCCCTCCAGGGCCTTACCGTAGATGACCCGGACATCCCTGGCCCTGTAAAAGCCCTCCTGCTTGTAAGGGAGCCTTTCAGAAGGCACCTGACCCGCCAGGTGATATGTGATGAGGGGACGGCAGTAGGCCGTCCTGGGCTCCGGAGAGATAACCACTATCTCTCCCCCGTCGTCCCGCCTCCTGATAGCCTCTATGGCAGCCACCGCGGCCACCGAGTTGCCTGCGATCACGTACCTCATACCGTCATCCCTCGATGATCTCCTCTTCTTCCACCTTCTCCAGACCCGGTCCCAGGGCGGTATCGAATATGAGAGCCCTGTTGGGACAGGCGGCAACACAGGCAGGCACCTCCCTGTCGGGGCACAGATCGCACTTGGCAGCCTTCACCACACCGTTCCTCTTACGGGGTTTTATGGCTCCCCAGGGACAGGAGACCACGCACATCCCGCAGGCAACGCATACCTCCTCGTAGACCACCACCCGACCGTCGTCTTCCACCCTCAGGGCCCCGGAGATGCAGGCCTCCACACAGTAGGGCTCGTCACAGTGACGGCAGGAGAGGGAGAAGGATATGGGTCCCATCATCTCCACCACGGTATGGGAAAAGGGTTCCCAGTCCTCCTCCAGGAAGGCCGCTATAGGGTCCTTGGTCCTGGAATGCTCCACGGCACAGGCCACCTCGCACAGCCTGCACCCCATGCAGTTCTCTTCTATGGGATAGATCCTTCTCTTGATCTGCCTCACCGATCACGCCCCCGCCGGTAGGATACCCAGAATGTCCATCTCTTCCCTGGTGAGTCCCACAGCCCTGAGCCTCAATCGGTTTCCCCTGAGGCTCTCGATGGCGTTGATCCCCATTAATCCCAGCATCTCCTTCATCTCGTGGGCCCAGGCCTTGAGGAGATTGGTGAGCCTCTCGGCGGCAATCTCGGGGTTGAGCCTCTTGGCGATATAGGGATCGTTGGTGGTGATACCCCAGGCACACTTACCCGTGTAGCACTTGTGGCACAGGGTACACCCCACAGCCAGGAGGGCTGCCGTGCCTATGTAAACGGCATCGGCCCCCAGGGCTACGGCCTTTATGACGTCGCCGCTGTTCCTGATGCCCCCGGCGGCGATGATGGAGACCCAGTTCCTGATGCCCTCGTCCCTCAAACGCTGGTCCACGGCAGCCAGGGCCATCTCAATGGGGATGCCCACGTTGTCCCTGACGATGGCGGGAGAGGCCCCCGTGCCGCCCCTGAAGCCGTCCAAAACGATGATGTCCGCCCCCGCCCGGGCGATACCGCTGGCGATGGCCGCCACATTGTGGACAGCGGCGATCTTGACGCTCACGGGCTTCTCGTAGTTGGTGGCCTCTTTCAGGGCATAGATGAGCTGGCGCAGATCCTCGATGGAGTAGATGTCATGGTGGGGCGCAGGGGACAGGGCATCGCTGCCCACAGGGATCATCCTGGTCTTGGAGATCTCCTCGTCCACCTTCCCCCCGGGGAGATGGCCACCGATACCCGGCTTGGCCCCCTGGCCGATCTTGATCTCCATGGCCGCCGACACCTGGAGGTACTCGGCATGGACACCAAACCTGCCCGACGCCACCTGGACGATGGTATGGTCACCGTAGGGGTACAGCTCCCTGTGGAGGCCCCCCTCTCCCGTGTTCCAGTAGGTGCCCATGGCCTTGGCCGCCGCAGCCTCGGCCCTGTGCATGTTGAGGTTCAGGGCACCGTAAGACATGGGAGCGAAGATGACAGGGACCTCGGCCACCAGATTGGGCCCTATCCTGGTCTTGAGCTCGGGTTCCCCTTCATCGTTGTACTCTATCTCCACCCTGTCGGGCTTCCGCCCCAGGTAGGTCCTCAGCTCCATGGGCTCCCTCAAGGGGTCTATGGAGGGATTGGTCACCTGACAGGCGTCCAGGAGAATGTGATCCCAGTAGATGGGGTATGGCCTGTCGTTTCCCCCACCGGTGAGGATGACCCCTCCCTGCTCCGCCTGTTTGTAAAGGTCTTTGAGGTCCCTGGGAGTCCAGTAGGCGTTCTCCTTGAACTCCCCCTGGTAGCGCCGGATCTTAATGGCTCCCGTGGGACAGATGGCTTCACACCGCCGGCACCCCACGCAGTTGGTGTCCTTGGAAACCACCCTGCCCCTGTAGGGGAGATAGAAGGTGGCGTCGAATGTGCACTGCTGTACACAGGCCTTGCAGACGATGCATCTCTCGTAGTTCCTCTCGACTTCAAAGTTAGGAAACACGAAAACCGAGTCGTAAAGCATCTCTACCTCCACAAAAAAACAGGGCAAAGGCCCGAGACAAAAAGCAACGGTGCTTAATATTAGAAAGCCCCCCTTCTGTCAAGGAAGGGGACAGGAGACCGCCCCACTTTAAGGAAAAACCAGCACGGCAGGAGGGTCCCTACAGGGAATCCTCCTGCCCCCATCCGGGGGAAGAGTCTCCGTCAGGGGACTTGAGGACCTGGGTCCTCAAGTCCCCCGCCCCCCCAGAACGGCAAGCTTCCTCCTGATGGTGTTCCTGTGGACCCCCAGAATCCGGGAAGCCATGATCTGGTTCCCCTGGGTCTGGCTCAGCACCTCCTCCAGAAGGACCTTCTCCACCTGATCCACTATCTTCCCGTAGATGTCCTTCTCTCCATCCCTGAGCATCCGCTTCACCTCTTCCCTGAGGTAAGAGACGAAAGGAGGCTGTTCGCGGTTCTCCCGCACCACCAGTGGGAGAAGATCCACAGATATGGGCTGTCCCCTGGCCAGGGGCACCAGCCTCTCGATGACCTCCTTAAGCTCCTTCACGTTCCCAGGCCACTTGTATCTCATCAGGGCCTCCATGGCCTGAGAGGTGAATCCTCTCACCTTGCCCTTCTCTGCGGCTCTCCTCAGGAAGTACTCCGCCAGGGCCGGCACATCCTCTGCCCTCTCCCGGAGGGGAGGAATCTCCACGGTGAAGGCCTGAAGTCTCAAGAAGAGATCCTCGTTGAAGCTACCCTCCACCACCATCCGGGGTAAATCCTGGCTGGATGTGACAATAACCCTGGCGTCCAGAGGAGTGAACCCCCCTCCGGGCACCAGGTACTCCCCATGTTCCAGGGCAGAAAGGAGCTTCTCCTGGATCTCTGGCACCAGCTGCTCCACCTGCTGTATCACCAGGGTTCCCCCTCCGGCCCTCTCCAGCTTTCCCCCTTTGCCAAAGAGCTCCGTCTCCAGCCGAGCCGAAGGGAGGCGGGCAGGGGCAAAGACCACCAAGGGCCCGGCCTTTCTGGAACTGTGGACGTGAATGTACCGGGCAGCCGCCGTCTTGCCCACCCCCTCCTCCCCGGTGATGAGGACGGAGAGATCCGCCCCTGCCAGTCTCCCCATCCTTTTGAGGACCTCCTCCATGACAGGAGACCTGAAGATGAACTCCTCTCCCTCCTCCGCCCCCTCCTGCTCCTCCCTGGCCATAAGGATCTCGGCCTCCTTCACCAGGGACCTGAGGCGCACCAGATCAAAGGGCTTGGGGAGATAGTCCATAGCCCCCCTCTTCATGGCCTCTATCACCGTCTCGGGGCCACCCCGCCCCGTCATGAGAACCACCAGAGGAGGGGCCTCCTCCTGGAGGAGCTCCTCCAGAAAATTCAAGCCAGAGCCATCGGGAAGGTAGATGTCCAGGAAGACCAAATGGACCTTCCCCAGCAGGGGCCTGGCCTCTCCCAGGGTAGAAGCCTCCAGTATGCGGTGCCTCCGGCCCAGGGCCTTCTGGATGATCCACTGGACGCTAGGATCGTCGTCTATAACCAGAATCTCCATCCACCTACCCCTTGACCATGGGTAAAAGGACTTCAAATATCGTCCACGGGTCTTCCCTCTTATACAGGAGATGACCCTGATGGTACTTCACTATCTTGTAGGCCGTGGACAACCCCAGCCCAGTGCCCTTCACCTTGGAGGTGTTGAAGGGGGAGAAGAGCTGCTCCTCCACCTGGGACGGCACCCCGGGACCTGTATCCTCCACCCTCACCGAAAGGGTGTCCACCCCCGGCAGAAGCCTCTTGTCCCAGGCCAGAGCCGTCTTAACCCTCAAGGTGCCCCCCTGGGGCATGGCCTCCATGGCATTCTTCACCAGATTGGAGAAGACCTGATAAAGGCGAAAGGGATCGGCCATTATGGGCGGAAGGCTGGGGTCATAGACGCGCTCCACCTTCACCTCCTGGATCTGGGCCTGGTGTTTGAAGGTGCCCAGGACCTCCTCCAGGACCCGGTGGATATTGGTCTCCACTCTCTCCAAAACCAGGGGCCGGGAGAAATCCAGGGCATCCTCCACCAGCTGCTGGAGGCGCAGTACCTCTCTCTTGATGAACCTGGCATACTCTTCAGGGTCTCCCTCCCCCTCCTCCAGGAGCTGAACGGCCCCCCTCAGACCCGTGAGGGGCCCCTTGAGCTGGTGAAAGGCCCTGCTCAACACCTCTTCTACCAGAGAGATGGTGAGGGCCTTCTTCTCCTTCTCCTCCAGCATCCTGAGCCGGGTGACATCCCTGAAGAGGAGACCGGCTCCCCTGCCTCTCTTTCCCTCCACGGGAAAGAGACTGGCCACCAGGTATCTCTCCTCCCCTCCCCCCTCAATGGTGACGGGATAACCCCTTATGGATCTCCCCTCCCCCAACACCCGGGAGACGGCCTCCATCAGCCCCCCGTTACCCACCACATCCTCCAGGGATCTCCCCTCCACCTGCCCCATGGAGGCAAAGACCTCCCTGGCGGGAGGATTACCGTAGACCACCACACCATCCCTGTCCACAAAGAGATAGGGTTCCCCCAGGCTCTCCAGTAACTCTCTGAAGTCCAGCTCTCCTTTCATCTCTCACCAAAATGGCACGAAAGACCACGACCTTGCAAGGGTGGTCATCCCCGGAAGAAGACGAAGACCCCCACTACCACCAAGAGAAGGCCACCTCCCCGTCTCACCAGACCCAGGGGCAACCAGGTGGCCAATCTCTCCCCCACCACCACTCCCAACAGGGTGGTGCACACCAGGGCGACAGAGGCCCCCAGAAATACCGACCAGGCCGACTTACCCGAGGAGGCAAATCCCAGAACAGCCAACTGGGTCTTGTCCCCCAGCTCCGCCATGAATACCGCCCAGAACACGGTGACCAGCGTCCTCCAATCCATCTCCTCCCCCACTGAAGATCTAGCCCGTGGTGTACTACAAAAAAGAAGGAAAAATCCACATTGCCTCCCATCACCCTTTGACTCCCCCAAAGGGTGTGTTAGAAGGGAAGGACATGGAGAGAGTCACCCTGAAAGGGCTAGAGAAGGTCTTCAAGCACCACAGACCAAGGGAAAGGGAGGCCCCCCATCGCATCCCCTCGGCGGTCCTCGTCCCCATCCTGGAGAAGGAAGGGATCCTCCACCTCCTCTTCATCAGAAAGGCGGAAGACAACTCCCGTCACAGTGGGCAGGTCTCCTTCCCCGGCGGAGCCTACGAAGAGAACGACAGAGACCTCCTCACCACGGCCCTGAGGGAGACCCACGAAGAGTTGGGCATCCCTCCCCACCTGTGGCGCATTCTGGGTAGGCTGGAGGCTGTCAGGACCCGGGGCACCCCCTTCGTCATCCACCCCTTTGTAGGGTACCTGGAAGGGGAAGCCACATTCACCCCCAACCCCCAGGAGGTGGCCCGCATCTTCACTGTGCCCATGGACTACATCCTGGAGAGACACCCCTTCCAGGTCCACCCTTTGAAATGGAAGGGAAAGACCTACAACACCTTTGTCATTCCTTATCAGGGAGAGATCATATGGGGCGCCACGGCCCGGATCCTCGATGCCCTTTGTCACCTCGTCAAAGGGACCCCTCCCAACGCTGGCGGAGGATCTCATAGAGGAGGACGGCCGTAGCCGCCGACACATTGAGGGAAGCCACCCGTCCCCTCATGGGAATCTTCACCAGAAAGTCGCAAGACTCCCTCACCAGCCGGGACATGCCCCTCTCCTCGTTTCCCACAACAAGGACCACGGGGAGGGTGAAATCCGCCCTCCAGGGTTCCACCCCCTCTCCCAGGTGGGTACCCACCACCCACATACCCAAGCCCTTCATCTCCCTCAGGGTCCTGGCCAGGTTGGTCACCCGGGAGATGGGCAGGTGAAAGGCGGCGCCGGCAGAGGACTTCACCACGGCGGGGGTGATAGAGGCCGCCCTCCTCCTGGATAAGAGGAGACAGTGGACTCCCAGGGCTTCGGCGGAGCGGATGATGGCCCCCACGTTCCCCGCATCCTCCACCCCATCCAGGGCCAGCATGAGGGCCACCTCCCCCCGGCCCTTCACCTCCTCCAGCACCTCCTGCCAGGATACAAAAACCACGGGCGAGATGACCAAGACCACCCCCTGATGCCTGGGGGAGTACCTGTCCAGCACCTCCCTGGGCACCTCCACCACCTTGGCCCCCCTCCTCCTGGCCATGGAGACCAACCCCTCGAACCTTCTGCCACCCCCCTTGGCCACGTAGAGGGTCTGAACGGACACCCCCGACTCCAGGGCCTCTTCTACGGGGCGAAGCCCCCACACCACCTCCTCACCCATCTCCCCTTCCTCTCTTGAGGAGAAGCTCCCTCCTCACCTCCTCCATAAACTCCAGCACCAGAGGGGTCCGATAGTCGGGATAGGTCCAATCCAAGGGCCTGAAGGCCCCCCGGTGATAGATGAGGGTCACCTCGGCATGGATTCCCCCGCCCAGATAGATACGATGGGAGTAGTCCTTGGTGGTGGCCAACACCAGCTGGGCAGGGGTGAGATACCCGGGGTCCAGGTTCACCACCCGACGGAGCCCTCCCTCCCTGTACTCCCCCAGTTCCTCCTCCAGGGCATTGGTGAAGAGCTTGGCCTGGGCCAGCTCTCCCCGGGGAAAGGGGCGTTGAAAGGCCCAGAAGAACTTGATGAGGTCCCTGCCCATCTCCTCCCGGTAATAATCGGAGAAGTTGAAGAGATAAGAAGGGCTCTCCAGGGCCACGGGACCGAACCTGGCCTCCAGGCGTCTCCGCACCTCACCCCAGGGCCCCCATGGAGACCCCATAAGGCCGCAAACCAGGCAGGCCGGTGGGGGCTCCCTAACCCTCCCCACTACTCCTCACATCGAAGCGGATGCGGGCAAACCGCTTCTTGCCGTACTTCAGGACGTGTTCCCCGTCGTCACAGGGGATCTCCGCATCCCTATCGGTGATCCGCTCCCCGTCCCAACGGACGCTCCCCTGCTGAATGGCCCTGATGGCCTCACTGGTGGATCGGGCAAAGCGCACGGCCGTGATAATCCTGGGCAACCACACCGTCCTCTTATCCGTCACGATGGTGAACTCGGGCATCTCCGAAGGGAGCCGACCCTCCTTGAAGACCCTCTCGAACTCCTCCTCGGCCCTAACAGCCGCCTCCCCACCATGGAAACGGGCCACAATCTCCCGGGCCAAGTCCATCTTGGCCCGCTTGGGGTGGATATCCCCCCGGGCCACGGCCTCCCTCTTGGCAAGAATCTCGGCAGGGGTGAGGTCGCTCAGGAGCTCGTAGTACCTCCACATGAGATCGTCGGAAATGGACATGAGTTTCCCGAACATCTCCCCGGGAGGCTCCGTAATACCCACGTAATTGCCCAGGGACTTGGACATCTTGTTCACCCCATCCAACCCCTCCAGGATGGGGAGCATCATGATCACCTCGGGCTCCTGTCCATACTCCCTCTGGATGTCCCTGGCCACCAGGAGGTTGAAGCGCTGATCCGTGCCCCCCAGTTCCACATCGGCCTCCAGGGCCACAGAGTCGTATCCCTGGAGGAGGGGGTAGAGGAACTCGTGGATATAGATGGCCACTCCATCCCTGAAACGCTTCTTGAAATCGTCCCGCTCCAGCATCCTGGCCACGGTATACCGGGCAGCCAGGCGAATCATCCCCTCGGCCCCCAGGGCCGAGAGCCACTGGCTGTTGAATGCCACCACCGTCTTCCCGGGGTCCAGTATCTTGAAGACCTGCTCCTGATAGGTCCTGGCGTTCTCCTGGATCTCATCGGGGGTGAGGGCCTTCCTGGTCTCCGAGCGACCCGTGGGATCGCCGATCATGCCCGTGAAGTCGCCTATGAGAAAGATGACCTGGTGTCCCAGATCCTGGAACTGCTTCAGTTTCTGAATGAGGACGGTATGGCCCAGGTGAAGGTCGGGGGCGGTAGGGTCGAAACCCGCCTTCACCTTGAGGGGCCTGCCCTCTTTACGACACCTCTCCAGTTTTTTGAGGAGCTCCTCTTCGGAAACCATCTCCTCCACGCCCTTCTTCAGCAGCTCCAGCTCCTCCTTAATCTCCACAATCCACCTCCACAAAAGGGTAACCCCCCAGGGTCAAACACCCACGGGAACAAAAAGGCTAATGGTGTATAAAATTTGACGGCCACCTTTTCAAGGGCAACCGGTCTTGACCTTCCACCCCTTTTCCCCGAGAGTGAGGCCATGAGGGAAGAGGGATGGGTGAAGGTGTACGTGGCCCAGGGTCTCACTGAAGCCTACATAGTCAAGGGGCTCCTGGAGTTCAACGGCATACCTGTGGATCTGGATTACGAAGCCGTGGGCCCCCTCCTGGGTATAACCATGGACGGCCTGGGGGAAGTGAGGGTCCTGGTACCCAGGGAATGGGAGAAGAAGGCCATAAAACTCATTCAGGAAGAGGCCCCCAGGGAGGACAGCTCAGAGAATCCTTGAAAGGGCACCAGCCTGCCCCCCTTCACCACCGTGAAGAAAATGGATGAGAGGGCCTGATGGTGGTGCTCCGAGAGGTGAATCCCCAGCCCTCCCAGATTCCTCTCTCCCAAAGCCTCCAGCCCCCTCACCAGGGCCACCCTGCTCAGGCTCTCCGTCTCCTTCAGGGCCTCCATCAACAGGACTGCTCCCAGAAACCCCTCCAGGGAGACATGGGAAGGATCCCCCTCTCCCACGGCCTCCCTGAAAGCCTTCACTATGGGAAGAGGAGAGGAGGGATGGGGAACCACCTGGGTCACAATGGTCCCCTCCCCCTCCTCTCCCACCTCCCGGGCAAAGATCTCTCCCCCCACGTAGGAGACGGCCAGGAAGAGGGGATCCCAACCCTCCTCCCTCACCCTCCTGACAAAGAGGGTGCAGGGCTCCCAGGTACCCGCCAGGATGACGGCCCTGGGGCGGCTCTTCAAAAGGGCTTCACAGGCCCCTTCAATCTGAAGGGAGTTCCTCTTGTAGCTCCCCTTTCCTTTGATTTCCAGCTTGTAACGCAGCAGGCTGCTCTCCGTGGCACCCAGGACCTCCCATCCGTACGTGTCTTCCTGGTAGAAGATACCCACCTCCTCCACGCCCATCTCCTCCACCACCCCATTGATCATGGCCGCCACCTCCTGGTGATAGCTGGGCCTCAAGTTGAAGACCCAGCGTTTTACAGGCCACCTGAGAAAATGGGCGCCGGAGAGGGGGAAGATGAAGGGGATGCCGCCACTCTCCGCCAGGGGAACCACCACAGCAGAGGTGGGAGTGCCCACGTAACCCGCCAGGGCAAAAGCCCCTTCCTCCTTCAGGAGCCTCTCCGTATTCATGGCACACAGATCCGGCTCGTAACCGTCGTCCAGGGTCACCAGCCTCACCTGCCATCCATACCTCTCCTCTCCCCACTGCAGCCCCAGCTCCAGCCCTCTCCTGTACTCTCTTCCCAGGAAAGAGGCCGCACCCGTGAGATCGCAGGACTGGCCCAGCCTCAAGACCCTCCCCCTGATCTCCGTCCTGGCTCTCTCCTTCCTCGAAGACTTCTCGGCGTACATGCGACCATCGGCCAGGCGAAGGAGTTCTACAAAGTCCTCACCCTCTTCAGGGTACTGGGCCACCCCATAGGAGAAGGTGATGGAGGGTATTCCCTTGAACAGAACGGTCTCCTCCAGGGTTCTCCTGATGCGTTTCATGATGCCCCTGGCCTCATTTTTGTCCACCTTGGGCAAGAGAATGACAAACTCGTCCCCCCCGTACCTACCCATGAGGTCCGAGTCCCTCAGGTTCTCCTCCATGAGGGAGGCCACCCTCTGGAGCACCTTGTTGCCCGTCTCGTGGCCGAAGCGGTCATTCACCTCCTTGAACCCGTCCAGGTCCACAAGAGCCACAACCATACGCCCCATCCTTGGGGCCATGGAAGAGAAAAACTCCCTGATAGTGGATAGGGTGTACACCCCCGTGAGCTCGTCCCTCAGGATCCTTCCCTCCCCGTGAAAGATGAGGCCCATGAGGCTGGCCAGAAACCCCTCCAGGGCTCCCAGGATCATCCTCTCTCGCTCCCTGTCCCTGGGCCCCTTCACCTTGAGATGGTAGGTGTACCCACCCCACTTCACCTCCAGCACATCCCCATGGCCTGTGGTACATGGTTCAAAGAGCCTGTCCTCCGTATCCACCGTCGCCAGCACCCGGCCATGCTCATCCAGAAGGGAGACCCCCTGCCATCCCAGGTGCAGGCACAACCGCTTGAGCACCGAATGAAGGGAATCCATCACGTTGGTCCGGGAAAAGTCCACGATGACGGAAGAGAGATCCTTGAGGATCTCTATGGAGAAGAGAATATAGGTAACCTCCGAGTGGGCCTCTTCCATCTCCTTGGGATAGGGGCTCTCCATGGACTCATTGAGGATATCCCAGTAGCGGTCGAAGTCCTCCAGAAAGAGATCCACCAAATCAGGATCCCACTGTTTCCCCCTGCCCGCCAGCAGTTCCTTCTTCACCCTCTCCTTAGCAAAGGTTTCCTGGGGGTGCAGGGAGAGGACCATGGCATGAAAAGACTCGGCCAGGTGAATGATCCGGGAAGGAAGGGGGATCTCCTCGCCTTTTAGCCCCGATGGATACCCACCACCATCCCAGCGCTCGTGATGATGGAGGAGCCAGGGAGCCGCCTCCTTGAGAGGCTCCACCAGGGAGACAATGGCGGCTCCCACCTGGGAATGGAGGGAGACCACCAGCCTCTCCCGCCTGTCCAGGGGCAGGGACTTGACCAGAACCACATCGGGAACTCCCACTTTTCCTACGTCGTGGAGAAGGGCCACCCAGTAGAGCATCCTCCTCAGACTCTCGGCCATGCCTGCCTTACAGGCAAGGGACTGGGAGATCCTGGCCACAGCCAGGGAATGGCCCTTGAACCTGGGTTCCCTGGCCTCCACCGCCAGGGCAAAGGCGTGGTACCCGTCCTCCACCATCCTGCTGAGCTCCACAAAACCCGAAAGGCAACGAGCCACCCTCTGGAAAAGGAAGAAATCCTCCCTGAAGAATCCTCCACGCCCCGCTCCCTTGGCCAAAGAGATAACACCGTAGAGTCTGTCCTCCACGAAGAGGGGAGAAGACATGAGGCTGGAGATCAATCCCCTGCACATGGGGTGAATCCTGGGGTCCCCCTGGCAGTCCTCCACCCACAGGGCCCTCTTCTCCCTGGCCACCTGCCCCGTGATCCCCTCCCCCAAAGAGATCCTGGAGGGACAAGGGGCAAGGGCCTTCCCATGAGCCATCAAGGGAACCAGAACCTTCTCCTTCTCCTTCCACAGGAAGACCACGGCAAAATCCGCCCCGAAAAAATCCCTCACCACAGGGAGGGCCTTCACTAGGGCATCTTCGTGGCTGGCTCCAGAGAAGAGGGAAAGAAAGAGTTCCAACAGGACGTTGAGGTCTCTTTTGGCCTCATCCAATCTTCTAAAACCACCTCCAGGGGTTTCGGATCTTTTAATGTTTTGCAGAGATATTATCAATACAAAATTCGAGACTTTCAATTAATACCCCACCCGAAATCGTCCGGAGTGGGCCCTCCTTGTGATTCCCGGGGGGTTGGACTATAAAGGGAGCCATGAACAGGCTCAAAGCATCACCCCTGGTCCTGGCACCCCTCACCACCATTGTGGTGGTGGCCCTGTTCCTCTCCGCTCTCTATGCCTCAAAGGGCCAGAAGTTTCAGATGATCATCACCCTGGCCCTGGCTCTTCCCCTTCTCATCATTCTGCTGGGCTGGTGGCGCCGCCAGATCCTCTGGAATGACGAGGTCTTCAGATACAAAGGCCTTTTGGGCATGAAGGAAATCCCCTGGAAGGAGGTGGAAGAGGTGCGCCTCTTCAGGGCCGGACTCAAAAAGGTGCTCTACATAGCCTCCAGGGAAGTGGTCCTCATCATACCCCTCATCTTCTCCCACCAGGAGGACCTGGCCCAGGCCTTCCAGGAATACCTCTCCCTGGAGGAGCCCCCCCAGACCCATGAGCTGAGGCTCTCCCTGGCCGAGACGGCCCTTCTATGGACGGGAGCCCTCCTATTGGTTATTATCCTGGCCACCAAACTTTTGGGGTAGGAGGAACCTTGAAGGACAAGATCCTCATCTTGGACTTCGGCTCCCAGTATACCCAGCTCATCGCCCGGCGGGTGAGGGAGCTGAAGGTCTACTCGGAGATCAGGCCCTACTACACGGACCTCCAGGAGATCCTGGCCTTTGAACCCAGGGGGATCATCCTCTCGGGAGGCCCCTCCAGTGTCCACCAGAAGGGCGCCCCCCTGTGCCATCCCGGCATCCTGGACCTCGGCATCCCCGTGCTGGGCATCTGCTACGGCATGCAACTCATGACCCACCTCCTGGGAGGCAGGGTGGAGAAGGCTGAGAAGAGGGAATACGGCAGGGCCTACCTGGAGATCCTGGACCACCAGGAC
>Ga0256830_1000517_pt1 | contig 30525 bp, 18 predicted proteins | sample 128326metaG_FD_190537 | JGI IMG/M metagenome (GOLD analysis project Ga0256830, IMG submission 190537) | Hydrothermal vent microbial communities from Lau Basin, Pacific Ocean - 128-326 | ecosystem: Environmental > Aquatic > Marine > Hydrothermal vents | place: Pacific Ocean: Lau Basin | collected... | reverse complement strand
CGTCTTTTGGATTTCCGTGCGATACTCATAGGGGGTTGCCTCCTGTCAGACTGATGGGGTGTTGGTTTGACAGGGGCAACCCTACACCAACTTTATGACAATGTCAAGATGTGGGTAGACTCAACACCCTTGCCCCTTGCCCCCTGCCTCTTGCCCCCTGCCCCTTGCCCCTCAGTACCTCAGCCCTCGGTGCCTCCCCTGGTCGGCGGTCGGACGAAGTCCTCATCCGTTCCATCCGTTCCCCAATCCGTTGACAGCTCGTCCGCTCCGGTCACGGCGAGAGACACGAAGGGCACCAAGAGCGCAAAGAGCACAAAGCAGTACGAAAATCCGGTCGGCGCGAACAACTCTTGGGTCGAGACTCCCGAAGTCTGCCCCCCCCATCCGTTCAATCCGTTCCTCAATCCGTTGACAGCTCGTCCGCTCCGGTCACGGCGAGAGACACGAAGGGCATCAAGAGCGCAAAGAGCACAAAGCGGCACGAAAATCCGGTTGGCGCGAACAACTCTTGGGTCGAGACTCCCGAAGTCTGCCCCCCATCCGCTCAACCCGCTCTCCCAATCCGTTGACAGCAATCCGCCCTAGAGCAAACTCATTCGTTTATTCGTTCGCCCATTCGTTGACCAGGAGGCCGTCAAGAAGGCCGGCCTGGACGCCGATGAAGCCCCCCATCCGTTCAATCCGTTCCTCAATCCGTTGACAGCTCGTCCGCTCCGGTCACGGCGAGAGACACGAAGGGCATCAAGAGCGCAAAGAGCACAAAGCGGCGGTCCAGGCGCCGGCCCGGTGGACGTTCTTGCCGATGTCCAGGAGGACGATGAGGACCCGGTCGGGGCCGAGGGCGGCGAGCCGTTGGCGGAAGGCGGCGACGCGGTCGGCGTAGTGGCCCTCCAGGTGGCGCAAACGGGCTTCGGGTGGTATACTTTGTAGGGACACGAGAGCACCTCTTTCAGAGAGTGACGGTTGGCAACGGTGGTGCTGCTGAGAATGCGGTCGCTCCTTTGGGCCTACTCTTGGCACCCCATCGAAAGCGCACGCCGGCCATGGCTATAGGCCTGACGACCATATCTGGAGTTGGGAGGAGTTTTCGACCTTTAGACATCACCACTACTCAAGGAAGTGACTACCGTTCCGCTCCTGTGCTGCTATCGGGCCAGCAGACCTCTGCCTATGGCGAGGGATGTGCACCCTCCCGCAGGAGGTACCTATGACCGTCTCGTTCAGTCCTGAAGTCACCGTGCTGGCCCTCATCCTGGAGTACGCCGCGGCAGCCCTGGGCATGGGATATGGCACCACCATCACCCCGGTGCTCCTGATGATGGGCTACAGTCCTGGAGAAGTGATCCCGGCAGTGCTCCTCTCGCAGCTCATCGCCGGCCTGCTGAGCAGCCTGGCCCACCACGGGCTGGGCAACGTGAACCTGCGCTGGGGATCCCACGATATGAAGGTCGCTGCAGTGCTCTCCTCGGCCGGATTCCTGGGGACGGTCGTGGCCGTCCTCATCGCCATCAGCATCCCGCCCCTGCTGGTGAAACTCTACGTGGCCCTCCTGGTCCTGGGACTGGGACTGGCCTTGATCTGGAACCGCCAGCGGGATTTCGCCTTTTCGTGGACCAAGGTAGCCGGGTTGGGCCTGCTGGCTGCCTTCAACAAAGGGCTCAGCGGCGGGGGGTACGGCCCCCTCGTCGTCGGCGGCCAGATCCTGGCCGGTGTCGAGAGCCGCACGGCCATCGGAATCACCGCCTTGGCCGAGAGCTTCGCTTGTCTGGTCGGCGTTGTCACCTACTTCGTCGCCGGAGGAAGTCGTGTAGGATGGAGTCTGGCCCCCTCCCTTCTGCTGGGCGCGATCCTCTCCGTCCCACTGGCTGCCCTGACCGTCCGTTGGCTTCCCCCTCGTCGCCTGCGCACGATGAACGCCGGGGTCACCACGCTGCTGGGTGGTTACCTCCTCTTGCGTCTCCTGCTCTAGACCGGGCTGCCGGCCATCGGATCTCTGTTTAAGTGGCCCGCCACGGACGCGCCCCACGGCTCAATGCGCGCCATCGGCGGTTTCTGGACATTTCGAGCCTCGGCCACGGCGTGACCGGCGAGAGATCAACCCAAATTTGACTCAGACAAACGTCACGCACCGTGGGGGAAACTTGTCACTTGACGATCTCTCCAGCCTATGTTAGGCTAGGCAACGGTTTGACCTAGTTCGGAAATCGGCGGGAGCGGCCAGGCTGCCCCTCGACGATAAGTGCGCCAGATGAACCTCACACCCCTTCACCGCGTTGCCGTTCCCGCTCTCAACGTCTCAACCGATTCCTAACTTGCCGGCGGATTCCGCTCAGGAATCCGTCGCATGCTGCCTACGATCCTTTCACTTCACAGGAGGTATCGCAACTATGCCGGAAAAAGCCAATCCTTTTGCTATGGCCCAGCGACAGCTTGACGAGGCCGCCCGTATCCTGAGGCTGGACCCCGCAATGCACGAGTTCCTGCGCTGGCCGATGCGGGAGTTCCATTTCACCATCCCTGTCCGTATGGATGACGGCTCCGTCCAGGTCTTCAAGGGGTTCCGTGTCCAGTACAACGACGCCCGAGGCCCGGCCAAGGGAGGCATCCGCTATCATCCCGAAGAGACCATTGACACGGTGCGGGCGCTGGCCGCCTGGATGACCTGGAAGACGGCTGCCTTGGACCTCCCTCTGGGTGGCGGCAAGGGCGGGATCATTTGCAACCCCAAGGAGATGTCCGAGGGCGAGCTGGAGCGGCTGAGTCGGGGCTACATGCGTCGGGTGGCCTACTTCATCGGCCCTGAGCAGGACGTGCCGGCTCCGGATGTCTACACCACCCCCCAGATCATGGCCTGGATGATGGATGAGTACGAAACCATCGTCGGCCACCACGCCCCCGGCGTCATCACCGGCAAGCCGATCCCCGTGGGTGGCTCCCTGGGCCGGGGCGACGCCACCGCCCGGGGCGGCGTCTACACCGTGCGCGAGGCGGCCAAGGTCCTGAACCTGGACCTGGAAGGCGCGACGGCCGCCATTCAGGGCTACGGGAACGCCGGCTCCTTCGCCCACAAGCTGGCCGTCGAGATCCTGGGCTTGAAGGTCGTCGCCGTCTCCGACTCCAAGGGCGGCATCTACAACGCCGAGGGGCTGGATTACGAAAAGGTCCTGGCCCACAAGCAGGAGACCGGTTCCGTGATCAACTTCCCCGGTGCCGACAGCATCACCAACGAGGAGCTGCTGGAGCTGGACGTCACCGTCCTCTTCCCGGCCGCCTTGGAGGAGGTGATCACCGAGGAGAACGCCGGCAACATCAAGGCCAAGATCGTGGCCGAGCTGGCCAACGGCCCCACCACCCCCGAAGCCGACGTCATCATGCACGAGAACGGCGTCTACGTCATCCCCGACTTCCTGTGCAATGCCGGCGGTGTCACCGTCTCCTACTTCGAGCAGGTCCAGAACGCCTACAACCACTACTGGTCCGAGGAGGAGGTGCACCGCGCCCTGGACGCCAAGATGACCACCGCCTTCCACGCGGTACACGAGACGGCCCGTCAGTACAACGTCCACAATCGGTTGGGGGCTTACCTGGTCTCCGTCGCTCGGGTAGCTGAAGCGGTCCGACTGCGCGGGTGGATCTAACGGTCATCGCGCCGGGTTGACCGGCGCTGAGACAACCGAACGACCTGATCAGGGTGGTCTCCCTCCTCATCGGCTCCGCCACCAGTGAGGGAGACCACCTTCTAAATAGGCATCGAGACAACTGTCGCACGTGGAGCAGCCCAACAAGGCGTCCAATCAGGAGGAGACGATGGAACGCAAGAGGGTCACCATTGATGGCAACGAAGCCGTCGCCTACGTTGCTCATAAGGTCAACGAAGTGATCGCCATCTACCCCATCACCCCGTCTACGCCGATGGGGGAGCTGGCCGATGCGTGGTCGGCAGCGGGGAAGACCAACATCTGGGGCACCGTTCCCCTGGTGGTGGAGATGCAGGCCGAAGGGGGGGCCGCCGGCGCGGTACATGGTGCGCTGCAGACGGGAGCGCTGACCACGACCTTCACCGCCTCCCAGGGGCTGTTGCTGATGATCCCCAATATGTACAAGATCGCCGGCGAGCTGACGTCTACCGTCTTCCACATCGCCTCCCGCTCCGTCGCCGCTCAGGCCCTGTCCATTTTCGGCGATCACTCCGACGTGATGGCCGCTCGGGCCACTGGCTTCGCCATGCTGGCCTCTGGGTCCGTCCAGGAAGCCCACGACTTCGCCCTCATCGCCCAGGCCGCGACGCTGGAAGCCCGCGTCCCCTTCCTCCACTTCTTTGAGGGCTTCCGCGTCTCCCACGAGATCAACAAGATCGAGCAGCTCACCATCGAGGATATGCGGGCGATGATTGACGACGAGCTGGTGCAGGCCCATCGGGCGCGGGCCCTCTCCCCCGACCGCCCCTTCATCCGGGGCACCGCCCAGAACCCCGACGTCTTCTTCCAGGCCCGCGAGACGGTCAACCCCTACTACCTGGCCTGCCCCGACGTCGTCCAGAAGGCGATGGACAAGTTCGCCCGGTTGGTGGGGCGGCAGTACCACCTCTTCGACTACGTGGGCGCTCCCGACGCCGAGCGGGTCGTCGTCCTGATGGGCTCCGGGGCCGAGACGGCCGCCGAGACCGCCCGCTACCTGGCCGAGCGGGGGGAGAAGGTCGGGACCATCCGTGTCCACCTCTACCGCCCCTTCTCCGTCCGCCACTTCCTGGAGGCCCTGCCCCCCACCGTCCGGGTCATCGCGGTGCTGGACCGCACGAAGGAGCCCGGATCGGCCGGCGAACCCCTCTACCTCGACGTGGTCGCCGCCATCCACGAGGGGATGGCCCAGGGGATCGCGCCCTTCGAGCGGGCACCGCTGGTGATCGGCGGGCGCTACGGCCTCTCCTCCAAGGAGTTCACGCCGGGGATGGTCAAGGGGGTCTTCGACGAGATGCGCAAGGAGCAGCCCAAGAACCACTTCACCGTGGGCATCTACGACGATGTCACCCACACCAGCATCGAGTACGACCCCGACTTTTCCATCCTCAGTGATGACACGATCCAGTGTGTCTTCTTCGGCCTAGGGGCGGACGGCACGGTGAGCGCCAACAAGAACTCCATCAAGATCATCGGCGAGGAGACGGAGAACCACGCTCAGGGCTACTTCGTCTACGACTCCAAGAAGTCGGGAGCGGTGACCATCTCCCATCTCCGCTTCGGTCCCCAGCCGATCCGGGCCCCCTATCTCATCAACCAGGCCGAGTTCGTCGCCTGCCACCAATTCCCCTTCCTAGAGCGGTTCGACATGCTCAAGTACGCCAAGCCGGGGGCCATCTTCCTGCTCAACAGCATCTACGGCCCCGACGAGGTGTGGGACCACCTGCCGCGCGAGGTGCAGGAGGCGATCATCGAGAAGAAGCTGCGCTTCTACGTGATTGACGCCTACGAGGTGGCCCGAAAGGTAGGACTGGGTGGCCGCATCAACACCATCATGCAGACCTGCTTCTTCGCCATCAGCGGCATCCTGCCCCGCGACCAGGCCATCGCGTCCATCAAGGAAGCGATCCGCAAGACCTACGGCAAGCGGGGCGAGGCAGTGGTGCAGCAGAACTTCCAGGCCGTGGACCAAGCCCTGGCCAACCTGTACGAGGTGAAGGTACCGGACCGGGTGACCAGCACGCTGACCCGCCGGCCGCCGGTGCCCGAGAACGCACCGGAGTTTGTCCGCCGAGTGCTCGGCCCGATGATCGCCGGCGATGGGGATCGGATCCCCGTGAGCATGCTCCCGGCCGACGGCACCTATCCCTCGGCCACGACCCGCTACGAGAAGCGCAACATCTCCCTGGAGATCCCCGTCTGGGAGCCGGACCTCTGCATCCAGTGCGGCAAATGCGTCTTCGTCTGCCCCCACGCCGTCATCCGCCAGAAGGTCTACGAGCCCCACTACCTGGAGGAGGCCCCGCCCACCTTCAAGTCGGCCGATGCCCGCTGGCGGGAGTTCAAGGGCTGGAAGTACACCCTCCAGGTCGCACCGGAGGACTGCACCGGATGTGGCCTCTGCGTCGAGGTCTGCCCGGCCAAGGACAAGAGCCAGGTGGGGCGCAAGGCGATCAACATGGCTCCTCAGCCGCCCCTCCGCGAGCAGGAGCGGGTCAACTGGGACTTCTTCCTCTCCCTGCCCGAGGTGGACCGCACCCGGATCAAGCTCACCACGGTGAAGAACTCCCAGCTCCTGGAACCCCTCTTCGAGTTCTCCGGGGCCTGCGCCGGCTGCGGCGAGACGCCCTACCTGAAGCTGCTCTCTCAGCTCTTCGGCGACCGGGTCATCATCGCCAACGCCACCGGCTGCTCGTCCATCTACGGGGGCAACCTGCCCACCACCCCCTGGGCGGTTAACCGGGAGGGGCGCGGCCCGGCCTGGTCCAACTCCCTCTTCGAGGACAACGCCGAGTTTGGCTTCGGTATGCGCCTGACGCTGGACAAGCACCTGGAGTACGTGCGGGAGCTGCTGCCTCAGCTCGCCGGTATGGTGGGCGAGGCGCTGGTGGACGAACTGCTCAACGCCGACCAGTCCACCGAAGCCGGCATCCAAGCCCAGCGGGAGCGGGTCGCCCTGCTCAAGGAGCGGCTGCAGGAGGTGGATGATCCCCGCGCCAAGGACCTGCTCAGCCTGGCCGACGTGCTGGTGCGCAAGAGCGTCTGGATCGTCGGGGGCGACGGCTGGGCCTATGACATCGGTTACGGCGGCCTGGACCACGTGCTCGCCGCCGGGCGCAACGTCAACGTCCTGGTGCTGGACACCCAGGTCTACTCCAACACCGGCGGTCAGGCTTCCAAAGCGACGCCGAGGGCAGCCGTGGCCAAGTTCGCCGCCCGGGGGAAGGACAAGCCCCGCAAGGACCTGGGGATGATGGCGATGGCCTACGGCTACATCTACGTCGCTCAGGTGGCGATGGGGGCCAACGACCAGCAGACCCTCCGCGCCTTCCTGGAGGCGGACGCCTACGAAGGGCCGTCCCTGATCATCGCCTACAGCCACTGCATCGCCCACGGCATTGACATGCGCAAGGGGCTGGACCAGCAGAAGCTGGCCGTACAGTCGGGGCTGTGGCCCCTCTACCGCTACAATCCGACGCTGGCCGCCCAGGGCAAGAACCCCTTGATCCTGGACTCCCGCGATCCCAGCGTCCCGCTGGAGCAGTTCGCCTACAACGAGACCCGCTACCGCATGCTCCTGCAGAGCGACGAAAGCCGAGCTGAGGCCCTGATGAAGCTGGCCAAGGAGGACGTCCGCACCCGATGGCACTTCTACCGGCAACTGGCCGCTATGCGCTACGACGGCAACGGCGGTCAAGGCGCATAACTCTGATGGAGCTGCTCCTATGACTGATCTAACGACGACCTACCTGGGTCTGACTCTCAAGAACCCCCTTGTGGCTGCTGCCTCTCCCCTCTCCGAAAAGGTGGAGACGGTGCAGCGGCTGGAGGAAGCCGGCATCGCGGCGGTCGTGCTCTACTCCCTTTTCGAGGAGCAGATCATCCGCGAAACGCTGGAGCTGGATCACTACCTGGCGCAAGGGACGGAGACCTTTGCCGAGGCGCTGACCTACCTGCCCGAGATGGGACGCTACACTATGGGGCCGGAGGCCTACGTCGCCCACCTGCGCCGGCTCAAGGAAGCGGTCAGCATCCCCATCATCGGGAGCCTGAACGGCGTCTCCACCGGGGGCTGGATCGAGTACGCTCGGCGGATCGAGGATGCCGGCGCCGACGCCCTGGAACTCAACCTCTACTATCTGCCTACTGATCCTAACCTGACCAGCGCCGAGCTGGAGGAGGTCTATGTCACCCTGGTGCGCGACGTCCGGGCCCGAGTTCGGATCCCGCTGGCCGTCAAGCTAAGCCCCTTCTTCACCGCGCTGCCCAACGTCGCCCGTCGGCTGGTCGAAGCCGGCGCCGACGGGCTGGTCCTCTTCAACCGCTTCTACCAGCCCGACTTCGACTTGGAGGCGCTGGAAGTCGTGCCCCACCTGAGTTTCAGCACCTCCCAGGAGCTGCGCCTGCCCCTGCGCTGGATCGCCATCCTCTACGGGCATGTGCAGGCCGATCTGGCTCTCTCCACCGGCGTCCACACGGCCGAGGATGTGCTCAAGGCGGTGATGGCCGGTGCCAAGGTAGCGATGATGGCTTCCGAACTGCTCCAGAAGGGCATCGGGCGAGTCGGCGAGATCCTGGAGGACCTGGTGGCCTGGATGGAAGAGCACGAGTACGAATCCATCCGGCAAATGCAGGGGAGCATGAGCCAGCCGGCTGTGGCGGAGCCGGCCGCCTTCGAGCGAGCCCACTACATGAGGGTGCTCAACTCCTTCGTCCCCCGATAGGACCGGGAACATGGGCATCTGCGCATCCCACACCGACCTGCAAGCGCCGGGGCGGGGAGGATCACCCCCCGCCCCGGTCCGCTCCTCGGTGCCTCGTTCCTCAGCCCCTGATCCAACACCGACATTTCCAGGCCGACGCGCCCCCCCGACTGCCCCTGCAAGGACAGATTCGTAACGCTTGGTGCCCTTTGTGACCTCGGTGCGCTCTGGGCTCCTCGCCCCCCTCCCGCCTGGTTGGGGAATCTTGGCCCGTTGCCCGGCCCGCTGACCAGGGGGAACCACCCATCGTGGTCGCCTGGTCGCTTGGTCGTTCGGTCAGGCGGTCACGATGAAGCCCTCACCCGCCCCATCCGTCCTGGAGCAAACCCCTTCGTTTATTCGTTCCCCCATTCGTTGACCGGAAACCGGTCGAGGAGACCCATCCAGACACCGATGCCCCTCACCCACCCAACCCGCCAGCCGATCAGTGATTCAACAACTTTTGGTCACGCTCATTGTTCAACTGGTCCATCGGTGTGTGACTGTTCCACGACTGGTGAAAAAGGTGTACAATTAGAGCAGTAGCAGGAGGAGGTGAGCTATGCGTCTCCCAATCCCACCGATCGCGGGAAGAAGGGCACCAAACGGAGTTTGTTGACTGAGGGCAAGGGATTCCCTTGGCCGTCGTGGTGGAGGGTGCCAATAGGCACGATATGAAGATGGTCGAGAGCACGCTGGAGGCCATCATCATCGAGTGACCCGAGCCAACGGAGGAGGAACCGCAGAACCTGTGCCTGGACAAGGGGTACGACTATCCTGAGGCGCGCGAACTGGTGGTCCTTCGGACCCGGCGCAATGGCGGGCGGAGTCGTACAAGCTGCCCACGGGGAAGGAGTTGTACAAGGGGTATCACTGCAAGCGGTTTGAGCAGCAGGAAGGGGGTGTGGTACGATGAAACACGAGGACCGTCTGCGCCAGAATGTTGGCAGGATGCTGGGGGGGGCAGCGCCCGTTGGCCTGCCCATCCTGGGGCTGCTGCTCCTGGTGACGGCGATGGCTCGAGCGGCAGCCGTGCCCTATGCCCCCCGCGCCCCTGCCCAGGCCCACGCCGTCTACCTGCCCTTCGTCGTCCGCAACCACCCGCCCCCGCCCCCTCTCTACCGCCTTTACGCTGATCCTGCCGACCTGGACTGGCTGGCCCAAGACCCCTACCGCAACGAAACCATCCCGGCCACCTTCTGCGCCCCGTCCACCCCGATGGGGGCGGAGGAGCGGTGCTGGGAGGTGCGGCTCCGCTACCGGGGGGACCTCTCCCGCCTGATGCCCAAGAAGTCCTGGAAGCTCTTCTTCCCCGCCGCCGACCCCTTCCAGGGGCAGACCGAGCTCAACCTGAACGCCGACTACCCCGATCCGACCCTGCTGCGCAGCTCCCTGGCCTACAGCCTCTTCCGGGAGGTCGGCGTGCCCGCTCCCCAGACCGCCTTCGTCCGCCTCGCCATCAACGACGCCTACGCCGGCCTCTACGTCCAGGTCGAGCAGGTGGACGAGCGCTTTCTCCAGGAGTGGGGGTTCGAGACCCACGGCAACCTCTACAAGCCCTACTACGGCGGCCTCCACCGGGAGGAGTACGACGACCCGGCGGTGCGGGAGTGGTGGTATCGCTACCGCTACCCCAAGAAGACCAACCGGGAGAGCGGGATCGAGGACATCGTCGCCTTCATTGAGCTGATCAACGGATCGTCCGATGAGACTTTTCCCCAGGCCATCGCCGCCACCCTCGATGTGAACGAGTGGGTAGACTGGTACGCCGTCAACGTCCTCATCGGCAACTTCGAGATGATCGAGAAAAACTACTACCTCTACCACGACTTCAGCACCGACCGCTGGACCATCCTGCCCTGGGATGTGGACATCACCTTCGGCCTCAACGTCTGGGGGACGGGCGTCGGCGGGGCGCTGGACTCGGAGATCAGTTGGGACAACCCCATTGACAGCGGCACCTGGGAGAGCAAGAAGTACGACGGGAAGTGGAACGCGCTGATAGACCGGATGATGGCGGTGCCGGAGTTCCGCGCCTTCTACTGCCGCCGGCTGCGGGAGCTGATGGAGACCCTCTTCAGCCCCGACCACCTCTTCCCCCGCATTGACGCCGCCTTCGCCTACATCCGGCCCTGGGCCGAGGCCGACCCCAACCGCTGGCAGCCGGAGGGCTTCACCTTCGCCGACGGCCCCGCTCAACTCAAGGACTACATCACCGGGCGCATCGCCTTCCTGGAGGGGGAGATGGCCCGCTTCTGCCCCGACCGACCGGTGCCCCTGCGCATCAACGAGTTTATGGCCGACAACGACCGGACCGCCGCCGACGAGGCCGGCGACTACGACGACTGGATCGAACTCTACAACCCCTCGCTGCTGACCTGGGACCTCGGGGGGATGTACCTGACCGACGACCTGAGCCGGACCCGCCGGTGGCGCATCCCCACCGGCACCCTCATCGCGCCGGGGGGCACGCTCCTCTTCTGGGCCGACGACGAGGAGGGGGAAGGGCCGCTGCATACCAACTTCAAGCTAAGCGCCGGCGGAGAGCAGATCGGTCTCTTTGACCGGGACGTCCACGGCAACGGCCCTGTGGACCTCATCACTTACACCGCCCAGACGACCGACCGGGCCTACGGGCGCTGGCCCGACGGCGGGGAGGCCTGGCGCGTCTTCGACGACCCCACCCCCGGCTGGCGGAACGAGGGCCGCCCGCCCCAGATCACCGGCACGGCCCACACGCCCACCTGGCCCACCGCCCACGATCGCGTCACCGTCACCACCTTCGTCCGCGACGACGGCCCCGCCCTCACCGTCACCCTCTGGTACCGGGCCTACGTCTACGGCGAGGCACCGCCCGACTACCAGCCGGTGCCGATGGCGGACGACGGGGCCCACGGCGATGGGGCGGCCGGCGACGGGCGCTTCGGCGCGGTCATCCCCTTCGTGCCCCACCGGGAGGGCTACTGGGTGGAGTACTTCGTCGAGGCCGAGGACGCGGCGGGGATGGTAAGCCAGGACCGGCCCGGCTGGCCCCAAGGAGATTACCGCTACATCACCGGCTGGCAGCGCCCGCCCCTCTTCATCAACGAGGTGCTGGCCCTCAACACCCGGACGCTGGAAGATGAGGCGGGGGAGCACGACGACTGGGTGGAGGTCTACAACGCCGGCCCCGTGGACCTGGACCTGGGCGGGATGTTCCTGACGGACAACCTAGACCAGCCCGACCTGGGCAACCTGGGTGATCCCCACCTCTACCAGGTTCCGACCGGCACCATCGTTCCCGCCGGCGGCTACCTGATCCTCTGGGCCGACGGAGACGGTCAGGGGAGCCACCTCAGCTTCCGCCTCTCCAGCGCCGGCGAGTACCTGGGGCTCTTCGACCGGGCCGACCGCTTCTACGCCCCCGTTGACGCGGTCTACTTCCCGCCCCAGGAGCCCGACCGCTCCTGGGGCCGCTTCCCCGACGGTGGCGGGGCCTGGTACGCGATGGCGGCCCCCACGCCGGGCGGCCCCAACCTCCTGCGCCCTCCCCGCTTCGTCACCGTCACCCGCACCCCCCGCTGGCCGGAGGCCGGCCAGCCCGTCACCGTGACCGCCGTCGTGACCGCCGACAGTCCGGCCCTCACCGTCACCCTCTGGTACAGCGCGGGGGCCGGCTTCCAGCCCCTGCCGATGGTCGGCCAAGACGGGACGGGAGCGGGCTACCGGACCTACACCGCCGCCCTACCCGCTCAACCTGACGGAACGCTGGTCGCCTACTTCCTGGCGGTGACCGACTCCGTCAGCCAGTCGGTACGCTACCCCGCCGACGCGCCCGCCTTCAGCGAGCGCTACCGGGTGGGCTACACGCCGCCCACCCTCGTCATCAACGAGATCCTGGCCGACAACGCCAGTGTCAACCAGGACGAGGCGGGGGAGTACGACGATTGGGTGGAGATCTACAACACCGGGGCCGTCACCGTGACGCTGGCGGGGTTCTACTTGACGGACGACCTGACGGAGCCGACGAAGTGGGCCTTCCCCGCCGGGACGGTCATCCCACCGGGGGGCTACCTGCTCGTCTGGTGCGACAACGACGGCGGGCAGGGGCCGTTGCACGCCGCCTTCAAGCTAAGCCGGGATGGAGAGGCGGTGGGACTCTTCAGCGACGTGGCCCACGGCCTGGTGCCGTTAGACTGGGTCGTCTTCGGACCGCAGCAAGAGGACGTGTCTTACGGTCGCCGGCCCGACGGCACCGACGGCTGGACCTTCCTCGACCCGCCCACGCCGGGGGAGCCAAACGGATACCTCAGAAATGGAAGATCACCGGACCACGCCCCGGTGGTTACCCATACCTTTGGAGATAGGGAGACGAGCCGTCCACGAATGGAGCACGAATACACGAATTAAGGACCGCCTCCTTCGTCCATTTGTGAGAAATTCGTGGACGGCCTGCTACGGACCACTCTCTCGCTCCCCTGTGGGTAATCACCGCACCACACCACCTTGTGCTTGTGCCCACTTTGGAGTACAATTCATAAGGGAAGTCTACACCTAGACCACCGCTGCCGGCTCCTGGCCCGGCGCAGTGCACCGGAAGAGGGGGATGACGATCCCGCTGGACAGTGTTGTCGGCGAACTCTACCTCGTCGGTGGGGTCCCTCAGCCGGACCCCCCTCACCTGGCCGTCCTGACGCCTCCCCGCCGCGCCGCGCGGGACCGGCGGGAGGACACCCTGTTCGTCTTTCTCGACCTGGGACCGGGCACCCCACCGGCTCTCCTGGTCGAGATGATCCGTCGGTTGTCCAACGCCTACTGGCGGCGGGCGGGCAGCACCACGGCCGCCCTGCGCCACGCCATCGCTCAAGCTAACGCCTACCTGCTGGAGGAGAACCTGGGGTTGCCTCCTAGCACCCGCCGCCACGGTGGGATCACCTGCGCTGTCCTGCGGGGGAACAGCGTCTTCCTGGCCCAGAGCGGCCCTGCCCTTGCCCTCTACGCCCGTCCCGGCCTGGTGCGCCGCTACGAACAGGGTGTGCTTTCCCCAGGGCCGAGGGACGAAGCCGGGATCGCGGGAGTCACATCCTACCTCACCCCCACCCCGGACGCGGAACTGGCGCTGGGGATGAGCCGGGGCGTGGCGGTACACCTACACCATATCGCCGTGCAACCGGGCGATCTCCTGCTCCTCACCGGTCCCACCTGGGTGTCCGGGCTGCCCCAAGGAGGGCTGGAGGATGCCCTCACCCAGGGGACGGTCGAGGCTATCGTCACCTACCTTTCCCGCCTGGCAGGTGATGCTCCCTTCTCCGCTCTGGTCGTCGAAGCTCGTCTGCCCGTGGAGGCAGAGGAGGAAGAAGCGGTCCGGGAGGTTACCTCTTACGTTGCTCCTGACGTCCCTGCCCCTCCATCCTCGCCCGAGGAAAAGGTTGGCGAACCTCCGCCGCGCCTACCCCTTCCCCCCAGTCGTATCCCCTCTCTCCCTTCCCCCCCCTGGCGTATCTACCTACGCCGTCTGGCCGATTGGGGGATCCTGGGGCTGGGCCTGCTGGCCGACGGGGTGCGAACGTTGGTGACCCGGACGCTGCCGGAGCCTGAGGCCGTCCCGGCCCGCCCCCCGCGCCGCCGCTCTGAGGCGGAGGGCAACGTCCTCCTGATGGCCGGCGTGGCCATCGCCATCCCCATCCTCGTCGCCCTCCTTGTCGTTGCCCTCTACATCCAACGCAGTCAGACCGCCTACTTCCAGGGGCTGCTGGAGGAAGCCCGTCGGGAGATGGAGGTGGCTAGCAGTCTGACCAGCGACCCCGAGACGGCCCGCGAGCACTGGCAGGCGGCCCTTGGCTTCTTAAAGGAAGCCCGTCAGGCCCGTCCCGACGACGAGACCGTCCAACGCCTCTACACCGAGGCTCAGGCTGCCCTAGACTTGATGGAAGGCACGGTCCGCGTTCAGCCCGCCCTCCTGTGGGACTACGGGGTCTCGCGGCCCTATCGGTTGGCCGTGGGACCGGTGCAGCTCTTCACGCTGGACCCGGAAGCGGGTGAGGTCGTACAGCACACCCTGGACGCGACTCGGGCCAATGTCGTGGAGAAGGAAGCACCTATCATCGCTTACCGGGGGCAACAGGTGGGGGAGGAACGGATCGGGGCGCTGTTGGACTTGGTCTGGATGCCGGCTGGGGGCCGGCGGCTACAGGATGCGCTGCTCATCCTGGCCGAGGGGAACCGGCTGCTGGAATACAACCCTACCTGGGGGCTGAAACGGCTGACTTTGGGTCAGCCCCCTCAGCCCCTGGTTCCCCGGGCCCTGGGGGCTTTCAACGGCAAACTCTACATCCTGGATGGGGTGAGCAGCCAGATCTGGCGCTACGAGCCCTCCACGGAGGGATATGGCCTGCCGGAAAGCTACTTCGTCGCACCGCCGCCGGATCTGAGCCAGGCGGTGGGGATGGCCATTGACGGGTCCATCTACGTGCTCCTGGCCGATGGGCGGATCGTCAAACTCTTCGGTGGGGAGCCCTTCCCCTATCAGATCAGCGGCCTGGAGCAGCCCTTCGTCCGGCCGGTCGCCATCGCCCTGGAGGGGGATAAGGAGGAAGGGGCGATTTACGTGGCCGATGCCGGCGCGGATCGCATCGTCGCCCTGAGCAAACAGGGAGCCTTCATCCACCAGATCCGGGCCGATGGGGATGCCTTCGCCGAGATCACTGCGATGGCCGTGGATGGAGCCAGCCGCACCCTCTTCTTGGTGGCCCGGGGTCGGCTCTTCAGTTTTCGCCTTCCCCCCCTGCCGGAAGGGTAGGGGCTTGTCTCATATGTGGGCGCAGACATCGAGAGGACGCGATGGCAGGCTACTTCATCCGTGCGCTTCGCCTTCGTCAGCCTGAGCTACGCTCACATCCTCTTCGCCGCCTACAAGCAGGTCTACCGCTCGCTGCGAGGCGTCTATCACCGGATCAACCGGGAGCGCTTCGCCGCTGAATCCCCTGTGCTGTAGGGACTCTGACGCCCCCCTCGGTGACTCTTGACTTGAAAGGGGAACCGGCGCCAGCCCGATGGAGGGCTGGCGCCATTCCCCATTCTCCCCGACCTCAACCAAGTGCTGCACCGGATGGACAATCGCCTCTTCCCCCGCCTCTTCCCTCCAGGATGGTGGTGGTACCGGCGACGCATTACCATCGTCTCCATCAAGATCCTGGGCGTGCTGGAACGCCACCGGGGGCGGGGGTTGGATGCCCTGGGTTGCGCCGGCTGGTCCGCTGCAGCCAGCGCCGCAGGCCGAACCGGACCGGACTGTACTCCTTGACCATAATCACCGTCGCCAGGGCTTCCTCAGCCACTCGCTGGGGGATGGAGCCGAAGAGAGATTGCTCCAGCAGCCGCTCCTCTGAGGCCCCCAGGATGACCTGGTCGAAGCTTTCGGACATTTGGACGATCTTCTCGACCACGTCCTTGGCCGGCTCCACCCGCAACTCAATGGGGAGGTCACCGATCTCCAGATCATCCAGGAGGCTCTGACGGCGGGCCTCAATCACCTGTTGGTCCCCTCCGTCCAAGACCAGGTGCAAGGCCACGATGTGGGGGAGCTCTCCTGTCAGCCGCTCCACCGCGTCTGCTTCCATTAGGGCCAGGCTCAGAGCCAGGCGGGTGTTGGGACCACCGGCGATGGGCACCAGGATGCGGCGGGGCAGTCCTCCCTTGCGGAAGCGGACGGCTGCTAGGTCGCAGGGCGGCGTAGCCGTGATCAGGCTGAGGATGCTGCCGAAGGCCTGTTGCCGGTGGCCGATGTAGCCCGGCCAGCCCAGCAGCACCAGGTTGGCGTTTCGCTCCCGGGCCGCGCTGATGATGGACTCCGCCACATCTCGCCCCAGCCGCAGCATCGTCCGCACGGGAACGTCGTACTCCTGACCGATAGAGATCACTTCTTCCAGGACGGGCCGTCCCTGTCGCAGGAAGGCCCGCCCATCGCTGAGCCCCACCTGCTGAGGCACCCGGATCACGTGCAGGGCGAAGAGTTCCCCGTCGTTGGCCAAAGCCAGCAGGGCTCCCAGGCGGGCCATCTGGCGGGCCTGGGCCTCGTTGGCGACGGGCAGCAGGACCGAGTACTCCCGGGTGGCGATCGTCTCCTCCAGCAGGATGGTGTCCGCCTCTTTGGCCGCTTCCTGCACGGCTCCGTGACGCTGGTAGACGAAGGCCCCCAACGCCATCCAGGTCAGCGTCGCTCCCCAGGCGATGGGGCTCAGCCGAAAGAGGCTGACCGCCAGTCCCAACTGGATGGCGATGGCCAGGTACTGCAGCCAAGGCACCAGCGGCGCTCGGAAGGGGCGGGGCAGATCAGGGTGAGTTTTGCGCAGGCGGATCAGGGTGTAGTTGATCGTCAGGAAGAGGAGCAGGAAGGTGATCGAGGCTCCCGAGGCCACATCTTCGATGGGGAGGAAGAGGGCCATCACCAGGATCAACAGCCCGCTCAGCCAGATGGCCCAGTGGGGGGTGCGGTTGCGGGGGTGGATGCGTCCGAAGAGGGCCGGCAGGTCCCCCTCCCGTCCCATCGCGAAGGAAACGCGGCTGCTGGAGTAGATGGTCGCGTTCATCGCCGAGGTGGTCGAAGCCAGCCCTCCCAGGATGATGATCAACGCACCATAGGGCATAATCGCCCGCGCCGTCTCGATCATCGCCCGTTCCCCCTTCTCACCCAGGTAGACCCAGTTGGGCAGGCCGGTGTTCTGAACCAGCGCCCCGATGGAGACGAAGCCCACCAGAAGGTAGATGAAGACCACGACGATGATGGAGATGAAGATGGCCAGGGGGACGTTGCGCCCTGGGTTCTTCACCTCTTCGCCGCTCTGGGCGATGATCTCGTAGCCTTCGAAGGCGATATAGGTGAGCCCCATAGCAATGAGGACGCCTAGGATACCGTGGGGCAGCGGCTCGGCCAGGAAGTTATCCTGCCAGTTGGGCATATTGATCATCGCCCGCAGGCCAAAGCCTGCCATCGTCAGGAGCACGATGATCTTGAAGGTGGTGATGACGTTGCCCACCGCCCCCGTCTCCGAGGCTCCTCGGTAGTTGATGAAGGTGAAGATGAGGGCGGAGAGGACGGCGAAGCCTTTGACCGCCACCTCCTCCCCGCTCAGCCCCATCAAGAGGTGCGTTTGGGCCCATCCGACGCCCGCCATCTTGGTCAACTCGACGAAGAAGGTGCCGAAGAGGATGGCGTAGAAGCCGCAGGCCACCGAGTTGGAGAACCAGGAGAGCCAACCGGCATAGAATCCGTAGATGCGGGGCAGGCCAGCCTTCACCCAGGCGTAGCTGCCGCCGGCCTGGGGGTAGGCTGCCCCCAGCTCCGCATAGGTCATCCCTGTCAGGGAGGCCACAAGCCCGTTGAAGAAGAAGGCCAGGAGGAGGCCCACAGGGCCGGCCTCACCGGCTGCGATACCCGTCAAGCCGAAGATGCCGGCACCGATCATCGCCCCGATGCCGATCATCGTCACGTCGAGGAGGCCCAGCCCTCGGCTTAGGGTGACTGCAAAGCGACGAGCGTTGGTAGCCATAGGTATATCCTTTCTTGGTCCCTTCAGTGCTTCAAGAATGGTTGCCCGACAGAACGGATTCATTCTACCTCACCCTCTCCAACTGAGCAACCCCCCTCTCGGACTTGACACATTCGGCCAAACCCGGTATACTTGGAAAAAAATCTAACCTTCATCATCGGAATTGTGACCTCAGGAGGATGGTTTATGGGATGCCAGTGCACCTGTCTCAAGCGGAGGCAATGATCCGCTGCGTCAGGTGAACGCCGTGCCAGGGTACAAGGCTGAGCCGACTGACGTGGGCGGCATTGCCTCCGCGAAGGAACAAGCGCTCCACCGTTCCCATCTGTCGCTCTGTCGGTTGCCCACCTGTCGGCGCTCGACTCCCTCCCCCGGCGAGAGGGGAAAGAACGAGATGTCGGTCATCCTGCCCCAAAGACGATGACGCGAAGAAAGGAGAAGCCGATGTATCCCTGGCCTTTCAAGAAACGAAACGATAGGTCTCCCTTCGGAGTTGATCTTTTCGACCTGGTTGGAAATACGCCGCTGTTACGGTTGGATGGCTTGTTGCCGGAGCCTTCGGCCGTCCATCTGTACGCCAAGGCCGAGTGGTTCAACCCAGGCGGTTCGGTGAAGGACCGACCGGCCCGTCAGATGATCCTGGAGGCGGAGCGGTCGGGTCAGTTGACCCCCGACAAGGTGCTGCTAGATGCCACCTCAGGCAATATGGGGATCGCCTACGCGATGTTCGCCGCTGCCCGGGGATACCGGGTCAAGCTGGTGATCCCTCGCAATGCCAGCGTTGAGCGCATCCGCATCCTGCAGGCTTATGGTGCGGAACTGGTCTTCTCGGACCCGATGGAAGGGACCGATGGCGCGATCCGCCTGGTGCACCAGATCTACGAAGCGGACCCGGACCGCTACTTCTACCCCGATCAGTACAACAACCCGGCGAATCCCCGGGCCCACTACGAGACGACGGGAGTAGAGGTCTGGGAGCAGACCCGAGGAGAGGTGACCCACTTCGTGGCGGGACTGGGCACCGGCGGTACGCTGACCGGCACCGGCCGTCGGCTGCGGGAGTACAATCCCCAGATCCGTCTCATCGCCGTCCAGCCCGACTCCCCCTTCCACGGTCTGGAAGGGCTGAAACATATGGAGACGGCCATCGTCCCCGGCGTCTACGACCCCGATCTGGTGGACGAGGTCGTCACCGTTCGTACCGAGGACGCCTACGCGATGGTCCGACGGCTGGCTCGAGAGAGGGGGCTCTTCGTAGGCATCTCCAGTGGTGCTGCGGTGGTGGCAGCCCTTCAGGTCGCTCGCCGGGTGCGTTCTGGCGTCATCGTCACCATCCTCCCGGATAGCGGCGTCAAGTACCTCAGCGAGTCCTTCTGGGATGAAGAGCCCCGGTGGGGGTATGAGGAGAGAGAGGTTAACGAACTGGAGACCGCAGGCCAGGTCCCTTCAATGGTAGCCCACGCTCGAGCCCGTTGAAGTCGTTGCGACTCCTGGTCTGCCTAGCGCGTCGCAGTCTGAAGCCAAGGAGAGGAGTTTAAAATGAGGATCGCAATTCATCCCAAGGAGCGACAGGCCATCGCCCGTTACGGTGAGGCCGCCTATCCCGGTAGAGGATACGGTCTGTTGCTAGGGCGCAGCGGTGAGAACGGCTCCCACGAGGTGATCGAACTGCTGCCCTGGGAGCAGAGTCGGACCTCCCAGGAGCACGAGATGATCCCCTTCACAGAAGAGATGTTGCGCCAGGCTGAGGAGATGGCTCGGCAGAAGGGGCTGGAGGTGATCGGCTTCTTCCAGTCCAATCCCGACTATCCGGCGCGCCCCTCCATCCAGCACCGGCGACAGGCCCTACCCCGTTACAGCTACGTGATCGTGGGGGTGCGCAAGGGCCGGGCCCATGAGCTGACCGCCTGGCGGCTCTCGGACGACCGCTCGGCCTTCCATCAAATTGACATCCGTCTGCCCGAGAGCGGAAAGGCCTGAGCCCCTCGCGGGCGGACTCTCTCAACGAGCGAAGCGGAAGCGATGAGGAGCACGGTTCCCGTGCTCCTCTCGCTTTCCAACAAAAATCTAACGCTTTTCTTGCACCGCCCTAACCAAAGTGTGCTATCCATATGAGGACCAGCTTGCCGGGGAGGATTGAAGACGTGGATATGGCTGTATCCGATGCTTATCGTCAGCTTTTCCCCAAGGGTGAATCGTCAGAACCCTATCAGCCGGCCGAGGACGGGGACCACTACACGGCTGTCCCTGACTTCTTCGAGTGGTGGTACTTCGATGTGGCCCTGGACGATGGCAGCCACCTGGTCGCCGTGCTCCACTCCTCCCTCTACAACGTCGCCGACCACAAGCCCACGGTAGACCTGCGCTACTACCCCCGGCAGGGGCAGCCCGTCGTCGCCATCGGTCGCTACCGCCGGTCCGATTACCGCGCTGCTTCCGACCGCTGTCAGGTGCAGATCGCGGCCTGCCAGGTTGAGGACCTGGGCGACCGCTACCGGCTCTCCCTTCTGGAGGGGCCGCTGGCTGCTGAGCTGACCTTCTGGCCCCGACTCTCCGGCTGGCGGGCCGGCACGGGACATCTCTTCTTCGACCCGGATACCGGTCGTTACTTTGACTGGATTGTGCCGCTGCCCCGAGCCCACGTCGAAGGCGTCCTCTCGGTGCGCGGTGAATCCCGTCCGGTGGTGGGGCAGGGCTACCACGATCACAACTGGGGGAACCTCTACCTGCCGGCCGCCTTCCGGGGCTGGACCTGGGGCCGTGCCCAACTGGGAGCGTGGACCGTCATCTTCGGCGACGTCGTGGGCCATGGCGAGCCCGCGCCTCACGTGACCCCTTTCTACCTAGCCCGCGACGACGCAGTCCTGCTTTCCACCGACCGCATCCAGGTGCAAGCGGAGACGTGGCTCCGTGAGCCCCGCACCGGCGCCCGCTACCCTCGCGTCCTGACGGTGCAGACGCTGGAAGGGCCGACGGTCACCCTGACCCTGACCGCCCGGCGCGCGTTGGAGGCCCTGCACTTCGCCGCGCCCCGCCTTCGGTTGACCCGGCTCCCCCGAGGGCGTGGCCTGACGGAGCTGGCCTATTACCTCGCCCAGCCCCTTCCCGGGCTCGGTCCGTGGATAGGCCGCCTGCTGGGCCGGGCCACCTACCTGCGCTGGCTGGCCGATGGTCATCTCATCTCTCCCGATCTGAAGGTGCATGCCTATGGCGAGATGCTCTACGAGGTGATGATCCTATGACCGACCCCTCCCGTCCCCTTCCCTGGTCCCGGTGGATCCTGCTCCTTTCCCTGTTTGGGGGCGTCCTTGCCCTCTTCCTCGCCCCCTTGACGACGCCCCATCCTGCCCAGGCCGGCGACCCCTTCGCCGACCTGACACCCAACGAGTACACCTTCGTGGGGCGGCGGGGCACGACCTACACGGCGACCTGGGACCCAGACACCTACGAGGTGCGCATCAGCACTCCCGACAGCACCTTCCCCTGGGACTGGATCTCCTTCGTCAGCCCTGACGGCGTCATCTCGCTGGGGGGGCTGAGCGAGATCGGCCAGACCTTCGCCTTCTCCGATCCCAACAGCATCTCCGGCGCGCAACCCGGAGACATCCTGCGGGTCAAGGGACGGGACGTTCACCTGCTGGCCCACCTGACCAAGATCGGCCTGGTCATCGGCAGCGGGGAGACGGCCCAACGAGCCTGGTTCTCCGAAGGGACCATCACCACCTACTTCCTGGCACCGGGCTACGTGGGCTACGAGGCGACGGTGCTGGGCCGTCAGGTCACCGTTCGCCTCTACACCATCGCTCCCGCTGCCTTCCAACCGGTTGGCGTCGTCGAGGTGACGTTGGACGATCCGACCGACGCCCGGCTGGTCTTCGCCTCCGACCTGGAGCCGGCCCTGTCCTACCTTTACGCCGTCGAGTTCCGCAGTTCCCCCGACACGCTGCTCCATTTCGACGCGGCCCAGCAGGCCATCGTCGGCGAGGGGGAGATTGACACCGACGACGAGCGGACTTACGGCCAGCCCATCACCACCTACCTCTACACGGACCAACCCCTCCATTCCTGGAGTGCCAACAACCTCCCCTTCGACCAGTACCTCAACGCCGACGTACTGGACGGTCAAGTCGCCTCGGGGACCACCGATGGCCGGTCAGCCCTCTCCATCCTCGCCCAGCCGGTCCAGCACTTCTACATCGGGAGCGTGGTGCTCGACGACGCCACCCGCAGCGATCCCAGCGGGCCGATGCAGACCTTAAACGATGCCCGGCTGGCAGCCCTGCACCAGTTGCCCATCGTGGATGCGCCCGATCTCCCCGCCTTCAAGTTCGTCAGCCTGATGGCCAACCTGCTGAACAGCTATCTCATCAACCCCGGTGGCCGGATCTACGCCGTGGACAAGGCCCTCATCTACGCGCCGGATGACCTGATCCCCCTCATCACCTTCCCGGAACTGTTGCCCGATGCCTGGGTGGCCGCCTACCGGGATATGCTGAACGCCTTTGCCAGCTACCAGTACACGGCAGGAGGCCAGGGCGAGTATTGGTGGAAGCTCGACGGAACCGGTTACGGCCCCACTCCCGACTGGTACGCCGGCAACATCCCCGACGTCTACTACTTCGCCCCCGACGGGCAGATACTGACCCGGTGGCAGTATTCCGACGCCTACTCGACAGCCGAGTTTGTCAACGCCATCGCCGACCTCTATCGGGTGACCGGCGACCTCTCCTTCGTCCAGTCTCTGGAGAGGTCCCTGGACGCGGCCCTGAGCGCCCTTCAGACCTTCGACAGCGCCTACGACGCCGAGTTCGGCGAGGATGGCAACCGCTTTCCCAACCTCCTCTACCCGATGTCCGACCTGGGGACCATTCAGGGCGAGTACCCGGCGGAGTCAGGCCAGGTGATCGAGGCCTTCCGGGACGGGGCCGAATTGCTGGAGGCGCTGGGCCGGCCGGCCGACGCCCAGGCCCTGCGTCAGGACTGGATCGCCCCGATGGAGGCCGCTTTCGACGCGACCTTCTGGGATGCCGGGTTGGGTTTCTACGCCCCTGTCGCCGACGCCCGCTCTGACTCCCACGCTGCGGGCACCTTTTACCAGGACAAGTGGTGCAGCACGCTGTTGCCTCCCCTGCGAAGCGATGTGGGCGACCAGAGGCTGGAGGCGATGCTGACGACTTACACCGCCTCCGGCTTCTACGAACCGACCAACGACGTCCACTGGCTCTCCACGGACTCGGAGAACTTTTACCAAGCTTATCCCTGGACCAACGGCTTTGTGATGGAAGGGGGATTCTTCGACGGCGTTCCCCCGGCCCTGCCGTCCATCGGCTACTACCAGATCGGCCAGAACGCGCTGGCCGACCAATACGCCAACATCTTCCTGAACCGTTGGGTCAACCTGGGGCCGTATGAGACGATGATGGAATACGACTACCAGGTGCCGGGCCGCTTCCAGGAGACGACCATCTACATTGAGCCCACCAGCGCTCCCCTGTGGGTGCTGTGGGAGGCCCTGGGGTTACAGGTGGATGGGCTGACGGTGACCGTCGCGCCTCGGATGGGTGGATCCTTCGTCGTCCGGGGGCTGCGGGTCACCAGCCAGGGGCTGTCGGCGACCTTCGACTACGCGCGGGATGAGTACGGCTGCGAGTACCTGCGGGAGGTGGCGAACGAGGGGCTGACCATCGTGGCTCCCCAGGTGGGGGCCTGCGACCCGACTCCTACACCCACCAATACACCGACCCCGACCGATACGCCGACGGCGACACCGACGCCGACGGATACACCCACGCCCACCAACACTCCCACGCCGACGAACACACCGACCCCGACCAATACGCCGACGCCCACGAACACACCGACGGCGACGCCGACACCGACGGATACGCCCACGCCCACCAACACTCCCACGCCGACGAACACACCACCCCCGACCAATACGCCGACGCCCACGAACACACCGACGGCGACGCCGACACCGACGGATACGCCCACGAACACACCGACGGCGACGCCGACACCGACGGATACGCCCACGCCCACCAACACTCCCACGCCGACGAGCACGCCGACGGCGACACCGACGGATACGCCCACACCTACCAATACGCCGACGCCCACGAACACGCCGACAGCGACGAAGACTCCAGCGACCACTCCAACGGCTACCTCTACTGCAACGCCGGTGCCGACTCTGACGCCAATCACTACCCCAACTCCCACGCCGTCGCCCACGCTCACTGCCACGCCGGCTTCTACGGGAGCCTCTTACGTGTTCTACTTCCCCCTCGTGGCGCGACAGGCCGCCATCAGGATGGACCCTCCCGGCGGTTGGCGACCTCTTCCGGGCCGACTTCTACGCTTGTTGCACAACCTCCAGGGCTGGTTGGGGAGTCGGGCTCCCTGATGGTGCTGAGGCCTGACCCTCGCGGTATGACGGAGTTCTTCCCCTCCCCCATTTCCACGCCGGAGCGCGGTTGATCCCCCGGTGATTACCCATATCTTTGGAGATTAGGGAGACGAGCCGTCCACGAATGGGGCATGAATACACGAATTAAGGACCGCCTCCTTCGTGCATTTGTGAGAAATTCGTGGACGGCCTGCTACGGACCACGCTCTCGCTCACCTGTGGGTAATCACCGCGTTGACCCCCCTTGCTCATCTGGGCCGTCTGCGGTAGAATGATACGGGTGCCGGAGCATCAGGCGCCTGAACCTCAACCGATGCCACCGTAGCAAGGAGAGAAGATTGCGCAAGCCATTCGCCCAAGCGATCCTGTTTCTGCTCTTTGTCGGCCTTGGAGGGCTGGTGGTGGGGTGCAAGGCTTCCACACCAACAGCGGCTCCACCACCTCCCGGTCCCATCGTGATGACCGCTCCGGCGTTGCCGGAGACCACCCAAGCTGAACCCACGTCCACCCCCGTTCCTCCCACCGAGATCCCCTTGGCCGCCCGGGTCAACGGGGAGGGTATCCCGATGACCATCTACGAGAAGCAGGTCGCCCAGTTCGAGGCTGCAGCCCTGAGCCAAGGGTACGATCCGGCGACGCCTGAGGGGGAGGCCTACCTCCGGCAGGGGCGCCAACAGGTGCTCGACGAGTTGATCCGGCAGCTTCTGATCCAGCAGGCAGCCCGCCAGGCCGGCCTGACCATCTCCGATGAAGAGGTTGAGGCCGCCCTCCAGGCCGACATCAAGGCGGCCGGCGGCGAAGAGGCCTTTGAGCAGTGGCTGGCGGCCAACCAGATGACGCGGGAGGAGTATCGAGAGGAGTTGCGGCGGCAGATGCTGGCCAACCGAATGGCCGAACAGATCGCCGCCCAGGTCCCAACTCGGACGGAGCAAGTTCACGCCCGGCACATCCAGGTCGCCACGCGAGAGGAGGCGGAAGCCTTGCTGGCTCAGCTCCAGGCCGGGGCCGACTTCGCCACCCTGGCCCGTACCCACTCCTTGGCCGCCGACGCCATCAACGGCGGCGACCTGGGCTGGTTCCCTCGGGGGCTGCTGATGGTTCCTGAGGTAGAAGAGGCCGCCTTCTCCCTGGCCCCCGGCCAGATTAGTTCGGTCGTGGAGAGTGCCTGGGGATTCCACATCGTTCAGACGCTGGAGCGGGAGGAGCGGGATGTATCGTCCGAGATGAGGGAGATGCTGCGCCAGCAAGCGGTCCGACGCTGGCAAGAAGAACTGTGGCAGCAGGCGACCATTGAGCGCTTCGTCGAACCGTAAGAATGAGGTTGATCGGCACGGTGAACCCTGGCAAACCCTTCCTCCGGTCTCCGTCGAGCTGCACTAGGTTGCTCACCCTGCTGGCCGGTCTGATGCTGCTCCTGGCCGGCCTCACCTGGTGGGAGGGGAACTCGGCATCGGCGGCCACTTGGTCCGATCCCGGTGCCGATCTGAACCCCAACGCCGTCGCCCCGGACCTGGCCCTTCTCTCGCTGGCGGGGCTGCCGGACCGGGTGGTGCTGGAGCTGGCTCTGGAGAGCCGGGAATTGGAGACGGCTTATGCTCTGCTGAGCCTAAGCCCCAGGCTGGGTGATGCCGAGCGGGTGAGCGGCTGGCTTTTGCTCGGAGACCTCTACCGGGAAGCCGGGTGGCGGGCCCGGGCGCTCCTCAGCTACCAGATGGCCGCCGGTGGGGCATTGCGCAGCCCGTCCATCGGCGACCGTGTTCGCGCCGTTGGATTGATCACGGCTGCCCGCCGCCTAGCTCAGATGGGAGTGCGGGAGGATGCCCGCTTCTACCTGGATCAGGCCGTCTGGGTGCTCGCCAAGGCTCCGACCCTGACGGTGGCCGAGCGGCAGCGGCTCTTCCCGACGGTGACGGCGACTTACCAGGAACTGGGGTTGCACTGGAAGGCATGGCGATCGCTGGCCCAACAACTCAGGCCGGAGGTGGTGAGGAGGACCTATGCTCCCCGTCCTGCTGTCAGGAGCGCAGTCGTGCTCCTGCAGCCGGCCCGCGACACCCGACTGCTGGCCGCCGCGGCGGCCCGGCAGCAGGCCGCCCGAGAGTTGCTGGCGGTGTGGAGGTGCACTGAAGCCGGTCGGACAGAAGCCCCTTCGTGTCGAGCTGCGGCCCAGGCCCGGTTGGCAGAGGCCCTGCGGACTGAGGACAAAGCCGTCCGCGCCTACTTGGCTGTGATCGGAGGGACGACAGAGGCCGCTGCCACCGAGATCTACTGGCTGGCCCTGAAACGGCAGGTCGCCCGGGGGGGATTCGGCCTGGAGTTGGTGCCTGAATGGCGGGAGACATTGCCGGGACTGCGGGCCGAGCTCTCCGCCGCATATGGTCGGCTCGTCGCCCGTTGGCAGCAGGAGCGATCGGCCGGCGAAGGGGCTCGTCAGGCCCTGACCTGGTGCTACTGGGGGCTCTATCCCGATTGTCCCCAGGGGACCCTAGCTCAGGCTCTTCCCCATCAACCTCACGATCCATTGGACCTGGTTGTGCTCCAGGAAGGGGATCCTCCGCGTCTGGGGTACAGGGGAGACGGGGGAGAATGAGGAGATCCAGGTGTTGAGAAGGAGAGAGCGATGGATGAAGAAGTGCGAGGTCCTCGCCTTTGGAACCTGTTGACGGTGTTGACGCTGGGAATGACGGTCGTGGTGTCCCTCTGCTACCTGACGGCCTTCGTCAGCCCGCCCGGTCCGTTGGGGTTGATCGGCCTGCAGGCCCCTCCTACGATGGTGGCCCTCCAGGTCCCGCCCACCTTCACGCCGACGCCCACCCGGCCTCCCGGGCCGCCTCCCACCTTCACGCCGACTAACACGCCCACGATAACGCCGACGCCGACGCCGACCAGGACGCCACCGCCCACGCTGACGCCCAGTCAGACACCGACCTTTGCGCCCACCTTCACCCCAACGCCCACGCCGGGGTCCCCTCCCCCGACCCGCTCTCTCTATCCCTACACCCTCCAAGGAGAGGTGATCTACACGGCCAACTTCGCCAACACCGCTGGCTGTGCCTGGTTGGGCATCGCCGGGCGCGTCTTCGGCCTGGAGGGCGAGGATGTCACAGGGATCGCTGTGGTGCTCAAAGGCGGTCCTTACGGGGACAGCAACCCTCTGGTTACCTACTCGGGGTCGGCGCCGGCCTATGGAGAGAGCGGCTGGGAGTTCTTCCTGGACAGCAAGCCCAAGGAGGGGGAGTGGACGATCCAGCTCTGGGACCAGGGGCAGCCCGTCTCCGATCCGGTGAAGGTAACCACGGTCAAGGACTGCCGGCGGAACCTGGCCCTCGTCTACTTCGTGCGTAACCACTGATGATCGCGGATGTCGGTCCCCTTGAGAGGCAACCGACACCTTAGGTGGGAGAGAGAGCGATGGGTGAAACAGAGAAGCGTGTACCGACCGGTATCGTTGGACTAGACGAAATGCTGCGGGGAGGATTCATCCAGGGCTCTACCGTGCTGGTGCGCGGAGCGCCGGGGACCGGCAAGACGGCGATGGGGCTCCAGTACTTGGTCCACGGTGCCCAACAGTGGGGCGAAGGCGGGTTGCTCATCTCTTTCGAGGAGTTCCCCCAATCCATCCACCGGGATGCGGCCTCTCTGGGCTGGGACCTGACCGCTCTGGAGAAGTCTGGCAAGCTCCACTTGCTCTTCACTTCTCCTCAAGTGCTCCTCTCCAACCTGGAGATCCCTTCCAGTCCGCTTAACGAGTTGCTGATGACCGGTCAGATTCAGCGGGTCGTGGTGGACAGTGTGACCCACTTTCAGCGGATCACCCGGGACCCTCACGATCTGCGCCGCATCTACAACAGCCTGGTGAATGCCCTACGGCGCGAGGGAGTAACGTCCCTTCTGCTGGGTGAGGAGAAGCGCACCACCCACCTAAGGGCTGATCGGGGCCGCCTTTCTTTCATCGTGGATGCCATCATCCTGCTCCGCTACGTCGAGATCGAGAGCGCCATCCAGCGGGCGATGGTCGTCCTCAAGATGCGCGGCAGCGACCACGACAAGGAGATCCGGCGGTACGAGATCCGGCAGGGTGGTCTGGTGGTGTTGGAACCCTTCAAGGAGCAGGAAGGGCTGCTGACCGGCATCCCCCACAGGATCGCCGCACCTGCCAGGCGCTGAACCTATGGGCACCCTCTACGTGGTGGCCACCCCCATCGGCAATCTGGAGGACATCACCCTGCGGGCGCTGCGCGTCCTGCGAGAGGTGGACCTGATCGCCGCCGAGGACACGCGCCACACGGGCCGGCTGTTGGCCCACTACGGGATCTCGACCCCTCAAACCAGCTACCACGACCACAACAAGCGGCTGAAGCTGGAGCCAATCCTGGAGGCGCTGACCCAAGGGGACGTGGCCCTGGTCTGCGACGCGGGCACGCCCGGCCTCTCGGACCCCGGCTACCGGCTGGTGCGGGAGGCGTTGGCCCGGGGGTTCCCCGTCGTTCCGGTACCCGGGCCGTCGGCCCTCGTCGCGGCCCTCGTCGTCTCCGGCCTGCCCACCGATGCCTTCGTCTTCCTCGGATTCCTCCCCCGGCGGTCGGGAGAGCGTCGGCGGTTGCTGGCCGAGGTGGCCGACCAGCAGCGCACCCTCGTCGCCTTTGAGGCCCCCCACCGGCTCCTGGAGAGCCTGGCCGACATCGAGACGGTGTTGGGCGATCGGCCCATCGCCGTGGCCCGAGAACTGACCAAGCTCCACGAAGAGGTGTGGCGCGGCACCGTCCGTCAGGCCCGTGCCCACTTCGAGGCCCACCCTCCGCGCGGTGAGATCACTCTGGTCATCGCCGGCGCTTCCCCCGAAGAGACCGTCTGGGAAGAGGAGACGGTCCGAGAGGCGCTGGCCGAACTGCTGACCGCAGGGCTCTCGCCCAGCCAGGCTGCCCGCCAGATCGCCGCCCTCTCCGGCTGGCCCCGCCGACGCATCTACCGGATGGCCCTGGAGCGGGGGGATGGGACAACGAATGGGGGGAACGAATCAACGAATGCTGGCTAGGGACAGAGATTGAGCGTGACCAACGCCAAACCCCGATCACAAGGAGAAGGAGATGATCAACCTGGATGATACCCAGAAGTTCGCCGAGATAGACCCCCAAGGGATGACCCAGCATGTGGTGAACTTCCCCCAACAGGTCGAGGATGCCTGGGCGCTGGCCCAGGGGCTGGACCTGCCCGCTGCTTACCGCCAGGTCCGTCAGATCGTCATCGCCGGGATGGGCGGGTCGGCCATCGGCGGGGACCTGTTGCGGGCGCTGGTGGCCGATGCGTGCCCGTTGCCCATCCACGTCCATCGGGGGTACGGGCTGCCCGCCTTCGCCCAGGGCGAGGAGACACTGGTCATCGTCTCCAGCTACTCCGGCAACACGGAGGAGACGCTGAGCGCTTTCGAGGCGGCCTTGAGCCGGGGCACCCGGCTGGTTGCGCTGACGACGGGGGGCCGGCTGCGCGAGCGGTGCCGGCAGGAGGGGGTGCCCCTCTTCACCTTCGACTACGCCGCCCAACCCCGCGCCGCCCTGGGCTACTCCTTCATCCCGCTGGTGGCGGTGCTGAGCCAGCTGGGGTTCATCGAGGACCCGGGGGAGGCGGTGGCGGAGGCCGTCGGGGTGATGCGGGCCTGGCAGGAGGAGATCGGGCCGGAGGTGCCGCTGGCCCGCAACCCGGCCAAGCGGCTGGCCGGGCAGCTGATGGAGCGGGTGCCTGTGGTCTACGGGGCGGAGCTCCTGGCCCCGGTCGCCCGCCGCTGGAAGGGGCAGTTCAACGAGAACGCCAAGGGGTGGGCCTTCTACGAGGAGCTGCCGGAGCTGAACCACAACGCCGTGGTGGGATACGAACGCTCGGAGGTGGTGCAGCCGTGGGTGGTGGTGCTGCTCTTGCGCTCTGCCTACGACTCGCCTCGGGTGCAGCGGCGCTGGGAGGTGACCCGGGAGCTTCTGCTGCGCTACGGCGTCAACCACGACGTGGTGTGGGCGCGGGGGGAGAGCCGGCTGGCGCAGATGCTTTCCATCATCCATTTTGGCGACTTCGTCAGCCTCTACTTGGCGCTGGCCTCCGGCGTGGACCCGACGCCGGTGGAGCCCATCGTCCACCTGAAGGCGGAGTTGGCGCGGGGGTGAAGGCGTGGGGTGACGGCT
>Ga0256830_1000516_pt1 | contig 30575 bp, 23 predicted proteins | sample 128326metaG_FD_190537 | JGI IMG/M metagenome (GOLD analysis project Ga0256830, IMG submission 190537) | Hydrothermal vent microbial communities from Lau Basin, Pacific Ocean - 128-326 | ecosystem: Environmental > Aquatic > Marine > Hydrothermal vents | place: Pacific Ocean: Lau Basin | collected... | reverse complement strand
CACCCATACGGTGAGTTCAAAATGTTCGAAAAAGTCATTTAGATTGAGTGCATTAGACGTTCGCAGTAGGCCCAACTGATTAATTTAGGATCATCATTTCTGACAGCAATCCGTCACTCAGGGCCTGTCTGAGAATGAAAGTCGTCGCGCGGGAAAACCATTTTGAGGTCAGTTTTTTGTTTATTTAAGGCGAATAGTGGTTCTATTTAACGAAAATGAACGGGGAATGTGACCAAAATGGACTTTCCGCAGCAGGCTTTTCATTCTCGGGCAGGCGCCTGGCTCAGGCTCGAAAATGAATAAAAGCATTAAACACAATTTGTCTCAAAGCAAAATCAGTGAAAAACATTTCAGGGGCATGATTGAGTCCACCACAGGCATTCCCTGGATTGTGGATTTTGTTACCTTCCAGTTTACCTATGTAGGCCCACAGGCAGAAAAGATACTCGGTTATCCTGTGGAGCAGTGGTACGAAACAGATTTTTGGAGTACACACATCCATCCCGATGACCGTCAGGCCGCTCTCGTCTATTGCATGGAAGCCTCACAAAGAGGCAAGGATTATAATTTTGAATATCGCATGATCCACCGCGATGGCCACAGTGTGTGGATTCTGGATTACGTGAATATCGTTATCGAAGATGGCAGGCCAGCGCGGTTGCAAGGTTTCATGTTTGATACCAGCAGGGACAAACAGGCAGAACAAACCCTGCAAGAACATACTGCGTTGCTCGATGCCATGTATCGTGCTTCACCCGACATGATTTTTATTCATGATTGCACTGGGCGTATTCTCGACGTTAACCACAACGCCGCACAGCGCTACCATTACACGATGGAGGAAATGCGTAACCTCAGCATAGCTGATGTCTCTGCCGACCCTGATAGCCTACCACTGGTGAGCGAATGTATGCGTCGGGTCTTGAGCGGTGAAGAACTCGACTTCGAATGGCTGGCCAAGGATAGCAAGAGTAAATCATTTCCCGTAGAAGTTCGCTTGCGCAAACTGGAAGGACGCAATGCTCCCGGCACCCCGGCAGTTATCGCCACCATACGTGATATTAGGGAACGCAAACGTACAGAAGAGTCCATCAAAAATATTGCGGCCGGTGTTTCCGCAGAAAGTGGGGATGCATTTTACCAGCAAATGGTAACCCATCTGGCCAAGCTTTTTGATGCCGATTATGCCTTTATTGGTTTACGCGATGACGATAATCCCGAGACCATTAATACCTTATCGGTTTTTGCTCATGGCAGTATTGCAGACAACATGTCTTACTCCCTGTTCGGCACACCCTGTGCCAATGTACTTGACAAGGGTAGCTGCTGTCACCCCCACAATGTACAACAACTGTACCCGGATGATCAGTTGCTGGTTGATATGGGAGTAGACAGTTTTATTGGCGTCCCACTGTTTAGTAGCGACAATCGGGTCATTGGCCTAATCGAAATACTCGACAGCAAGCCGATGAAACTGCAACAACAACTTGCCGAGATTCTGGAAATTTTTGCTGCAAGAGCCTCGGCAGAGCTTGAACGTGACAAGATTCATCGACGACTCGAAAATACACGACAAAAACTGGCCTTGCATGTGCAGCAAACCCCACTTGGCGTCATCGAATGGGACATCCATTTTTGTGTAACGGACTGGAACCCTGCCGCAGAAAAAATCTTTGGTTACAGCAAGCAGGAAGCTCTGGGGAAAACCGCCACTGAACTGATTATTTCCGATGAATCCCTACCCTGTGTGGATGCCATCTGGCAGGCTCTTATGGAAAATCATGGTGGCACCCGCAGCACCAACCGCAATATCACCAAAAACAAAAAAAATATTACCTGCGAATGGTACAACACACCTCTGGTAGCAGATAACGGAGAAGTTATCGGTGTTGCATCACTGGTAAACGATGTGACCAAACGCATCAACACCGAAATAGAGCTTAAAGCACATCGCGAGCATTTAGAGGAGCTGGTAGAACAACGCACCACGGAATTGACTAACATCAATCAGGAGCTGGAGTCATTCAGCTACTCCGTGTCACACGATTTACGCGCACCACTACGTCACATCGATGGTTTCAGTCGGGTATTGCAGGAAGATCATACCAAACAACTAAACAAGGAAGGCCAACAGCAACTACAACGCATTCGCAGCAGTGCGCAGCGCATGGGGCAACTCATTGATGATCTGCTGGTGCTGTCTCGGGTATCCCGTGGCAATGTCGAACGGGAGTCACTCAATTTGTCCAGCATGGCCCAGGATCTTTTCAATAAACTACAACACTACGATACCGACCGTAAAGTCAGCATTAACATTCAAAGTGGAATATTAGCCTCGGCTGACCACCGGCTGATACATGTACTGTTGGAAAACCTCATTGGCAATGCGTGGAAATACACGTCTAAAACTGACCATGCAACTATAAGCTTTAATGCGAAAAAGAATGAACAAGGTGAAACCGTATTTTGTCTGCGCGACAACGGTGCAGGCTTTGACATGAAATACGCAGAACGATTATTTACCCCATTTAAACGGCTGCATTCTGACCGGGAATTTGAAGGCACAGGCATTGGTCTGGCCACAGTGCAACGTATTATTAACCGCCATGCAGGGCGCGTATGGGCCACGGCGGAAACAGGAAAAGGTGCGGCCTTTTATTTTACTCTGCACAACTGATTAATAAGGTTTTGGGGAAGTTTGTTACTTCAGGTTGAAACTTCAGCGATTGACACATACTCTGTCACCTTGCTCCAGCACCTACCCATTTAACATTGATTCACAAGGAGTTCCCCATGAAACCTGACACCACTCATCACAACTCACGCACAATCTATGGCGTACTTGTCCTTGGTGTACTATCACTGTTCAGCAGTATATCTGCATATGCCGCTAACGATATTATCGTCAGCCGACCACACAGCATGTCTTCCAACATACCATCAAGCATGTACATTGGCGCAAGCCTCGGAAATGCCATGTATGACGAAGCCAATGACTCCAGCGCAGCCCTTGGCATATTCGGCGGCTTCCACATCAACGAAGCACTGGCGATTGACTTTGGCTGGGCAAATCTGGGAGAAGCTTCAGAAGGAGCCTATAAAGCAAAAGTCAATGTGCTACAAGTTGCCCTGCTGGGGAAACTGCACGCCAGCACTGATTTCTCACTATTTGGCAAAGTCGGACTTGCCCGATGGGCATATGGTTTACGTACACCCTCTGTTTCCGGTAGCGATGATGACATTGATGTGTATTTTGGCATCGGTGCCGATTACCATATCAGTGGCCGATCTGCTGTGCGTTTTGGTGCCGACTTCTACAGTATGAAACCCACCATATCTATATCCAATGTTACTCCTGCTGAAGAAAATATTTCGCTATTTTCAATTGGCTATATTTTCCAGCTATAAAAAAGGGAGAAGGTAATAAAAAAGCGGACCATTGGTCCGCTTTTTCACGCGCTTGTTTATCACTTATTTATAACAACGCTACATCAGCCTAAAAACCGAACGTGGACTTTTCTTTGGACTTACGAATTTCTTTTTCATCAGACCATTCAACAATACCGCTTTGCAAATGCATCAGTTTTAACGTGAACTTGTAATAAACATCCTTGCGACTACTGTTGCGTTTCACAATACTGGAAAGGTTCCCGTATAACATGTATTCAGCACCGACTTGCTGCCCCATTTTCATGGCAGCATTCTGGTTGACCATGCCACTATCGCTTTGGTAATCAAGCTGCTGTTTCACCGCTGCGACCTTGGTCATATCCACGAAACGGAATTTACCTGAGCGCAACAGTTTTGTGGAAATAGTATCGGTAATGGATTCTGTATCGATGTGTTCGGTGGTCTTGTTTTTGATAGTATCAACAAACATTACCGGTCGGCGCTTTGCCGTGATTTCCACGACGGGTGGAAAGGTTAGCACCGAGTCCACCATTTTTGCCGCGATTTGCTGCAAATCGGTTGAACCAAAACCGGTTGTGGTCGTTTCAACTTCGGCAGCATCACCGTACTTGATACTCTTTGAGCAACCGACCAATGACACTGATAGCAAACCAGCAACAAGAAGTACACCTGCTGATTTCAGCTTTTTACCTGCTGCTGTTTGAACTGACTGTTCTGATAATCTCATTTTTACAACTCCCTTACATTGACTTTATAGGTTTTTACAGAAGGATTGGGGGCTACGGCATGCATAGTGGTACTGGATTTTCCGTGCAGCACGACAGGAATCCAGGACCGCCCCTCTTGCTCCACTTCAAAATCATCGCCGTCATACCATGCGAAACGGTACTGGATATTTTTATCCGAGCTGGTAAGGTTGCTGAGTACCACGTTCACCTCCAGCAGGTCTCCCTTAAAGCGGGATTTCATGTCAGTAATGGTGATTGCATTCGCCAATGGTTCATTGTGGATCACCAGATGTTTGGCATATTCCGGATCACCTTCAGTTTTTCCCGTGGCCTCAATTCCTGATGTCGCACACCCCGCAAGCAGTACCACGCCTGAAAACAGGGCCGACAATTTCATGATATTCATTGTTTTATTCTCCTACGCTGTTTCAACGGTTACAGCACGATTATTGCAACACAAACACTACAGCACAACGGATGCAGTATGAAAGGTGTTCCCCGTAGCCACAACCCGAATCAGGGTTTTTCTGCCGGGAACAACTTTTATATCCATGGTTCCCATTGCGGTGCCATTCTGAAGTTGTAACTGATACTGCCCCTCAGGCAGGCTGCTACGCAGAATTTGCGCGTCGTGAGGGAGTGTCAGCCAGCTGCGCCGGTCAGCCTGTTCGGTGACCACGTTAAGCACATTTATCGCCAACGCCCCAAAATCGCCCAGCAATTTTCCACCCTGCTCAGCCGCTTTACCCTTGGCAACAATTCGTAAAACCTGTCGAACCATCATCCCCGGCAGACGTTCAACCAGCGCCTTTGCTGCCAGTGCCTGCACATTCACGATGGGACTGGTTTCACCTATCGTTTTACCCATCAGAGCACCATCGGAAATCGAAACATTCAGCAGCGAAGGAGCCTGCCATTGTTCCACATATGTAGGAAACGCGATGGAACGCACACCATTGTCTATGATCAGGTTAATGTCCACATTCGTTTTTACCGGAGCAAAGCCATGCTCAAACAACAGCACGATTTCACCTTCATCGCTTTTTGGTGGAGAGAGGTCAGTACCAAATTCTTTTTTGAATCGCTCGTAGTCTTCCCTCATCCCCAATGACTGCGCCAGCCGTAATACATCCCGTTGTACATAAACATTGTCGGGGAAAATTTCCAGTGCCTTTTTGTAGTCAATGTAGGCATCATTGGGCTTCCCCGTCGCCTCAAACAGAACACCCGACACATAAAAGGTATAGGCATTCTGGAAGGAGTTCTTTACCTGCCCGGCGGCAGCCTGCAACGATGCAAACGAATCCATAAAACCATCATTTTTTTCCATTTGCTCACGGGCATCTTCTTCAGCATTGGCGACCTCATCTTCAAAGCGCTCCAGTTCATATTGCTGCTCCTGGTTGGCCCGCCTCACCTCCACCATCGCGGCCTCCAGGTTGTGGGCCATCAGGTAGTTCATAGCCTGAAACTGATGCACAAACACCCGCTCGTAACCCTCTCCCGCGTAAGGGATCGCATTATCATTGGTCAACAGGGACGCGCCCTGGGCTGCGGTATCGGACACGGACACCTTTGCCTTTTCGTCATTCTCCTCAAAGGCTTCAATAACCTGCTTGAAATCGTCGATACTGGCCTCGGTGTCTCCAGCCAGCTGCGCCACCCGCCCTTTCTCCATGAGGTACAAAATTTTATCCGCATCATCCTGACGCCCGTCAAGTGCCGTCTGCGCCATCGTGTATTGCCTGGCTTCCAGTTGTACTTTGATGGGCTGTATCTGTTTTGGATACGAAGTAAAAATTGAACCGGCCGCACAGCCTCCCAGCAACAACACAGCAGCTACCAACAGCGTCAGCCGTGGCAGTTTTCTGACTAATAAATGAGACATGACTCCTCCCCGGAATCCTTTTGAAAGTCTCTGACAAATCCCCTGCTGGCACCTGCCTGGACTTTTTTATTGTTTGAACAGTTTTTGTTTTTAAATTCCAAATCCATGCTGACACGGATAAAGACCGCCCAAATCAATTACCAGCTGAACGGTTTGTCACTCGACCCCGGGGTCAGCTCCATTGGTGCTGACTCTTCAGACTCGACCTGTCGTGCTCGTACCAGCGCACCTTTTTTGATGTTCTTTTCTCCGCTGATAATTTTAGCCTTGGAGAATTTCTTCTGAATGGAGGTTACCTCCACAACGCCCACTTCTTCTTCCGCACTACCCAGCGACTCACCGGTATCCGGATCGATCAATCCTTCTCCCTGTGCCAATACAGACAAGTGGTCCCCCACTTCAAAATCAACCCCGGAACCACGATTGATGTATACCGTATTACCTGTCACTTTGGCTATTTTCAGTGGAAACACACCAGCTACCACGCCGTTGACGATTTCTTTTACCGTTTTTTCCTTTAATGCTTCCAAAAATTCATCAGCAGTAAGTTCCCCTTTCGGGTTTCGGTCTTCGTGTTCGACGGTAAATTTTTCGGCAGCAACAATTTTGCCACCACGACTATCCACAATGCGCACATTAACAATCATTTTGCCAACGTAAAGGGAACGAATGGTATCGGTGTAAGGAATTTTTTTACGTTTTACCCCAGCCTTCAACATTTCAATTTTACCCATCACAAAATAATCGGCACCAATGAGCTCCCCCATTTTTACCGCGCTCTCAGGCGAGATGTACCCGGATTCACTGAATTCCTGTTCAGTGAGGATGTCCTTCATGCGGTTTCTTTCCACCACATTGAATTTATTGGTTTTAACCAGATAGGTCATGAGATCAGATGACAACAAGCGAGTGGTGTCCTCTATGTTTTGTACCACCACAAAACCGGGAGCGATGGTGATACTTGCCTTGTCGGTATTAAAATCCAGCACCGCAATGGTTGGCCGGGCAGCCATCGCCACCACCGGAATTGCCAACAACCCAAAGAGAAAAAGGGAATGAAAAAACCGGGAAAACGCGTGCGAAAAATTCATAAAAAATTCCTGTTCAACTCACTGAAAGACAAGGGACTTTTGTTTTAAGTCCGGACAAAAAACTGAAATTCAAAATACACAAGTTTGCTATGCCGTAAGCAGATAGCACAAAGCAGATACAGCAGACAAACAACAAGAAAACCTATTATAAATGCAAGACAAAAGACGTATGCCCTCGCTTGTACCGCTCAGTGCCTGAACAATTTAACACCCATTTCGAGAAACGATCAAGGCTTAGTACGAACCCGTCGATACTCACGAGTAACAGCATCATTGTCAAGATGCATTATTACCACTTTACAGCCAGGGTCAGCCCGTAGCCCACGCGCAAAATGCACAATATTGACTGTACAGCTTTAGCCCCTTCCACCATACTTATAATGCAACTTGTCATCATGGAGGGGCATAAATCATGAACACCCATTCCCAGCACCCGAACCAAAAGCCCGAACAAACAGACGCCAGCCACGAGGACAGTGGACACACTAACGCCTACGAGCGCATGCGGGAACGTACCCTCCAGCTTCTTGATGAAAACACTAAGGATTTAGTACCCAATCTGGTTGATGCCCTCGAATCTGCAAAAGAGCAGGCGATCCACCTCGGCGAGCTTACTAAAGATGAAGCCGAACTGATCAGCGCTTATTTACGACGCGACCTGCATGATGCGGGGGAATACATCAAACAACAACGTGGCGAACTGGCAGACTGGTTACGTTTTGATGTCGAGCAGATTGAGAGAAAAATCTGGGATTCACTGTCTCTGCTGGTGGATAAAACCACCATCGAACTGGAACAGCTAAAAGCCCGTGCAAACCGTTTGGGTGAATGGCACACAGGCGAAATTACCGGACCGGGCACACTGGTGTGCAGTGCTTGTGGGAAACAATTACATTTTCACAAAACCGGGCATATACCACCTTGCCCCAAATGCCATGCGACGGTGTATAAACGCTCTAGCAACTAAACTAATAGCGTTTAGTAACTGATGCTACGCGGGTCTTAAAGTGTGGATTAAGCGCTAAAAATATCTGTTTTAAGATCACTGTGTATTTAACGCAGAGGTCGCAGAGGCGCAAAGGACGCAGAGAAAAACACGGAAAACTTTGCGTTTATAACACACCACTTACCAGTACCACGACAACATAACCTCCCAATAGGCTGGAGCGATTGTCCGAGAGCTTCTGGTATTGCGCAGACTTCAGTCAAAATACGGTTTAATAAACACCAATATCCAGATATGAACGTGCAATTTTACGAATGGCATTAACATATGCAGCCATACGATAGCTGGTTATTTTTTTACTCGCCTCTCGTGTGGCACGCATTTCCTGGAAGGCCTGACGCATAGAGTCGTCCAGTCCCGAGCGCACTAAATCCAGTTCGCTGGCACCACCGTTAATTTTTTTCCGAAATCGATCAGGTACTCGTTTACCCGTCACATCTTCCAGTGCATCAATTTGATTTTGCCCACGAATCTCATCATAACGCCGTTGCATACGCCCAAAACGAATGTGTGACAGATTACGAATCCATTCAAAATAGGAAACGATAACACCCCCCGCATTGGCATAGGCGTCAGGAATAACAATGGTCCCGCGCTCATTCAATTTTTCATCAGCAGCAAAAGTAATCGGACCGTTGGCGGCTTCTACAATAATCTTCGCCACGACTCTATCCACATTGGCAAGATTAATTTGTCCTTCCAATGCGGCAGGAATCAAAATATCGCAATCCATTTCCAGTGCGCGCACGGTGCTGCCTTCTTCATAACGTCCGCCTGAAAAACCGCTTAGCGTTTTATGTTCCACCTTGTAACGATACGCCTCTTCGATAGCGAGGCCGTCCTCATTCACCAGCACACCTTTGCTGTCAGCAATCGCAATGACCTTGCAGCCATCTTCTTCAAACAAAAATTTTGACGCGTGATAACCCACGTTGCCAAAACCTTGCACCACCACCCGTTTACCGCCCAAACCGCCTTCCAAACCGGCTTCTTTCACCGCATCGTCATGACGAAAGAATTCCTGCAAGGCATATTGCACACCACGCCCCGTGGCTTCTGTCCGCCCTTGAATACCACCATGTTCCACAGGTTTTCCGGTGACGCAGGCGGTGTAGTTAATATCATCCGGGTTGAGGTGTTTGTAAGTGTCGGCCATCCAGGCCATTTCACGTTGACCGGTGCCCATATCCGGCGCTGGCACGTTGGTGGCCGGATTCAGAAAATCCTTGCGCACTAATTCAAGTGTGAAACGCCGGGTGATCAACTCCATTTCATCCCGGTCATATTTTCGCGGATCAATCAACAGACCACCTTTGGAGCCCCCAAAGGGCACATCCACTATGGAGCACTTATAGGTCATCAATGCCGCAAGCGCTTCCACCTCGTCCTGATTCACGCAAGGTGCATAACGAATACCGCCTTTGGCGGGCAGACGATGAGTGCTGTGTACCGCTCGCCAACCAGAAATAACTTCAATCTTACCGCGAATCTTGACGGGAAATTTAACTTGTAATACCGCATTGCACGCTTTAATCGCAGCAGCGACATCAGCCGACAAATCCATGGCTTCAAGGGCATGGTCCACCATACGGTCTACACTTTCACGAAAAGAAATTTCCTGATTTTGGCCATCTGACATAGCTGTCTCCTGATATTTTTGGTCGAAACAGCTGACCGGAATGCGTGAACAGTTAATTTACGTTATAAACAAATATCGACATTGCCTGATGTTTATTTAACTGCGCCGGACACGTAACACGCACACAAGCAACGTGACCAACAGAGCGAACAACACTGGCCAGTTGCCCATCCGCACATAGGGTGTTGCACCTTGCTGTGGTTGAATTTCCCCGTCCAGTACCGCAATTTCGAATTGTGGCGAGGTTGCCAATAATTTTCCACGATGATCAATCACCGCAGACACACCATTATTGGTTGCCCGTAACATCGGCCGTGCTGTTTCGATGGAACGCATACGTGCCATTTGTAAATGTTGATGTGGCGCAAAAGAATCACCAAACCAGGCATCATTACTAACATTCACTAATAATGATGCGGCAGGCAGTGCGCGAATCACTTCTTCTCCAAAAGCATCTTCATAACAAATGGACATGCCAATTTTATTATCCCCAACCTCCAGCAACGGTTGTTTCACTGCTCCACGACTGAAATTCGCCATGGGGACTTGCAGAATATCCAGCAGACCGCCCAGCACGGATTTGAGTGGGATATATTCACCGAAGGGCACCAAATGTGACTTCCGATAAATTTGCGTAGAAACCTCACCGGTATCGTTAACACCCACACGTACCACTCCGTTATAATACTCACTGTCATCCTGTTCAGACATGACAGGCAGGCCGGTTAATAATGTCGCGCCACCATTTTCATGCTCTCTACTAACCAGGTTTTCCAGAAAAGATTGCGCTTGGTGGAGATAGGCTGGCAAGGCTGTTTCCGGCCAGATGATAATGTCACGATCCCAGCGATCACTACTTAACCGTGTGTACAGCTCTATGGTCGGGCCGCGCTGATCGGGCTGCCATTTTATATTTTGCGGCACGTTTCCCTGAATCAGACTGGCCGTTAACGGTACGCCTTTGGCTTCTGACCACATAATTTGTGCCAGACCACCGGCTGCCAACCAAAATACCGACAATATGGCCAATGCGATATAACGTGGTTTATTTTTACTGATCAGTACACAAACCAGCAGGCCCGCACTGAACGCCACCGCCCAGGACGTGCCATATACACCCAGTACAGGCACAATACCCACTAACGGCGAATCCGTTTGACTGTAACCCAGGTTCAGCCATGGAAATCCGGTCAAAATCCAGCCGCGCACCCACTCAAAAAACACCCATAATCCGGGAATCAGTAACAGCAAGTAGCGCCTTTCACTGAGCGCCGAAAAGTAACGCCGCGAAACCCAACCCAGCAATGCCGGAAACAGTGCGAGAAATAATACAAACAATAACGTCGCAGCAACCGACAAGGCCATTCCCATACTGCCGAAACGGTAAAAACTCACTGCTACCCAAGAAACACCGACACCAAAAAAACCGACACCAAACAGGTAGCCAATGATAAAAGCCTGACGAGGTGAAGATCGCAGCCAGAAATAAAACAGTATTGCAGGCAGAAAAACGGCAAGGGGAAAGAGACCTACAGGAGAAAAAGCCAGAGGCAGACCTGCACCTGCCAGTAGAGCAATAACGTACTGACGGGTATTAATCTTCGTTATCCACGGCACCGTCTGATTCAGACGGGGATTCCACATCATCTTCCGGCAACACATTCAATTGCAGCAGATGAATGCGCCGACTGTCAGCACGCAATACCTTGAATTCAAAACGACCTATTGTGCATTGCTCGTCCCGCTCCGGCATACGACCAAATTCACGCATCAGTAAACCACCAACCGTATCTACATCGTCGTCACTGAGTTCAGATTCAAAATACTCGTTAAACTCATCGATGGGCGTCAATGCCTTCAACGTAAATTGTTGCTCTGAATGTTTGACGATAAAGGCATCATCCGCAAAATCATGCTCATCTTCGATGTCGCCGACGATCTGCTCCAGTACATCTTCAATGGTCACCAGACCGGCGACACCACCATATTCGTCCACCACAATAGCCATGTGATTACGGTTAGCACGAAAATCCTTGAGTAAAATATTGAGCCGTTTGCTTTCCGGAATAAATACGGCGGGGCGTAATAAATCATTTAACCGGAAGTGACGATCACTGCCTTCGGTGGGTTGTGCATCACGCTCACCGATATAGGCCAGCAAATCTTTGGCCAGTAGAATACCCACAATTTCATCCCGAGAATCACCCACCACAGGAAAACGTGAGTGTGCGGATTCAATGACTACCGGTAAAAAAGTATCCGGCGATGCGGACTCTTCCACCACGATCATTTGTGAACGCGGCACCATCACGTCACGCACCTGCATATCCGCAACGGTGAGCACACCTTCGATCATTGCCAGGGCGTCATGATTCAACAATCCTTCTTTTTCAGCATCACGCAGCACCGCTGCAAGTTGCTCGCGGTCCTTCGGTACAGAGGAAAAAGGTTTATTCAACAGGGATTGCGTCAACCGACCAAGCCAGGAGTCGTGTTGCTGTCCATTATCGGCGACGGCTCCACCGGATTGTTCTTCACTCATAATAATTTATACATGCTCTGATATGGGGTGGTTTTTGTTATATCGGGATTATACTGAATATGGATTCTCGTACCCCAGCCCGGCGAGTACGATAATTTCCAGTGATTCCATTTTTTGTGCGTCATTGTTCTGTATGTGGTCATACCCCAGTAAATGCAGGGTGCCATGCACGATCATGTGCGCCCAATGTGCGATCAATGTTTTGCCCTGTTCGGCCGCTTCACGCATCACCACGGCTGCGCACACCACCACATCACCCAGTGTCGGCTCCATCAGGTCAGTGGGCATACCCGGTGGAGATTCAAAAGGAAAAGACAATACATTGGTCGGCCCGGCTTTTTGCCGATACTGTTGGTTAAGCTCGGTCATTTCATCGGTTTCGACAATGCGCACAGTCATCTGTGTCGCCTTGTTTGTCATCAATTCGCCTGATTCGGCCTGTTGCACGGCAGCGTTCACCCAGGTTTGTATGTGTCCGGCATCAGGTACATCCTGTTGTTCGGCATTTTCCAGCACCGTTTGCACGTCCACCTGCACCATTTAATTTCTTTTGGGCTCAGCGCTGGATTCGGTTTTTTCGTAGGCTTCATACGCAACCACCACCTTTTGCACCAGCGGGTGACGCACCACATCCCGAGCCTGAAAAAAGGTGAAGCTGACACCTTTCACATCTTTCAACACCTCCACAACATGGCGTAACCCGGACCGGGTGTTTTTGGGCAAATCCACTTGCGTGACGTCCCCCGTGACCACCGCCGTGGAACCAAAACCGATGCGGGTCAGAAACATTTTCATTTGTTCAACCGTGGTATTTTGCGCCTCGTCCAGAATAATGTACGAATCGTTGAGTGTGCGCCCACGCATGTAAGCCAGGGGAGCGACTTCAATGACATTACGCTCGATGAGCTTATCGACCCGCTCAAAACCCAGCATTTCATATAACGCATCGTAGAGCGGACGCAAATAGGGATCGACTTTTTGTGCCAGGTCGCCCGGCAAAAAGCCCAGTCGCTCACCGGCTTCCACGGCTGGCCGCACTAACACAATGCGTTGCACCGTTTGTTTTTCCAATGCTTCCACCGCACAGGCGACAGCCAGATAGGTTTTTCCGGTGCCCGCCGGGCCCACGCCAAAATTGATATCGTGGGTGAGCACGTTGTGCAAATACCGGCGCTGACTGGTACCGCGCCCTTTAATGATGCCATGGCGAGTAGTAATGCTGACATCAAATTTATCTGCTTCTTTGCCATCACCCGTATGCGCATCATCGTGGGCCTGTGTTTCCTGCAACAGCAGGTGTACCCGCTCTGCTTTCAGCTCACCCTGCGCGGTGTCGGCATAAAGCTGCATCAACACCTGCTCCGCAGCCTGCACCGGGACGCTGTCACCCAGCACAGTAAATGTATTACCACGATTATTCACTTCCACGCCCAATCGCTCCTCCACCAGACGCAGATGTTCATTGAACTGACCGCACAAGTTGGCCAGTCGCAGATTATCGGCGGGTTCGAGGGTAAAACTTCGAGAATCGGGCTGATCGTTCAAATCGGGAAAGAGGTTCCTTGGCACATGGGTGACAGGCTACGCCATTCTGCGCTCAACCGCCAATGCCTTTTCGTCATCCAGTAACACAACTTCGCCGCGCAGGGAGTTGGGCATAGCTTCGGTAATACGCACATTCACAAATTCGCCAATGAGCCGCGGTGGCCCGGCAAAGTTAACCACGCGGTTATTTTCTGTGCGTCCGCTCATTTCATTGGCATCTTTACGCGAGGGGCGCTCCACCAATATGCGCTGCACTGTACCCACCATTCCGGCACTGATCGCCGCTGCCATTTCGCTGATGCGCGCCTGCAAAATAGCCAGACGCTGTTTTTTTACTGTCAGCGGCACGTCATCCGGTAACCCGGCTGCTGGAGTACCAGGGCGGGCACTGTAGACAAAGCTGAAGGAGTGATCAAAGCCGATGTCTTCAATCAGCTTCATGGTGGCCTGAAAATCTGCTTCGGTTTCACCGGGAAAACCGATGATAAAGTCCGACGACAGGCTCAAATCAGGTCGCACTTCGCGCAGAGCACGCACTTTGGCTTTGTATTCCAGCGCGGTATGACCACGCTTCATTTGCATCAGGATGCGGTCTGCGCCGGTCTGTACCGGCAGGTGCAAATGACCCACCAGCTCTGGTACCTCGGCGTAGGCCTGAATCAACGAATCGGACAATTCCACGGGATGTGAGGTGGTGTAACGAATGCGATCAATGCCTTCCACTGCGGCCACATAGTGGATCAACAGGGCCAGATCAGCAATTTCGCCGTCATCCATGACACCACGGAAGGCATTGACGTTCTGTCCCAACAAGGTGACTTCGCGCACGCCCTGCATCGCCAGCTGCGCCACTTCGGCCAACACGTCATCGAAGGGACGATTGATTTCTTCACCGCGTGTATACGGCACCACGCAAAAAGTACAGTATTTACTGCACCCTTCCATGATGGAAACAAAGGCCGTGGGGCCATCGGCTTTGGGGGCGGGCAGGTTGTCGAATTTTTCGATTTCAGGGAAAGAGACATCCACCTGCGGTTTTTTTTGCTGTTGCAGGGCATCCAGCATCTGCGGCAGACGGTGCAAGGTCTGCGGACCGAAAATCAGATCCACGTACGGTGCGCGCTGGCGGATGGCGCTTCCTTCCTGGCTGGCGACGCAGCCGCCGACGCCGATCACCACGCCGGGTCGCTGCGCCTTGAGTTCACGCCACATACCCAGTTGCGAAAAAACCTTTTCCTGCGCTTTTTCGCGCACCGAGCAGGTATTGAGCAACAACACATCGGCCTCTTCGGGCGTACCCACCAGGGTCAGTCCGTGACTCTCACCGAGCAGCTCCGCAAACTTGTCGGAGTCGTACTCGTTCATCTGGCAACCGAAGGTTTTGATGTAAAGCGTACGTGTGGATTTCATGTGCTGTGGCCCATCGACGAAAAAACAGAGGCCGACAAGCGACCATTCAAAAATGACAGAGCCGCACAGACTAGCATATTTGCCCGATTTTTTCCTGTTCTCCAACCGCCGACGGAAAGCCGGCAGCGTTATTTTTCGTAGCTCGATTCAGACGCAATTTTATGAATACTGAGGTCGGCACCCTCATATTCTTCCTCCTGACTGAGGCGAATGCCTGTGGTCTTTTTGACAATGCCGTAAATCAGCAAACCTCCGCCCAGGGCGATGCCCACACCGAGTACCGTACCTGCCAACTGGGCACCAAAAGTCACACCCCCCATACCGCCCAGCGCCTCAAGCCCGAAGATACCGGCAGCAATACCGCCCCAGGCACCACACAAACCATGCAAGGGCCAAACACCCAGCACATCATCAATCTTCCATTTGTTCTGGGTAAGGGTAAAAGTCCAGACAAACAAACCGCCTGCGACGGCTCCCGTCACCAGCGCCCCCCCGGGATGCATGATGTCAGAACCGGCACACACGGCCACCAGTCCGGCCAGCGGACCATTATGCACAAACCCCGGATCGTTTTTGCCCACCACCAGGGCCGCAAGAATACCGCCCACCATGGCCATCAGGGAATTAACCGCCACCAGACCACTAACCGCATCGATAGTTTGCGCCGACATCACATTAAAACCAAACCAGCCAACAGTCAGTATCCATGCGCCCAGCGCCAAAAAAGGAATGCTGGATGGAGGATGAGCAGAAATACGGCCGTCCTTGTCATAACGGCCATGGCGTGCTCCCAGCAACAACACCGCGCCCAGCGCAATCCAGCCACCCATCGCATGTACTACGACCGAACCGGCAAAGTCATGGAATTCCGCACCGAAGGTGGCGTTGATCCAGTCCTGCATACCGAAATTGCCGTTCCAGGTCATGCCTTCAAAAAAGGGATACAACAGGGCAACGATAAAAAAGGTCGCCACCACCTGCGGGTAAAATCGCGCCCGCTCGGCAATGCCACCAGAAACAATGGCAGGAATGGCCGCCGCAAAAGTCAGCAGAAAAAAGAACTTAACCAGCTCATAACCATTTTTTTCAGAAAGCGCCTGCGCCCCGTCCATAAACCCTATGCCGTAGGCAATGCCATAACCGATAAAAAAATAGGCAATAGTGGAAACTGCAAAATCCACAATGATTTTTACCAGTGCGTTGACCTGATTTTTTTTGCGTACCGTGCCCACCTCCAGAAACGCGAACCCGGCGTGCATGGCCAGCACCATAATTGCCCCGAGAAGAATGAATAAAACATCACTGCCTGCTTGCACACTGTTCACTTGCCTGCCCTCCTCATCCGCCCGAAACGGTGTTTGCCCGCAAACTGGCTGCAAACACGGCCACCAATTGTTGTTATTGACGTTGTATGGCGTTTTTGTGCGCGCACCACACTGGCACAAACTATACCGAACCTGCGGAAAGACATCTATTTCGGGTTTTGAACACGGGATGGACACATAATACTTGTGCGCCACGGGCATATGCTACAAGCCAGTACATCAACCACTTTATAGTGACGGGTTCCGTTGTTCTGTCAGCATTCAGGGCACCAACAGTTGGCGCTTTTAGGCGAGGTGCATCTCGCAGCGAATGGCTGTCGTCCTCTGTAAGAGATGGTTTGACAGATACACTAAAACCCTCTTGATTTCGAATCTCCGGCGGTGGCCTGGATCTCTGTATGTATGTATTCTTTTCAACACCTTTAGTTGTTTCTTCTTTTGACCATCTTTTCAGGCTGTAGCAGTATCTATGACGCAGAAGAAAACAGACGCAACCTCACCACTCAATTTTCATCCGCACAGTTACTGTCGGATGAAATGAAGGTAGAGCAGATATTGAATGGTGAAGCGGATAAACAATTTGTTCGGCCTCCAGAAAAAGCCTCGCGGGCAATCCGGAGCTCACCTACTGGTACAAGACAAAGCTGTCTGCTGCTATTACTGTGAGACTCTTTTTGTTCTCTGGACAAGGGAATATCTCTTATCATTTGACATGTCATTCCATGAACCATTCAGCTCAACACAAGCATTTTTAATTTCATAAAAAATAACGTTGTTTCTCTCAATGGGGCAAAATAATACGTCAATTTTCACCATCCAGACAGGACTCTAAAAAATCGTACACTCTCCTCAGCCATGTCGTATGACGGGAAGAAAACTGAAGCCAAAAGGTTAACATTTAAACTCTCACGTCATCTTTTGCTCATTAAAAAAAGCACGCTTAGTGGGCAACTTTCGGCCAATAGCGATCAAAGTCAAAACCCGGGCTATGCGGCTGGGTATGGCACTGGGCACAGATTTTTTCTTTGGACCAATCAGCATTGGGCAGCGCCTTGCCCCCGGCGGCTTCTACATGCGCACGGCCAGCACCGTGACAGGATTCGCACTGCACTCCCATTAAATGGCCTGTGACGTTCATGTCAAAAAAACCACCCGGTTGATCAAATCCCACGGTATGGCACTGGATACAGGCGGGATCAAAAGCCTTGTTCACATTTTCGAGACTTTCGTAAGCAATGGCGTGTTGACTGTCAAACCAGGTTTTATGCTGTTTTTCATGACAAGTCTGACACACTGCCTCTCCCACAAAAGGACTTTGACCCGACTGCTGTTTCTTCCGTGCCTCCACGCGTTGCAAATAGTCAGCTTTCACCTTGGCATTATAGTCGTCGTACCATGTCTGCAATTGCGGCGCGTCGGCGATACTGTCCGGCATGGGCAAAACCGTGTGCTGCCAATCCGCAATACGCCCCGCCTTGAGCGTCAAATCCAGACGCCCAAGACGCATGCCACGGGAACCCGGCTGTACGACAAGCGTATGATTTTCCCGTCGTGCCTCACCGTATACTTCGTAGGCTGCGCCTTCTATCAGCACATCAATATCATCCAGACCGACCTGTTCGGCAAACTGCTTGCTGCTCAACGTGGTACTCACCACAGTGAGTTCACCTTCTTTTTTGGCGCGCTGTAAAGCAGCATGAAATTTCTTCGGGGAAGCATCAGCCAAACCGTGCTGACCCTGCATTTTTTGCAACGGTGAATCTGTAATGTCCAGCCAGCTGAAAAAGCGAACACGTTGTTTGCCGCGAGTGATTAAACGATCCGTCGAAAACGGGAGGGGCTCTGCACCTTTTTCTGAACCAGGGTTACTCAGTACCCACGGCAATGATGCGTCCGCCGTAAAACCCGGACCATAAGCCAGATCAGGCCATTGCACACCGATGGCGTCATAGTTCAACAGTACAAAGCCCTTGAGAATATACTCACCCTTGAGGCGGTCACCAGGGCCATTGGTACTCAACAAGCCTCCAGCGGAAATGACCAGCAAGTCCGGTGTTGCTTCACGCAGCTGTTGCAACAGGGTAGCCCGGCGTTTAATACCGCCAAAGTTTCCCTCCGCACTACAGCCGCAGGGCTCCAGCTCACCGTCCAGGTTGCCCGAATAAACGATACTCAATGCATTATCGGCCCAGGCCAACGGCACCCACGTAAACAGTACACATAAAAACATTGTCAATTTGCAAAAAGGCTTGTTCAGCATAACGCGCTCCACTTAAATTTTTACAGGCAGGGTGTGCAGCCCACACTGAGGTTTTCATCCGAAACTTTCTGTTCGAAATAATGCCATACTAATTCTGAGCACGACAGCAAACAGCGTAACTGACATTATGAAAGAAACCCTCCCTTCATGGCGGTCAAAACGGTTATTGGCATGTGCTGTGTTATCCATTTTCACCACCATTGCGGAAGCGGCGTACTACTCTGATTTCCGTAAACCATTTGATTTCAGTTTATTACTGACCAACAACAAGCTTGATCTGCAAACAGGCAGCAACGAATACGACGTCTCGTTGGACCGCATCAGCATCGAAATATTCACATTAATCGAACCACAGATTCAGTTTGGGTTGATTTCCGGCTCCAGCTACCTGAGCCTTGATAACGATCCGGTGAGCGCAGGCAAAAGCCTTAATGGTTATCATGCAGGTTTGGCAATACGCAGCTTTTTAGGCCACAACCCACAAATCGGTTTTCACGCAAATTATATTTACCAGGAAACAAAAAATGAAACTGCCGGTCAGACGATAACGCTTGACTGGCACGAATGGGCAGCAGGCGTCTTCGGGAAAGTGCCCTTGGGCCAACAATGGGAGTTAAGCGTCGGCTGGACATATCACGATGTAGATGTACGACATCGCACCACAGGAAATACCAATCAAACACAAAACCTGAAACTGGCTGGTTCGCAAGGACGACTGGAAGCTGCCTGGCTCGACCACAGCGACGGCCGCGTAAGCTTGGCCATACAGCGCGGCAGCTACCAACAGATAGAGATCAGATTTTCGCGAAAATTCCGATAAAATGAATAAAAATTACGCAATTTAATTTTTCAGATGTACTGTCAACAAAGTTAATTGTCGTTACGTGGTGACGCCAGAATTTCGATCAAACGATCTTCAAGCTCAATACGATCCGCCAATTGCTCACCCAGGCTTGACAGGTCATCGGCAAGGTGGCTGAGGTCACCGCAATGATCTTCACAATCATACTTGTCATTAAAATCGAGAATTTTCTGAGTAATTTCAGAGATATTCGGATAAACCTGATCGGCAATAGCCCGAATGGGTTCGCGGCGTTCGCGGTTTTCATCGATGTGACGATAAAGCTGGAAATGTGCACTTGCGGTATAATCAATAAGCCGTTCACAAAACGTTTGTAATAACCGTTGTGTATCCTGTTCAGGCTTGAAGGGTTGCCTGGAGGCCAGCTCACTGTACAGAGACAGTGCTCCAGTACGGCATTCAACAAGATCATCGATTTCCTGATGTGAACGGGCTCGGCGTTCTGGAATCGTATGAGTATCAGACGGCATAATTTCCCCTTGCTACATTTTCAAACACATCGTGGCAGCCTGCAATCTACGACGAAATGTGCGAGTGACTGAATATTAGTCCAGACCAAAGCCCGAATAACATCATTGAGCGCAGCTTGCCAGCAAGCGCGCAGGCCCATAGTAGCAACCTTGGCTTTTTTTTGTAAACAAATTATTAAAAGTGGCTTTTTAGGGGGAGGGAGCGGTAAATACGAATCAAGCAGTGGTATCGATTTTATGGTGTGAGTTTTTGACCAATAACAACCAGAGGCTCAGAGAAAAGGGCTTAGCTTCCAAGTAGCAATTCAATTTTTCCCAAAAGACGTGGGAAATCTACGGGTTTCGTGTCGTAATCTTCGCAGCCTGCATTCATAGCTTTTTCACGGTCCCCTGCCATCGCGTGTGCGGTTAAGGCGATAATCGGGATATTTTTTGTCCCCGGGTCTGCCTTGATGCGTCGTGTCGCTTCCCAACCGTCCATTACCGGCAAACTCATATCCATGAGAATCAGCTCGGGTTGCTCCGAGTTGGCCAAATTCACCGCAATGCAACCATCCTGTGCATAGACAACATCGAAACCTTTGCGCTCCAAACGCCGCGACAACATATCCCTGTTCATTTCGTTATCTTCTACCAACAACACTTTAGACATAACCATGCCTCCTTTTTCCTGTCTTGTGTTTGCATCTCAAGAACTCATCATTCAGTTCATCTGTTTCAGGCTTAGCACTTTTTACTCATACCTAAATCAAAAAAATTTTAATCTCCCCATCACGATTGCGGCTCAGACATTAAATATGCACCATAAATCTCAATCACCATGGGTAAAGAACAACTCGTTTAACCCTGCTCCGGATCTCTATATTCCTGCCGTACTCTTTTAAAGTCATCTTCCGCCTCAAAAAAAGCTGACACTACATCCGGATCAAAATGGCTGCCGAGACCTTCTTCGATAATGTTACGACTTTTTTCGTGACTGAACGCATCTTTATAACAACGCCGGGAAGTCAATGCATCATACACATCCCCCAAAGCCAAAATGCGCGCAACCAACGGAATACTTTCACCAGACAGCCCATAGGGATAACCTGACCCATCCCATTTTTCATGATGGCTTTCGGCAATTTCAATGCCTGTATGAATAAAGTCATTGCCAGGATGCTGCCTGTCCACTTCGCGTAAAGTTTCCGCACCAATCACTGGATGCTGCCTCATAATCACCCATTCTTCATCACTCAATGCTCCCGGTTTAAGCAGCACACTGTCATCAATGCCAACTTTACCAATATCATGCAATGGGCTGGCAGCATAAATATTATCGATAAATGCTTTATCGATAATGGATTGAAATTTAGGCATACGGCCCAGTTTTTCCGACAATAACTTACAGTATTCCCGCATACGCTCAAGATGCTCACCCGTTTCAGGGTCTCGCGACTCTGCCAATTTAGACATAGCAAAGATAGCAGCCAGTTGTGACTGCGATATTTCCAGCACTTTGGCCCGCACTTCTTCGGACAAACTCACATTGTTGCGTTCAATTTCTTCACGCCGATGTTCTTCCTGGTCACTGATGCGTTTTCTGCCCAGGTTGGCATCTACGCGCGCGCGCAACAATATCGGGTTGAATGGTTTGGTCACATAATCCACTGCGCCCATTTCGATACAACGCACTGCGCTGTCTACATCATCAAGCGCTGTGATCATTATTACTGGTACACGTCGCAGTGCAGCATCACCCTGGATAACTTTCAATGTTTCATAACCATCCAGCACGGGCATCATGATATCCAACAACACCAGATCAAAAGAATGTGCGCGCAATTTTTCCAGCGCCTCTTCACCATCCGTAGCAGATGACAACTGAAATTCGGCATTTCCCAAACGCCGCAGCAGCAAGTCACGATTCATTTCATTATCATCAACCACCAGAATAGAGAATGCCTCTCCCATTTCATTGTTTTTTTGTTCGATCGCATTCATGACAATCCCACCCTTTTATTGCAACAATGTTTCAACATATGGCTCATCCATTTTTAACCTGTTGCTATTTCTGATCGTGCAGAACCAATCAGCTCACGCAGACGACGCAGCAAGGTATCCAGACTGTAGGCACCTTTTTCAATAACCATGTCCACATGTGTCAGCAATTTTTCGCGCTCTTCATCGCTGATTGAATGTTCGGCCAATATCAACACCGGAATGGGTTTCCATTGTTTATTTTTTTTCAACTCCTGCACAAACGCCATGGCATTCATTGTCGGCAGATCAGTATCCAGAACAATGGCCGACGGTATTTTTTCAGCAACACGCACCAGACCCACTTCACCATCAACACTCTCCACAATATTCCAGCCTTCATTTTCAAAAACCATTCGGGCCAACCGCCGCGCGTCAACATCTCCACCAATGACCAATACTGTTGAAACCACAACACCACAAAGATGGCTGTTGATAACAGCCATTAATTCATTTTTATCCACAGGCTTGTTGATATAACCCGCCGCACCCAGAGTTGCCGCCATTGCGCGCTCATCGCTCATGCTGTGCATAATCACTGGCACATGCAGCAATGCTGGATTTTTTTTCAATTGCGACAGCACGGGCCAGCCACTCATGTCCGGCATGACCACATCAAGAATGATTAAATCCGGCACCAGCTCAACGGCTTTTTCCAAGCCTTCGCGTCCACTGCTGGCTATCTCTATGTGAAAACCCTCCTCTCTCAACGTCCGTTGTAATAAATCACCAACTGACGGATCATCATCAATCACTAGAATAGTAGGCGATTTTTCGTACTGTTCAGTAATATTTTCTGTATATTCGCTATTTATAACGAGTGCCGGGGCCAAAGCTGGCTGTTGGCTTGACATATTGGCCACGCAAGCTCCCTCATTTGCATCCATCACGTCCGCCGGGATTCTTATCACAAACTCCGACCCACATTCCATTTGGCTTGTTACCGTGATGTCTCCCCCCATCAACTGACACATGTTGCGACTGATAGCCAATCCCAGGCCAGTGCCACCATATTGACGCGTCGCAGACTCATCGACCTGGGTAAAAGCGTTGAATAATTGTTTCTGTTGCTTGTCGCTAATACCTATTCCGGTATCCGTCACACGGAACTCTACCCACTCGCCCGCTTTATCCTGCACACGATCAACGAATAAACTCACTTCACCGTTATGAGTAAATTTCGCCGCATTGCCCAGAATATTCACCAGTACCTGTTTCAATCTGGCCGCATCAATGTGAATACTGCCAATCCTTTCATCGCAATCGACCATTCTGGAGTTTCCATTTGCGGCAATGAGCGGTTCAACATTGTCCATCACGTCTTTCACTAGTTGCGGCAAACTGACATCTTTCAAATACAATTGCATTTCGCCCGCATCAATTTTTGACAGATCCAGCACATCATTGATCAGTGAAAGCAAATGCCTCCCGGAGTTGACTATACGGATCAGGTCATCTGCCACTTCTGCGTTGCCGGATTCATCGATATCGTCATACAACATTTCGCTGTAACCAATAATGGCATTCAATGGTGTGCGTAACTCATGACTCATGTTTGCCAGAAACTGACTTTTTTCCTGATTGGCTGTCTCAGCCTCCAGCTTGGCCTGCAATGCCACCTGGGCTGCTGCATGGCCTTTTTTTAGCGATTCATCGCCCTGGTGCAAGCGTGCAAACAGTTGTTCAGTTGCTTGCCACACCTGACGAATTTCAGTACTCATTGAACGATCAGCGGGAGGAAGACTGACGTGCGTATCCAAATTATTCACATGAGCCAAACAATTCGATAAATCAGTCAGAGGTTTAAGCAGGCAACGTATCCAATATTGAATACCCAGCAACAACAAAAAGGCCAGTCCTATGAAAACACCCATTTCTCGCCATACTTCACCCATCAAATGATTGTAAAACGTATCGTTATATTCCAGTTTTACATCGCCCAACAACTCTCTAGTGCTCGGTGAAAAAATTGGCATTTCTGCATGAAAAGGTATCGTTTTGTATTTCACTTCGTTACGGCGCTCGATCACCCGACCATCCAGCAGGGAAATTGTCAGGCTCAACACGACAGGTTCAAGCCAGTCCGGGTCTTCCAATGAAACAAGCTGGTTTAAAATTTCTCCCAACTGAACATCATCGTTATTATCTACGGCAGCTTCCAGCAATTGTGTGTACGGTTTTATCAGCAACTCAGCTTTGGTTTGTTCAGCCGCCTTCAACGCAGGCGCTGTTACAAAAACCCAGTGATAAACAATCATCGCCATACTTAACATCACCACAACAATGATTGCCAGAGATACGCGAGTCGTCAGACGTGAAAAGATATTATTCATGACACATGCATGTTTTCATCAACAAGGTATTCGTCGTCACTTTTGAACACCACAATGAAAGTCGTGAGCGATATTCATCTGTCGATCATGTTTCTGCCACGTTGACCTTTTGTGTGCGACAAACACACCCTCGATGTTGCTGTCATTTTTATCCACATGGTTAGCAAGCTCCTGTGCAAAACCTTTGTCTCTATCGTAAACAAACAACCATTGTATTTTTTGTCCAGCGCTTTCCGATTTTGTCCGCACGCAGATTACTGCTGACGGCAAGGCCAAGCAATAACCATAATACTTATCGTGAATGTTATTTTTATCTTAAACACTGTTTCCTGAAGCGCACCTGACTCTATTTCTGGCGTCAGCAATTCACACCTGAGTTTAGTACAACAGATTCTCGTTAATTTTTTTCGGCAACATGTGTGAAAACTGTAGTTACCTGGATCTTTTCTTTGCGCTGATTGCGCTGAAATGCAGGATTTGGTTATTCCTGATAATGCCTCCGCATTTAACTCAGGTAGACCATAAGTTGAATTAAGTGCGGAAGCATGTTCCTAAATGCGCGGAATATACCCTGCACTGAAAAATATATGTTTCGGGTCAATGCAGATGAGTGCCGTTTTTTGGAAAACGATGACACAATCGCCAAGAGTGCGAAGTTTAAAAAATTACTCTGCTAAAACAATGAGTTGAGGGGTTTCCCCCAATACATAACCTAAAAAGTGCCTTGCCTTTGTGTAACTGGCAAGGCACCCTGAAAACAGGGCCAATGACTCACAGCCCCATTCTGTTGCCTTTCTTTACCCCCCCACGAAAAAGGGTCCGAAGCCAATGTTATTAAGTAAAAATGAATGCTTATTTTTGTCGGTTAAGCAACATTGGATAATCAGACTGCGCCCGTGGCGAGTGAAGTTTAGAGATTCAGTGTGTACACAGAATATGGGAACAAAAACACAGCGCCTGTCACACAGAGGTCGCAGAGACACAGAGTTTTTAGTGTTTTTCTCTGTGTCTCTGTGGCCTCTGCGTTTACAAGCACCCGATTTGGCAATGCGGCCCGTTTCCAGGCTTTATTCTGGATTGATCCACTGACCAAATGTGCTTAACTTAATGGCGTTGCTCCGAAGCCCCTTTAAAGACACACTGAGTCCGCCAGCAGATTCAGCTCATAGCAGCCTGCGCTGCCGCCACGGCCACTCCATTTTTAATGGGTGCCCCCATATCGGTGAGCACGGTATCCAGTGTACCCAGACAGAACATGATATTTTTGGCATTGGAGGCATGCCCCATAAGGCCAATGCGCCAAACTTTGCCCGCCAATGCCCCCAGGCCCGCGCCAATTTCCAGATTAAAATCATTCAGCAAACGCCCACGTACGGCGGCTTCGTCCACGCCATCAGGAATAGTCACCGCATTGAGCTGCGGTAAACGCGCCGCCTCCGGCACCACAAATGACAGTCCCATGGCTTCGATACCGGCACGCAATGCCAGATGATTCGACTGATGACGGGCCCAGGCATTTTCCAGCCCTTCTTCCTGCAAAATCACCAGTGCTTCATGCAGGCCATAAAGCCCGTTAACCGGCGCAGTGTGATGGTAGGCACGTTTGGCACCCGCACCCCAGTAACCCATCACCAGATTCAGATCAAGAAACCAGCTTTGCACCGCCGTCTTGCGATTTTTGATACGCTCCACAGCGGCATCGCTGAAACTCACTGGCGATAAACCCGGAGTACACGACAAACATTTTTGTGTGCCGGAATAAATGGCGTCGATGCCCCACTCATCCACCTTGACGGCTGTGCCGCCCAGCGAAGTCACCGCATCCACAATGGTCAGACAATCATGAGCGTGGGCAATTTTCACCAGTGCCGCTGCATCCGACTGCGCTCCTGTGGAAGTCTCGGCATGCACAAAGGCCACAGTACTGGCTTCAGGATGCGCCTTAAGTGCTTCTTCCAGTTTATTGGGGTCTACGGGCATACCCCATTCGTCTTCCACCATGATCGCTGTGGCACCAATGCGCTCCACATTTTCTTTCATTCGACCGCCGAACACACCGTTCTGACAAACAATAACGGTATCACCGGGCTCAATCAGGTTCACAAAACAGGTTTCCATACCCGCCGAACCGGGAGCCGAAACAGGAATAGTCAGCTCATTTTTGGTCTGAAAGGCGTACTGCAGCAGTGTTTTCATCTCATCCATCAGTGCCACAAACTCGGGGTCCAGATGACCTATAGTCGAACGCGCCATGGCATTCAAAATGCGCGGATGCACATCTGAAGGGCCAGGGCCCATAAGCGTACGCACGGGGGGGATGAACGTGGAAATGGTTTTGTTTGTGGTCATCATCAAGTCTCTTTCATTCGTGGAATATTAAAATGTGTTCACAATACCTTACTATGAGGTATTGCCCACCCTGCTCTACATTATTGTTGACAAATTTTATCGGTTATTCCGGTATCAAGCAATCGGCCAGCAGTTCAACCCAGTGTTTTACTGGCACCGCAGCATCCTGCCGTAAATGCAGCAGACAGCCGATATTGGCGCTGGCAATCATGGCGGGTGCATCAGCCTGCAAAGCTGCCAGCTTATTGGCCTGCAACTGCTCGGACAACACCGGCTGAAAAATCGAATACGTCCCCGCAGCGCCACAACACAAATGGCTGTCTTTCACCAACACCAGCTCAAACCCGCATCGGGCCAGAATATTTTCCACCACGCCGGTGAGGCGCTGACCATGCTGCAAGGTACAAGGGGCATGAAACGCAATGCGCGCCGCTGACCCTGCCATTGAAACCACATTGGCCACGGGCTCGGCAACCAGTAATTCCGACACATCTTTCACCCGCTCGGAAATACTGGCCGCTTTTTCTGCATACTGTTTGTCGTACCGCAGATAGTGAGCATAATCCTTTACCTGCAAACCACAGGCGCTGGCAGTGCTGATAATCGCTTCAACACGGTCAGGTGAACGCTCATCCAGATACGGCCACCAGGCATCAATGTTGCGGCGCATAAATGCCGCCGCACTTTCTGCACCGGACAGATGCTGATTCAACGCACCGCAGCAGCCGCCATCCGGTATGCGTACAACGCTGATACCCAAGCTGTCCAACACTCGCGCGGTGGCGAGATTGATCTCCGGTGCAGTCACCGATTGCACACAACCGTCCAGTAACAGCACTCGTCGTGTATGCCGTACAGCAGGCCATTCCCCCACCGCAGCCGCGCGAGACGGGATGGCTTTGCGTAGCACTTTTGGCAACAATGGCCGCACCTTGCGCGCCATGCTGACACCCACCGCAAAACGTTTTGGAAAGGGCACCGACTGTAAAAGAAGCCAGCGCAGCAGGCGTTCGTGCAATGGCCGCTTAACCAGACTTTCCACACGCTCACGACCAATATCCAGCAGGCGGTTATATTCAACCCCCGAAGGACACGTCGTTTCGCAGTTGCGGCAAGTAAGGCAGCGATCCAGATGTTCACGCGCAACTTTGCCTTCGGCCTGCCCCTCCAGTAATTGTTTGATGAGATAAATACGCCCGCGCGGACCATCCAACTCATCATTTTGTAATTGATACGTAGGACAGGTGGCATTGCAAAAACCACAATGCACACAGCGACGCAAAATGGCATCAGCTTCCTGACCCTGTCCAGTGGACAACAATTTGGCGGGTAATTGCGTCTGCATTTACAGTCCCTCGTACAAGCGGCCGGGGTTCAAAATCCCCTCGGGGTCGAAGGCCATTTTGACCTGCTGGTGTATTTTTGCCAGTGCGGGGCTTAATGGGGCAAGCGTGGTGCCATGCCGATCAAACAAGGTGGCATGCCCTCCCATTTTTTGCGCCGCTGTCTGCACAATATCGGCACTCACACCGGTTTTTAGCCAGCGTTGCGCACCACCCCAGTCCAGCAGACAGGCACCCGGCAATATTTCAGCAAACATAGGCGTGGCCGCTGGCAGCGACAACCGCCACAATGCATCGGTATCGGTAAAAAAGGGCAACTGGCGCTCACGCAAATCCCGCCAAAATGTACCAGCCTGCCCGTCACCCTTTTTCTTTTCCCGCTCAGAGAAAGTCAGTTGTGCCCCTTGAGTCCACTTTTGGGCCTGTTCTTGAAGCTGTTTTTGGATAAAAGCAACCGCAGCCGTTACCGCCTCCTCTGCACCGGACACGCGCAACCACAATTGCGCGGCCTGTTCCGATGTTGCGGGTAAATGACAAGCTCCCGTCAATGGCAAGGCGACACTCGCCAACTGCGTCATCACCGCAATAGCCGTCGTGGCATCCATTTCCATCACCAGCGTATGCTCACAAGCCGATTGAGGCAGCACTTTCAGTGATATATCCAACAACACACCCAGGGTGCCCTGTGCGCCCACCATTAGACGCGATGCATCATAACCGGCGACATTTTTCATCACCTGACCGCCAAAGCTGAGTACCTCACCTTGACCGTTAATCATCTTCACACCCAATGTGAAATCGCGGGCGGACCCGGCATACGGGCGACGCGGGCCCGACAATCCACAAGCAATTGTGCCACCTAACGTCGCTCCCTCGCCTAAATGTGGGGGCTCAAAAGGCAGCATCTGCCCGGATTCGGAGAGCACAGACTCCAGCTCTTGTAATGAAGTGCCCGCCCGTGCGGTGATCACCAACTCGCTGGGGGTGTATTCCACGATGCCACAGTGTTCCTTTACCTCCAAGGGCTGCGCTGATATCGCACGGCCTGACAATAATTTGCTGCCACTGCCCGCAATGTACAACGCCTGTTTTTCGGCAAAAGCCTGCTGCACCTGTGCGGCCAGGTCATTGCTCACATCCTGTGCCATCAAAACCGCTCCAGCTCAGAAAAAGGTACTTCACCGTGATGTACATGCATGGCACCAAATTCGGCACAACGGTGCAAAGTGGGCACAGCCTTGCCCGGGTTCAGCAAACCTGCTGGATCAAAAGCTGCCTTCAATGCATGCATTTGCTGCAATTCGGCGGATGAAAACTGATGGCACATTTGCTCAATTTTTTCGATGCCCACACCATGTTCACCCGTAATAGTGCCACCCACTGCCACACATAAATCCAGAATCCGGCCACCCATTTCTTCAGTGCGCGCCAACTCACCAGGACGACTGGCATCAAACAATATCAGTGGATGCAAATTACCATCACCCGCATGAAACACATTGGCCACTGGCAGGCTGTACTCTTCAGACAACGCTGCGATACCCGACAACACTTTGGCTAACTGATGGCGCGGAATGGTGCCGTCCATGCAGTAATAGTCAGGCGAAATACGGCCCACGGCGGGAAATGCCGCCTTGCGTCCCTTCCAGAATTTTTCACGCTCGGCCGCACTGGCGGCGACACGCACGTCGGTGGCTCCACAATCCTGCAATACTGTTTTTACCTGCTCGACCTGCACCTCGACTTCCTGCTGGCTGCCATCCAGCTCGCACAACAAAATCGCGGCAGCGTCTTCGGGATAACCGGCCCGGGCAAAGGCTTCGGCAGCGCGTATCGCCGGGTTATCCATCATTTCCAGACCGGCGGGAATAATTCCCTCGGCAATAATTTTACCCACGGCGTCACCTGCATTGGCCACATCATCAAAGGCCGCCAGCAATACCTGCACCGTTTCGGGCTTGGGCAATAATTTAACCGTGACTTCCACAATCACTCCCAGCATGCCCTCCGAGCCGGTAAGCAATGCCAGCAAATCAAAACCGGGGGTGTCCAGTGCATCGCTGCCAATGGTGAGCCGTTCACCCTCCATGGTCACTATTTCCAGTTTGAGGATATTATGCACAGTGAGCCCGTATTTGAGGCAATGCACACCACCGGCATTTTCGGCCACATTACCACCGATGGAACAGGCGATTTGTGATGAGGGGTCCGGCGCGTAATACAGGTTATGCGCTGCGACGGCCTCCGAGATGGCTAAATTACGCACTCCTGGCTGAACACGAGCGCAACGATTGTGCAGATCAATATCAAGAATTTGATTGAATTTAGCCAGACTCAGTAATACGCCATCCGCC
>Ga0256830_1000515_pt1 | contig 30579 bp, 30 predicted proteins | sample 128326metaG_FD_190537 | JGI IMG/M metagenome (GOLD analysis project Ga0256830, IMG submission 190537) | Hydrothermal vent microbial communities from Lau Basin, Pacific Ocean - 128-326 | ecosystem: Environmental > Aquatic > Marine > Hydrothermal vents | place: Pacific Ocean: Lau Basin | collected... | reverse complement strand
CCCGAGCAGCTCTCGGATCTCTTCGGGGTGGGCGGGGCGCACCGACGCCGCACCGGTGACGTCCAGCAGCTTCTGTTCCTGCAGTTCGTGGTCGCCGCGGAGGAGGACGAGGGTCGGGGTCCCGTCGACGAAATAGACGAGGGTCTTGATCTGGCGTTCGGGGGCGGCGACGTCCGGATGCGCCTCGGCCAGCGCGGCGATGGTGCGCAGCCCCGGCGTGGGGAAACGTTCCAGGTCTTCGGAGTCGCCGTCTTCGACCGGGGCGAGGGCCGACACCGCCTTCTCGACGTTGGCCCGGTAGTCGCATTCGGTGCAGGTGACGATCCAGTCCTCCCCCGCCTCGCTGCGGACGATGAACTCCACCGATTCGGTCCCACCCATCGCACCCGACGAAGCCTGCACGTCGGTGGTGTCGAGCCCCATCCGGGCGAAGATGCGCCGATAGGCGGCGTGGTGGAGGTCGAACCCGACGTCGAGCCCGGAACGGTCGACGTCGAGGGTATAGGAGTCCTTCATCGTGAACTCCCGCACCCGCAGCAGCCCCGACTTGGGACGGGGTTCGTCACGGAACTTGGTGTGGATCTGGTACCAGATCTGGGGGAGGTCACGATACGAGGACAGCTCCGCGGCGAGGATGGCGAAGATCTCCTCTTCGGTCATCCCCAACACCAGCTCCACCCCTTTGCGGTCCTCCAGCTTGAACAGGTTGTCGCCCATCAGGTCGTACCGGTCGGACTTCTTCCAGATCTCGGCCGGATGGAGGGTGGGGAGGACCACCTCTTGACCGCCGATGGCGTCCATCTCGTGGCGGATGATGTCGATGATCTTCAGCCGCACCCTCTGGCCGAGAGGCAGCATCGAATAGGAGCCGGCGGCGAGCTGGCGGATGAAGCCGCCGCGGACGAGCAGACGATGGCTGACGGCCTCGGCGTCCGCCGGGTCGTCCCGGAGCGTGGGGATGAAGGCGTGGGACCAGCGCATACCTCGACTCGGTGTTCGGTGCGGACCGCGACGGTAGCGGCCCGACGGGCTCCTGACCTAACCGTTCTCGGCGACTTCGGCGACCCGGGCCCGCCGTTCGGCCGCCCGGTTGGCGTCACCTTGGATCTCGACGAGCTGGCGGCTGGTGGCGGCGGCGATCTCCGCCGCCTCCGCGTCGGCGGCGGCCAGCCGTGCTTCGACCCCTTCCGCCACGAGCCGGCGGGCTTCGTCGACCAGGGCGTCCACCATCTCGTCTTCGGAGACGACCCGCACCACCTGGCCTTTGATGAACAGGTGACCTTTGCCCCGGCCGGCGGCGATGCCGATGTCGGCTTCGCGCGCCTCACCCGGACCGTTCACGACACAGCCCATCACCGCCACCTGGATCGGGAGCCCTTCTCGTTCCAGCGCGGCCTGGGCTTGGGAGGCGACTTCGATGACGTCGACCTCGGCCCGTCCGCAGGAAGGGCAGGCGATCAGGTCGAGGCCTTTGCGTTCTCGCAGGCCCAGGTATTCGAGGAGACTCCTCCCTGCCCTGGCCTCCTCCACCGGGTCGGCGGTGAGCGAGAACCGGATCGTGTCCCCGATCCCTTCGAGCAGGAGGGTGGCGATCCCCGCCACCGACTTGATGAGGCCCCCCGGTGGGGGACCCGCCTCGGTGACGCCGAGGTGGAGCGGGTAGTCCACCTTCTCGGAGAGGAGCCGGTATGACTCCACCATGGCCGGCACGTTCGAATGCTTGACGGAGATCTTGATGTCGCCGAAGCCCACGTCCTCCAGGTAGCCGACCTCGATGAGGGCCGACTCGACGAGGGCGTCGGGGGTGGCCGAACCGTGCTTCGCCAGGAGGTCCCTGTCCAAGGAGCCGGCGTTCACCCCGACACGGATGGGAACGCCCCGGTCCTTCGCTTCACGGGCCACCGTCTTGATGTGGGATTCGTTGCGGATGTTCCCCGGGTTGAGCCGAAGGCCGTGCACCCCCGCCTCCAGCGCGGCGAGGGCGAGGCGATACTGGAAGTGGATGTCGGCGATGATGGGCACCGGCGACCGGGGGACGATCTCCGCCAAGGCCTGGGCGGCCTCGGTGTCGTTGCAGGTGATGCGCACGATGTCGGCTCCGGCGCCGGCGAGGGCATAGACCTGGGCGAGGGTGGCGTCCACGTCGGCGGTTTTCGTGGTGGTCATCGACTGGACGCTGACGGGCGCGCCGCCGCCGACGGGCACGTCGCCCACCATGAGGGACCGGGTGGCCTTTCGGGGAATCATCGGGACGAATGGTAGGCCGGTTCGGCCTACAGGCGGATCGGGTTGACGATGTCCAAGACGATCGCCACCAGCCCGAGGAACGCGACGAAGGCGATCACCATCGCCGCGATGGGTGCCAGCTTGCGGATGTCGACCCGCCGGCCCGTCAGCTTCTCGTAGAGGGCGACGGCGAAATGCCCTCCGTCGAGGGGGTAGAGGGGGAGGACGTTCAACGTTCCGAGGATGATGTTCACCGAGGCGAGGAGCCCGATGAAGTTGGCGACGCCGATCTGGTCGGTCTGGGCTCCGATCTGGGCGATCCCGATCGGGCTCACGGGTCGGATCTCGTCGGGGACGTCCTGGCCGACGAGACCGCCGGCGAGGGTGGTGAGGTTCTCGGGCCGGATGAGGTTCCCGAGGGCTTGGAAGGTGAAACCGACCGACGCCCACACCTGCCGGCCGGCGATCCCGGCGGCGGTGCCCACCCCGATCGGCTCCCGCACCTGCGTGGGGCCGACCCCCAGGAAGCCCCGCACCGTGCCCGTCTCCGGGTCGCGACGTTCGGCGAGGGTGGCGGCGAGCTCCACCGTGGAGGCGTCCCGGCGGACCGTCAGGGTGATCGTCTCCCCGGGCCGGGCGGCGAGGGCGGACGCCACCTCGTCCCACGTCTCGGTGGGGACGCCGTCGACGGCGACGATGACGTCGCCGGGCCGAAGCCCCGCCAACGCGGCGGGGCTGGGCCGTGCGTCGTCGAGGGCCTCCACCACCACGGCGACCTCGTTGGTGGGGACCGGCATCCCCTGGGAGAGGTTGAGCCCGAAGAACATCACGTAGGCGATGAGGAAGTTCATGGCGACGCCCGAGAGCACCACCACCGACTTCTTCCAGAATTCCTTCTCCCGGTAGGTGCGCCCGATGTCCTCGGGCGGAACCTCTTCGAGCTGGCTCATCCCCACGATCTTCACGTAGCCCCCCAAGGGGATCACCTTGAACCCGTATTCGGTCTCGCCCCGGCGGAACGACCAGATCCTCGGGCCGAACCCGAAGAAGAACTCGGTCACTTTCATCCCGGTGGCTTTCGCCGCGACGAAGTGGCCCGCCTCGTGGGCGAGGACGAAGAGGACGATGGCAGCGACGGAGAAGAAGGCGCCGAGCATGATCCGAACCCAAGCTAGCCGACGTCCGACCCTACCGACACCTCTCCCCCGGCCGGCACCTCACGACATCCGCTCGACCGTCGCCGACGCCCGCCGGCGGGCGTCCCGGTCGGCTTCGACGACGTCGTCGACCGTCGCGATCGGCCGGATGTCGACTTCGGCCAGGGTGGCTTCCACCACGATCGGGATCTCCAAGAACCCGATCTTGGCGTCGAGGAACGCTTCGACAGCGATTTCGTCCGCGGCGTTGAACACCGCCGGTGCCGAACCTCCCCGCCTCCCCGCCGCGTACGCCAGGTCCAGCATGGGGAAGGCCTCCCGGTCCACCGCCTCGAACGTGAACGACCGTCCGACCAGGTCGAAGGGTTCCGCCGCCGGACAGGGCGCCCGTTCGGGATGGGTGAGGGCGTATTGGATGGGGATCCGCATGTCGGCGGCGCCGACGTGGGCCAGAAGGGCACCGTCGACGAGTTCGACGAAGGAATGCACCGCCGACTGGGGGTGGACGACGACGGTGATCCGTTCGTACGGCACATCGAAGAGGAAACGGGCTTCGATGACCTCGAGGCCTTTGTTGGCGAGGGTGGCCGAGTCGACGGTGATGCGAGCCCCCATCCTCCAGGTCGGGTGGGCGAGCGCCTCCTCCGGGGTGACCTCTGCCAGCTCTTCGACGCTTCGACCCCGGAACGGTCCCCCCGAGGCGGTGAGGATCAGACGTGCCACCTCCGCCGAGTCCACACCTGCCAGGAGCTGGAACAGCGCCGAATGCTCCGAGTCCACCGGTACCAGCTCCCCGCCGCCGCGCCGGGACGCGGCCATCAGCACCGGACCGCCGGCGACCAGGCTCTCCTTGTTGGCGAGGGCGAGCCGGTTCCCGGCTTCGAGGGCCTGCACCGACGCCCGGAGACCCGCCGCACCGACGATCCCGTTGACGACGACCGTTCCCGGCGTCGCGGCGAGGGCGACGACTTCGTCGACCCCCCACCTCACCGGTCGACCTACCGTCCGTTCGAAATCGGCGTCGGGTGGACCCTCGGCCACGGCGACCGTCGCCGCCGGGAACCGGGCGGCGATCTCGGCGAGCGCCGGCCGGGCTCGACGTGCCGCCACGGCGACGACCGGCCATCCCAACGCTTCGGTGACCTCCAAGGTCTGGCGGCCGATGGATCCGGTGGCGCCGAGGACGACGACGGGGCGGGTCACAGCCAGCCGAGGACCTGGAACAGGACGTAGGCGGCGGGCACCACGAACAAGAAGGCGTCGATCCGGTCGAGGATGCCTCCGTGCCCGGGGAGGATCGTCCCCATGTCTTTGACACCGAGGGAACGTTTCACCACCGACTCGGCGGCGTCGCCGAGGGGTCCGAAGACCGACACCACCGCACCCAGGACCATCGCCGACGTCAGGTCGATCGGTTCGAAGAGGGGAACGGTGGAGAGGAAGGCGGCGAGGGCGAGGGTGAGGATCACCGCGCCCACCAGCCCTTCGACGGTCTTTCGGGGCGACACCTTCGGCGCCAGCTGATGGCGTCCGAATCCCCGGCCGACGAAGTAGGCGGCGATGTCGAAGAAGGCGGTGAGGACGACCACCAGGAGTACCAGCGCCACTGCCCGTTCGGACCGGCCGATCACCACCGCGAAGGCGAGCAGGCCGGTCCACAACATCCCGAGGATGGTGAGCCCGGCGTTCTCCAGCGGTCGTTTTCTCCGTACCGCCGCGTAGAAGAGCATGATCAGGAAGACCCCGATCGCCTGGAGCCCGCCGATACCGACCGGTCCCGACACGTGGGCGGCGATGGCCGATCCCGCCACCCCGACGAACCCGAACAGGGCGACCGGTGAGTAGCCGCGGGAGCGGAGGGTCCCGTAGAACTCCCCTGCTGCCACCACCATGAGGATCGTCACGAAACCGGTGAACCACGCTCCCCCGGCCAACAGACTGCCGAGGAAGAGACCGACGAGCACCACGGCGCTGCCGACCCGCAACGCCAGGTCGGAGCTTCGGGCCTGTTCGACCGCCTCCACCTCCTCTTCGCTGACGCCGGGACGTCCGGTGACGTCCTCGAAACCGACCAACCCGGTACCCACCCCGGGGATGGGCGCTGCCACCGCCTGGGTCTCGAACTCTTCGGTGTTGGCCCGGGCGATGTCTTCGGCCAGGTCCCGATACTCCCGTGTCGTCGCCGCCAGATAGTCCTCGTGGGTGAAGTCGTCGAGACCTCCGGGTCCTGGGCCTTCCCCGAGCTCGGACGGCGGCGCCCCTTCGTGGTCTCCGGAGTCGGGTTCCTCCTCGGGTCGCCGGTGGGACGTGGCGTCGGTCTCCGACACCGACGGGGTGTCGTCGTCGTCCACTTGCACGCCGACGTCGTCGACGTCGGCGTCCTGTTCCCACGGTCGGACGAAACGCCGGCGACCGCCACCTTCGTTCGGTGTCGTCGTGTGCTGGTCGTCGTCGCCCATCACACCTCGCGCAGTTCGGTTTCCTTGCGTTCCAGGAGCTCGTCGATCTGGGCGACGTAGGTGTCGGTGAGGTCCTGCAGCTCTTTCTCCGCCCGGCGGATGTCGTCGTCGGAGACCTCCCCGTGCAGGGCCTCGAGGTCGGATTTGATGTGGCGACGGACGTTGCGGATCGCCACCCTGCCCTCTTCCGCCATGTGGCGGACCAGTCGGATCAGCTCGTTGCGGCGTTCCTCGGTGAGGGGCGGGAAGGCGATGCGGATGACGGTGCCGTCGTTCGACGGGTTGAGGCCGAGGTCCGAGGACTGGATCGCCTTCTCGATCGCCCCCATCGACCCCTTGTCGTAGGGCTGGACGACGAGGAGCCGAGGCTCAGGCACCGAGAAGGTGGCGAGCTGCTGGAGGGGTGTGGGCTGGCCGTAGTAGTCGACCATGACCCGATGGAGGATCTGAGGGTTGGCCCGCCCGGTCCTCACCGTCGTGAACTCGCCGACGACGTGCTCGACGGCCATCTCCATCTTGTGTTTGGCCTCGTCGAGCAGTTCCTCGATCATCTTCGTCTCCTCAATGCACCAGCGTCCCGATCGGCTGACCTTCCACCGCGGCGACGATGTTGCCGGGCTTCGTCAGGTTGAACACGACGATCGGGATGTCGTGCTCGCGGCACATCGTAATGGCGGTGCTGTCCATCACCCGGAGACTCCGGGCGATCACATCGAGATACGACACCTCCTCGAGCAGGTTGGCGTCCGGGTCGGTCTCGGGGTCGGCGTCGTAGACGCCGTCGACCCTGGTGGCCTTCAGCACCACCTCGGCTCCGATCTCCACGGCACGGAGCGCCGCCGTCGTGTCGGTGGTGAAGAAGGGGTTCCCGGTCCCGGCTGCGAAGATCACGATCCGGCCTTTCTCCAGGTGCCGGATGGCCCGTAGACGGATGTAGGGCTCGGCGAGTTGTTGCATCGTGATGGCGCTCTGCACCCTGGTGGGGACGCCTTCTTTCTCCAAGGCGTCCCGGAGCGCCAAGGCGTTGATCACGGTGGCGAGCATCCCCATGTAGTCGGCGGTGGCGGGGTCCATCCCCTTGGCCGCCTGGGACACGCCCCGGAAGATGTTGCCTCCACCGACGACCACGGCGATCTGGGTGCCGGTCGCGTGGGCTTCGGCGATCTCGCGAGCCACCCGCTTCACCGTCTCGGGGTCGATTCCGTAGCCGAGTTCGGGATCGGCGAACGCCTCCCCCGAGAGTTTCAGCAACACCCGTCTCGGCGGACCCTCCATCAGTCGGCCTGCTCCCCCACCGCCAGCCTGGCGATGCGGCGTACGCCGATGTTCTCGCCCATCTTGGCGGCGAGCTTCGTCACGTACTCCTCCACGGTCCCTTCGAACTTCTCTTTGTTCACGAACTCCTGGTCGTAGAGCACGTGCTCACGGTAGAAGGATTCGAGACGACCCTCCACGATCTTGGGGACGATGTGGTCGGGTTTGCCTTCCGATCGGGCCTGTTTGGCGATGATCTCCCGTTCGTTCTCGACGACGTCGGCGGGGACGTCTTCGCGTTTCACCCACGACGGGTTGCCCCAGGCGACGTGCATGGCCAAGTCGTTCGCCACTTCCAAGAATTCGGGGCTCTTCGCCACGAAATCCGTCTCGCAGGCCAACTCGACCAACACGCCCAGGACCGGACGGTCCGACTGGTAGTGGAGGTAGTGGCCGATGGCGCCCTCGGTGGCAGCCCGGTCGGCCCGTTTGGCGGCGGCGGCGAGGCCTTTCTCCCGGAGGATCTGGAAGGCCTTGTCGAAGTCGCCGTCGGCCTCGGTGAGGGCCTTCTTGGCGTCCATCATCCCGACGCCGGCCGCCTGACGGAGTCGCTGGATGTCCTTGGCGGTGATGTCTGGCATCGACTGCTCCTCTCTCTTCAGGCCTCTACTTCGGCTTCGGCGGCGGCGTCGGCGTTCGCCTTCTCCTCCGCTTCGGCGGCGACCTTGCCTTTGGTGGCGATCTCCCGCCCTTCGCGGCAGGCCTCCGCCATCACCGACGCCACCAGGTCGATGGACCGGATGGCGTCGTCGTTGCCGGGGATGACGAAGTCGATCGGATCGGGATCCGAGTTGGAGTCGACCAGGGCGATGATGGGGATGCCGAGCCGTTTGGCTTCCTTCACGGCGGTGGCTTCGGTGAGCACGTCGACGATGAACACCGCCTCGGGGAGCCGCTGCAGGTCGCGGACGCCGCCCAGGGTCCTCTCCAGTTTCCCCAGCTCTCGACGAAGCCGGAGACGTTCCTTCTTCGGCAGACCCTCCATCTCACCGCTGGAGTCCATACGCTCCAACTCCTTCATGTAGAAGATCCGCTTCTGGATCGTCTGGAAGTTGGTGAGCATGCCGCCCAGCCAGCGGAAGTTCACATACGGCATCTGAGCCTCTTCGGCCCGCTCGGCGATGGCCGCCTGCGCCTGCTTCTTCGTTCCAACGAACAGCAACACCCCACCTTCGGCGACGAGGTCCCGCACGAAATCGGCGGTCGCCTGCAGCCGCTCCAGCGTCTGGCGCAGGTCGATGATGTGGATGCCGTTGCGGTCGCCGTAGATGTACGGCGCCATCTTGGGGTTCCAGCGCCTGGTCTGATGGCCGAAATGAACTCCGGCCTCCAGGAGCTGTTTCATCGTGACGCTCGCCACGATCACTCCTTTCCGGTTGCTACCTCCGTCCGTCCGGGCATCCCCATCCGGCCCCGTGGCCGGACACCCCGCATCGAGCCGGCGGCTCCACCGTGGGGGTGAGACGAACGTGCGTGATCGGACCATTGTAAGGAGGCGGTCGATCTGGCGGCAACGCCGCCCCCGACGTCAGCCGTGGCTCCGCTCCCCGATCCGGTTGCGGAGGCTCATCACCGACTTGGCGTGGATCTGGCACACCCGGGATTCGGTGACGCCGAGGACTTCCCCGATCTCGGCCAGGGTGAGTCCTTCGTAGTAGTAGAGGGTGAGGACGAGACGTTCACGGTCGGGGAGCCGGTTGATGGCGTCGGCGAGGATCCGGCGGGTCTCTTCGGCCTGGAAGGCGGCTTCGGGGTTGGTGCCCCGCGGATCGGGGACGAGGTCCACCATGGCGGCGCCTCCTTCGGGGGACAGCATCTCGTCGAGGGCGACCAGACCCAACGTCGAGATCTCGGCGAGGGCGTCCTGGAGGTCTTCGAGGGGGATGCCCATGTGGTCGGCGAGCTCTTCGTCGGTGGGGGTGCGTTGCAGACGGTGCTCCAACTCCGCCATCGACCGCTCGATCTCCCGCGCCCGAGCCCGCACCGACCGGGGCACCCAGTCCAGGGCGCGGAGCTCGTCGAGGATCGCCCCTTTGATCCGGTTGATGGCGTACGTCTCGAACTTGAATCCGCGTTCGGGCTCGAACTTGTCGATGGCGTCGATGAGCCCGAAGATCCCGTAGGAGACGAGATCGGCCTGATCGACGTTGCGGGGAAGGCCCACCCCGACCCGCCCGGCCACGAACTTCACCAGGGGCGAGTAGTGGAGGATCAACCCTTCCCGGGCTCGTTCGTCTCCGGTCGCCTTGAACCGCTCCCACAGGCCGGCGACCTCGTCGGGAGCGGTCCGGTCAGGCCCGGGGATGCGTGCGGTCATAGGTGGCTCGCAGGTGCTGGCGGGAGACGGCAGTGTATGTCTGGGTGGTGGTCAGATCAACGTGACCGAGCAGCTCCTGGACGCTGCGGAGGTCGGCACCGCCTTCGAGGAGATGGGTGGCGAAGGAATGGCGGAGGGCATGGGGGAAGGTCCCGAGGCGGGCACGGACCACCCGTCGGATCCCCCGGGCGTCGAGACGTCCACCCTTCGCCCCGACCCACAGGGCGTCCCCCGCGTCGGGGCCGGCCAGTATCGGCCGCCCGCGGGCCTCCCAGCGGGCGACCGCCTGTCGGGCCGGTCGACCGACGGGCACGACCCGTTCCCGACCGCCCTTGCCCCGAACGTGGAGGAACTCCCCGGTGCCTTCACCGACCCGGAGTGCAGCCATCTCCGACACCCGCAGACCGGTCGAGTACAGCAGCTCCAGCATCGCCCGGTCCCGGAGGGTGATCGGATCGTCTTCGACGAGGGCATCGAGGACACCGATGACCCCTCGACGGGGGAGAGCCCGGGGGACCCGTTCCTCCGGCTTCGGACGGTCCACCGCCGCCGCCGGGTTGGCGACGACCCGCCCACGACGCGCCATCCATTCGTAGAAGGCCCGAACCGCCGAGGATTTCCGGGCGATCGACCGTCGGGCGTAGCCGCGTGTGTCGAGGTACGCTAGGTATCGACGCACCAGGCGACGGTCGACGGCGTCGACGTCGGTCACACCGGCCCGCCCGCAGAAGTCGAAGAACTGGCAGAGGTCTCGACGGTATGCGTCGACGGTGTGGGCCGACAGGTTGCGGACGCCACCCTGGTAGTCGAGGTACTCGTCGATGGCGGCGGTCGCCCAACCCGGTGCCGTGGGGATCGAGGTCACGCCCCGATGCTACGACGGCGGAGGGTGATGTCCGCGCATTCCGGCGGTCGCTTCGGATCGTCGGTGCCGTCCGGGCGTCCGAGCTCACTCGAGCCCGTAGACGATCCCCTCTTCGATCCGCACCTTCCCCGCCGCCTCCAGACGTCCGAGCTCCACCAACCGTGCCCGGGGATCCTCGGCTTCGGCCAGGAGAACCTCCACCGGCCGGCCCACCGGACCGAACGGGGTCGACAGGTCCCGGCCGGCGGGACCCAGGCCGAGGTCCAGCAGCTCGTCGAGATCGTCGAGACCACAGACGGGATGGGCACCGTCCTGGATGAGGCGGTTGCAGCCCTCCGACGTGGGCCGGTCGATGTCGCCGGGGACAACGTACACGTCTCTCCCCCGCTCCAGGGCTTCCCGGGCGGTGATGAGCGCCCCGCTCTTCGCCGCCGCCTCCACCACGACCACGGCTGCCGACAGGCCGACGATCAGTCGGTTCCGGCAGGGGAACCTCCACGGTGCAGGGGACGTCCCCGGCGGGTATTCGGACACCACCGCGCCGCCGCCCGCCACCAGCTCTTCGCCGAGCGTTCGGTGCTCCGCCGGGTACCAGACGTCGACGCCCGACCCCAAGACCGCCACCCCTACACCACCCGCCGCAACGCAGCCACGATGGGCGGCACCGTCGATGCCGCGGGCCAGGCCCGACACCACCACCCTGCCCGCCGCGGCCAACCGACGGCCGATCGCCTCGGCCACCCCCAGCCCGTAGCGGGTCGCTCGCCGGGAACCGACGACGGCGACCCCAGGCACTGGCGGCAGCGACCCTCGAACGAACAGGCCGAGGAGGGGATCTTCGGGCGGAGCCAGGTCGGCGAAGAGCTCGGTGCGCGGGACGAAACGGGCGCCGACCGCCTGGAGACGGGCCGCCAGGGCGGCGGTGGAACATTCCAGCGCCTCCACGGCGTCGTCGCTCAGCCGGTACCTCCCACCCGCCAACGCCCGGACCGCGGCCGCCGCCGACCCGGTCTCGCCGAGGAGGCGAGTGAGCCGGGCAGGGTCGAGCCCGGCATGGGCGAGACGCAGATGGGCCTCGCTCACCACTGCCCCCGGAAAGTCAGTGCCTCGGCGACGTGTTCGACGCCCACCACGTCGGATCCGGCCAGGTCGGCGATCGTCCGGGCGACCCGCCGGACCCGATCGAACCCGCGGGCCGTCACCTTCCCCGCCGCCAGCGCCTCGCCGAGGAGTTTCGACGCGTCCCCTTCGATCTCCAGCGCGTCCAGCGCCGCCCTCGTCAACCGCCCGTTGGCGACGCCACGGAGCCGTTGGCGTCGTCGGGCGTCGACGACCCTGGCCCGTACGGCCGCCGAGGGCTCCCCGGGACGGGCGAGGAACTCTTCGGCGTCGGGCCGCCACACCTGCACCCGCAGGTCGAACCGGTCGAGCAGCGGTCCGGAGAGGCGCCGACGGTATCGGCCCACCGCCGCCGAGGTGCACCGGCAGGAACGCTTGCGGTCCCCCCGGTATCCGCAGGGACATGGGTTGGTGGCGGCGACGAGCTGGCACACCGCCGGGAAGGTGACGGTGATGCCTTTCCGGGCGATGGTGATCGTGCCGTCTTCGATCGGCTGGCGCAGCGCATCGAGGATCGACGGGGGGAACTCGGCGAGCTCGTCCAAGAAGAGGACCCCGCGGTGGGCGAGCGACACCTCTCCCGGCACCGGGATCCCGCTGCCGCCGCCGACCAGCGCCACCAGGGAGGCCGAATGGTGCGGTGCCCGGAACGGACGGGTGCGGCTGAGCCGGGTTCGGCGACCGGCGGCGTGGACGCAGGCGACCTCCAGCACCTCGTCTTCGTCGAGGGGTGGGAGGATGCCGGGCAGCCGCCTGGCCAGCATCGTCTTGCCCGCACCCGGCGGCCCCGACAGGAGCAGATGGTGGCCTCCCGCTGCGGCGATCTCCAGTGCCCGCCGGGCCTGGAACTGGCCGCGTACGTCGGCCAGGTCGGGGACGTCGCCGTCGTCGGCGACGACCGGGGGCGGCGCCGGAGCCTGGGTCCGTCCCATCGCCACCGCCACCGCCTCGGTGAGGGTGGTGACGACCCGCACGTCGGCGCCGGGGACCGCACCCGCCTCCCGAGCCGTCTCGGATGCGGCGATGCACGGGAGACCCCGTTCGGCGGCGACCAGTCCGGCGGCGAGCCCGCCGGACACCGACCGCACCGAGCCGTCGAGGGCCAGTTCCCCGACGGCCACCACCCGGGCGGCCTGAGGTGGGACGATCCCGGCCGCCGAGAGGATGCCGAGGGCGATGGGCAGGTCGTAGGCGGAACCCCCTTTCGGGAGGTCGGCGGGAGCCAGGTTGACGGTGACCCGCCGGGTGGGGAACCCGTAACCGGACGCCTGGATCGCCGAGCGGACCCGGTCACGGGCTTCCCGCACCGCGGTGTCGGGGAGGCCCACCAGGGTGAAGGTGTTCTTGGGCTCGCCGATGAACGCCTCCACCCGGACCGGATGGGGCCGGACGCCGACGAGGGCGGCGGACGTGGTCGATGCGAAGAACATGCCACCGAACGTACGAGGTGGGTATGACAGGACTTTCGGCCCGACCCGGGAGCCCCGACGCTGTGCTTCCATGGGAGTTCCCACAGCAGGAGGACCAGTGTCCGACATCTCCGAGTTCATGACCGCCGAACACCGCGAATGTGACCGGCTGTTCGCCGAGGCAGAAGCCGCCGTCGCCGCGGGCGACTGGGAGGAGGCAGCCAGCCGTTTCGACGCCTTCGCCGACCTGACGCTGCTGCACCTCCGCCGGGAAGAAGAGATCCTGTTCCCCGAGTTCGAAGCCCGCACCGGGATCACCGAGGGACCCACCGCGGTGATGCGGATGGAGCACGACCAGATGCGCATCCTCCTCGACCAGATGCGCCAGGCCCTCGCCGACCGTGACGTCGACGCCTTCCTCGGTGACGCCGAGACGTTCATGATCCTCACCCAGCAGCACGACATGAAAGAAGAACAGGTCCTGTACCCGATGAGCGACCAGGCACTGTCGGTGGACCGGGGGACGGTGTTGGGGAGGATGAAGGAGATCTGAGGTGGAGCGGCTCGTCGACGTCAGCGAACTGGAGCCGTGCGAACCCCTGGAACGGGCGCTCGCCGCCGCCGATTCGCTGCGCCCCGGCGAGTACCTGAGGCTGCTGCACCGGCGGGAACCGTTCCCCCTGTATCGGATCCTGGCCGACCGAGGGTTCGCCCACCGGACGGTGCCCGGTGATCGCACCGCCTTCGAGGTCTTCATCTGGCGCCGGACCGACGACCAGGCCCGCCGGGCCGTGGACGAGGCCCTCGCTCGATGATTCCCGGCGCCGGGGACCTGCGGTTCGACCGCATGCCTCCCCTGTGGGTGCCCCTTCGGGCGTTCCTGACGGCCCCGTGCCTGGGGGTCGCCGCCGGGTTGTCCCTCCTCGTCGCCGGTCCGGAGGCGGTCGCCCATCGCTGGGCACCGGCGCTCATCGCCGCCACCCACCTCGTCACCGTCGGGTTCTTGACCCTCGTCATGGTGGGGGCGGTCCTCCAGGTCCTACCCGTGGTCACCGGCGTGCCCGTCCCCGGGACCCGGTGGGTGGGGCCTGTGACGGAGGGGACGGTGGCAGCGGGGGCGGCCCTCTTCGCTGTTGGAGTCGGATACGGGGTGCCGGGCGCCGCCGGAGCCGGGGCGGTGCTCCTCGGGCTCGGCATCGGCGTCTTCGTCGCCGTCGCCCTCGCCGCAACCTGGCAGACCCGCCGGAACCCGACCGGTCGGGCGATGGGACTCTCGGTGCTGTCCCTGGTGGCAGTGGCGGGACTGGGCGTGTTCCTCCTCGCCGGTCACGCCGGATGGGTGCCCCTTCGCCGGGACCTCACCGAGGTGCATCTGGCCTGGGCGCTGGCCGGGTGGGTGGGTCTGCTGGTGATGGGGGTGTCGTTTCAGGTGGTGCCGTTGTTCCAGGTGACCCCCAACTATCCGCGCTGGCTCGAACACACCCTCCCTGCCGTCGCCTTCACTGGCCTGCTGGTGTGGACGGCGGGACGGCTGGCTTCGGTGGATGGGCTCGCCGCGGCCGGGAGCCTCACCGTCGTCGCCGCCTTCTTGGTCTACGCCGGAGTCACGCTGGCCCTCCAGGCCCGGCGGCGGCGCAAGCTCCGTGACCCCACCACCGACGCCTGGCGGGTGGGGATGGTCTCGTTGGCGGTGGCAGCGGTGCTGATGGGAGCCCAGAGCGTCGGGGTGATCACCCTGGCCGACACCCGCACCGGTTTCCTGTTCGGAGTGGTGGCCGTCTACGGGTTCGCCGTGTCGGTGGTGGAGGGGATGCTCTACAAGATCGTCCCCTTCCTCTCCTGGCTGCACCTCCAGAACATCGTCACCGCCGAGGGCCTGGTGGGGAAGGTGAAGATCCGGAACATGCGCCAGCTCCTGCCCCCACCGACCCGCCAGTTCGCCACCCATCTCGCCGCCTACGGCCTGCTGCTGGTCGCCGCTGTGGCCAGCGGACCATGGGTGTGGCCGGCCGGGCTCGCCGTCGTCGCCGACTTCGGTTGGTTGGCCTTGGCCCTGGTCGGTGTCGTCGGCCGCCATCGGGAGGATCGGGAACAGGTCCTGGCCGAAACCTGAAGCCGCGACGCCGGTAGCCTCCGGAAGCCACGACGAGGAGGGTCGGCGATGAGGTCGAGGGTTCGGAATCTGCTGGCGGCGGCCGCCGTCCTGGCCGCCCTCACCGTCGTCGTCGCCGCCGTCAGGTTCCTGGCCCGTCCCGTCGCCGGATTGGTGCTCGCCGCCGTCCTCGTCGTCCTCGCCGCCGCCCACACGCTGATGCGGCGTCGGCTCCCCGAAGGGACGGTGCTGGAGCTCGACCTGGAAGGCGGCGTCGTGGAGCGGACACCGCCGGAGCCGGTCGGTCGGGCGTTGGCCGCCGGTGCCGTCGTCCTGCGCGACGTCGTCGACGCCCTCAACCGCGCATCGGACGACCCTCGGGTGACCGCCCTGGTGGTCCGGTTGGGCAACGGGAAGGTCGGGCTCGCCCAGGCCCAGGAGCTACGGGATGCCGTGAAGGGGTTCCGGGCGGCGGGGAAGAAGGCGTATGCGTTCGCCGAGACCTTCGGGGAGGCCCGGCCGGCCACCGTCTCCTACTATCTGGCCGCTGCCTTCGACGAGATCCACCTCCAACCCCTCGGGGAGGTGAACGTCACCGGCCTGGTCGCCCGCACCCCGTTCCTCCGGCGTCTCTTCGACCGCCTGGGGGTGATCCCCGATCTGGATCACCGGCGGGAATACAAGGCGGCGATGTACCTGCTCACCGAGGACCGCTACACCGCCCCCCACCGGGAAGCGACCCTGGGCATCCTCGACTCCCAGCTCTCCCAGATCGTCGCCGGCATCGCCTCGGACCGCGGACTCGACCCCGACACGGTCCGCTGGCTCGTCGACGAGGCGCCCCTCCTCCCCGACCGGGCGGTCGAGTCCGGTCTGGTGGACGCCGTCTCCTACCGGGACGAGGTCTACGAGCGGGCGAAGGGCGACGACGGCCATCTGCTCACCGTCGCCGCCTACCTGCGCCGGGCGGGACGGCCCCACCGGCGCGGCGCCAAGGTGGCTCTCATCTACGGCACGGGCAGCATCCACCGGGGCAGCCCCCGGTTCGACCCGCTGGGGAGGGCCAGCTCGCTGGGCGCCGACGCCGTCGCCCGGGCGTTCCGGGAGGCGGTGGACGACGACAAGGTGCAGGCGATCGTGTTCCGGGTGGACTCCCCCGGTGGTTCGGCGGTGGCCTCCGAGGTGGTTCGGCGGGAGGTGGTCCGGGCCCGGGAGAGGGGTAAACCGGTGGTGGTGTCGATGGGCGACGTCGCCGGGTCGGGAGGCTATTGGATCTCCGTCGACGCCGACCGGATCGTCGCCCAGCCGGGGACGATCACCGGGTCGATCGGGGTGGTGTCCGGCAAGCTGGTCACCCGGGAGGCCTGGGCGAAGGCGGGGGTCGATGTCGACGAGCTCCACCTGGGCCGCAACGCCACCATGTTCACCCCCGACCGGCCGTTCTCCGACACCGAACGTGCCCACCTGGAGGCGTCCCTCGACTTCATCTACGACGAGTTCAAGACCCGGGTCGCGTCGGGTCGGAGCCTCGATGTGGACCGGGTGGAGGAGATCGCCAAAGGCAGGGTGTGGACGGGTGAGGAGGCGCACCGTCTCGGCCTCGTCGACGAACTGGGTGGTATGGAGACCGCCCTCGCCGCCGCCCGGGAACTGGCCGGGATCGAACCCGACGCGCCGGTGAAGCTGGTGGAGTTCCCGAAACGGCGCAAGCTGCCCTTCCCGCCCCGCCGGGAGAACACCGAACCGGTATCCGTCCTCCTCCGCGCCCTGGTCGACCTGGCCGAGGTGCCGGCGGTCGGCGCGGTGAGGATGCCGCCCCCCTTCGGCTGATGCCCGACTCGGACGGGGCCGCGGCAGAGCGAGGTCTCATCCGGTGAGCGTGCGGATCTCCGATGCGAGCTCGTCGACGGTCATGCCGACGAGCTGGTGGGCGGCCCGACCGGAGCCTTCGAGCGGAGTCGCCAGCTTCCCGTCCGCTCCAACCCAGAGGATCCCGTCGAAGCTGACCAGACTGTGGGTCACCCCGGTTGCTTCGACGGAGCGCTTCGACGCCGGCTGGAGGAACAGCACGAGCTCGTCGCCGACGTCAGGGGCCTGCAATCCGTTGAGGATCGTCGGGGTCTCTTCGCCCGTTCCCAGGTCGACGGTGGGACCGAGGAATTCGAACGAGATCGTCGGACCCGGCGACGCCCCCCGAAGGACGTCTTCGAGGGTCACGTCCACCCGGTAGACGGTCAACTCCAACCCTTCGAGCTCGTTCAGGTCCGTGCGTGCCACCTCCACCGATTGCACACGCCCGTTCACCACCAGAGGCGTCGCCGCCACCAGATCGGCCACCGCCGCGAACGTCTGGTTCTCGCTGGCAATCATGCGGGCCGCTGCTTCACCCCCGTCCACGTCCGGACGCTCGCCCACGATGCCACTCGGTGCGCACGCGACGGAACTCAGGCCGAGCACCGCGAACACACCCAGACAGATGGTCTTACGAAACATCTCGATCATCTCCCTCCGGGTCCCTCATCGGCGACCTCCCTCCCCTCGGAAACACTTCCCCGCCTCGGTATCGACCGAACGGAAGTCGGACCCCTCCGCCGCCGAATCCGACGACACCCCTAAGCACAAGGCCAAAACCGACAATCGTGCCGATCAGTCTCGGATTGCCCATGGTCCGTTTCCTTCGATCGCCCTGTTGTGCGCAGAACCTCGACCTGTCCCGAGCCCGGTTCATCCTCCGAGGAGAGCCGCGGCCTCGTCCACCGTGAACCCGTCCAGGGCCCTACCCACCGGACTGCCTCCCCGATACTCCGACGCCACCTTCCCATCCACTATGGCCATCATCCCCGACGAAGCCACCAAGGCATGGGAAGAACGACCACCGAACACCGCTGCCCGGCTCTCCGACTCGGCCTTCAAGAACAGCACATACCGGTCACCGACGTCAGGGAGGGGAACACCGTCGAGGGTGAACTCGAGAACCCGACGCCCCTCACCGTCCGTGCCGTACGTCTCCCACATGACCGACACCTCATCGACCGGTTCACCAGCCAGCACCTCCTCCACCTCGAAACGGATGAGGGTCCACTCCGAAGGATTCGGATCCTCGTCCACCACCAACACCCCCTGAGGCTCGAGACCTACCACCGATGCGACCGCGACCAGATCGGAGGAGGCCGCCATCTCCTCCACCGAACCGAATTGCGGAGTGAACCCGCGGATGTCGGTAGTGGGGAGGGTCACCTCGCCGACGCCAGACCCCGAACCCCCCGCCGTGCACGCCGACACCGTCAACACCAAAACCGACGCCACCACCAACCCCCTCCGAAGACTCATCCTCATCTTCATCCTCCCCCTACCACTGATCGTTGATATGACCGATCTCATGGCTCGACAACGTCCCATTGGGTCCGTTGCTCATACAGCCCGTATCGTTCTCGGGGATCGAATCGTCGAACCCCACACTGTGTCCGATCTCGTGACACGCAGCCTGGCGCCGCTGGTTGAGAGACGCCGATTCGAGCCACGACTCTTCAAACCGGATCCTCGTGCGCCGACACTGGTCCGGGTTCGGAGTTGTATTCAGGTCCATGCAGGTCGCATCCGCGACCCCGTTGGTCACCGGAGTGGCGTACCAGTAGGCATCTACCGTACTGTCGTACGACGCGAGCTGGTACGCATACATGTCGGTGCGATCTCCGTACTGGTCTTCCATTCGCGAAACAAACGGAGCCTCCATAAGGCCCCTGTGGTACTCATTCGATTCGATGGAAACGTACGTGTGGAAAAAGCTGTCGGCGACCGGGTGGTCAGGGTTCGCAGACAAGCCAAACCCATGCGCGACGGCAGGCAGCGCGGGGAGCCCCAATACCGAGGCTGCTAGCACGGTGATCGCGACTCGTCTCCGCATCTCGACCCCTCCTCGTGTCGAGAGCCGAGACCCAACCTACGGGTCGTCTCCGGTGTTCGTCTAGACCGAAACCAACATTTGGCACTGCCGGTGCCAGATTTGGCAGTGCCAGTGCCACCCTGCCGATCGGCATCCGACACAGCGTCGAACCGCTGGTAGCCTCTCCTGGAGGAGACGACCTCAACGGGGGGCATCGTGCGCCAGGTCAACCTCACCATCGGGAACGACCCCTACCTGCTCGAACACGTCACTCAACTCGTCACCCGCACCGGCCGACCCTTCCAGCTCGACGACACCGACCACGGCTGGCGCTACCACATCGCCTACCCCGACCACCCACCCGGACCGAACGTCGACGTGGTCCTCCTCACCACCCGCCACCACCTCGCCCCCGCCCTCCAAGCCCACCTCGCCCTCACAACCAGCACCCTCGACCACCTCGACGCCGCCCTCACCTACGCCGCCTCCGGCCACCTCGGCTTCCCCCACCTCGACACCCTCACCACCGCCGGCATCCTCACCGCCGACGAACCCGACCTCTGGCAGCTCATCGCCCAAGCCACCCCCAACCACCGCATCGCCCACACCCTCGGCTACTCCACCCGCACCCTCCACCGCATCCTCCCCACCTTCTACCAACTCATCGGCGCCACCAACAAACCCCACGCCGCCCTCCTCTGCAGCAGAGCCGTCCCCCACCGTCAGACCCGGCAGTGAACCGCATCGTCGTCATCGGGATCGCCGGAGCCGGGAAGACCACCGTCGCCCGGCAGCTCGCCGCCGCCCTCGACCTGCCCCATCTCGAACTCGACGCGGTCTACCACCGGCCCGGATGGGAACCCGCCCCACCGACTTCGCCGCCGCCGTCACCGAACACGTCGCCGAGGAGCAGTGGGTGGTCGACGGCAACTACACCAGTCGCGGCGTCGACGACCTCGTATGGCCCCGGGCCGACACCATCGTCTGGCTCGACCTTCCCCGCCGGACGGTGATGCGACAGATCATCGTCCGCACCCTCCGCCGGGTCCTCACCCGCGAAGAGCTGTGGAACACCAACCGGGAACCCTTCGCGAACCTCTATGCCTGGGATCCGGAGAAGAACATCGTCCGCTGGGCCTGGACGCGCTTTCCCTCCACGCGCGCCAGGTACGAACGGCACGACGCCGCCGGCACCTGGAACCACGCCCAGGTGGTCCGCCTCCGCACTCCCCGCGACGTCCGGGCGTTCCTCGAATCGGTCGAGGCGTGACCGTCAGGTCGTCGCCGGGATCCTCACGTATTCGAAGTCGACCGGCTGGGAGCCGATGCCCTTCTGCGGCCGGGCGATCCAGGTCGCGAACTCACCCGGTTCGGTCACCTGCTGCATCAGATCTTCGATGAAGACCCGGTCGTCGTCGGTGGGCAGGAACTCGCCCCGACGGGCGTTCCAGGTGTTCTCGTCGAGGACCTCACCCGTCGGCGACACCCACAGCCCTGCGAACTCGCCGATCTGACGGTGGAAAGCCACGTGGGGCAGGGTCAGCTCGAACTCGATCCCGGCGTCGGCGATGTAGCGGTTCCAGCGCCGCACCCCGCCCTTGCAGTCTTCGACGAAGTCGTCCCGGAGCCGGGCGTTGAGGGCGTTGAGGGCGGGAACGTCGACCTGGCGGAACTCGCCGTCCACCAGTTTCGTCACCGGGTAGGTGGAGTCGAGGAGCCGATGGTCGTCGTCGATCGCCGTCTCGTGGAACCTGCCCTTCAGCCCGGCGTGGAAGGCGTTGGCGGCGTTCGTGGACTCCTCCGACCCGAACAGGTCCAGGGTGAGGGAGAAGTGGAGGTTGAGTTTCCGCTGGATCAACGGCAGGTCGATCACCCCGAGGCTGCGGATCTTCTCCACCTCGTAGGGGTCGTCGATGCCGTGGTCCCGCATCGCCTCGGCGGTCGCCTTCACAATCCGGCCCACCCCGGTCGCCCCCACGAACATGTGGTGCGCTTCTTCGGCGAGCATGAACCGGCAGGTCCGCGACAGCGGGTCGAACCCCGACTGGGCGAGGGCTTCGAGCTGCATCTTGCCGTCCCGGTCGGTGAAGTAGGTGAACATGAAGAACGACAGCCAGTCCGGCGTCTCCTCGTTGAAGGCCCCGAGCATGCGGGGACGGTCCGGGTCGCCCGACCGGCGCCGCAGCAGCTCCTCGGCCTCCTCCCGACCGTCCCGGCCGAAGTAGCGCTGCAGCAGATACACCATCGCCCACAGGTGACGCCCCTCCTCCACGTTCACCTGGAACAGGTTGCGCATGTCGTAGAGGGAGGGGGCGGTCTTGCCCAGGTGACGTTGCTGTTCCACCGAGGCTGGCTCGGTGTCGCCCTGGATGACGATGAGGCGGCGCAGCATTGCCCGGTAGGCGCCGGGGACCTCCTGCCAGGCCGGTTCGCCCTTGTGCTCACCGAAGGGGATGACCCTGCCCTCTTCGGCGGGGGCGAGGAGGATCCCCCAGCGGTATTCGGGCATCTTCACGTAGTCGAACTTGGCCCAGCCGTCCCGTTCGACGCTGACGGCGGTCCGCAGCCACACGTCGGCTTCCTGGAAGGGGGTCTCGTGGATGAACCCGGTGGGACCCATGTCCTTCCACCAGTCCAGGTACTTCGGGTACCACTTCTCCAGGGCCCGGCGCAGCTTCTGATCTTCAGCGAGCCCGACGTTGTTGGGGATGAGCGTCGAGTAGTCGACGGTGTCGGCGAAGGTGGTCATCGTCCTCTCCTCAGGTCCGTGTTTGGTCGAAATCTGCCCGCACCCCGGTCCCGTAGCGCTGGAGGGCGCCGTCGGGGCCGGAGGCGTTGGGACGGGTGAAGATCCAGTTCTGCCAGGCGGTGAGCCGGCCGAAGATCTTCGTCTCCATCGTCTCCGGTCCGGGGAAACGGAGGTTCTGTTCCATGCCGGTGAGGGCGTCGGCCGAGAACGAGGCCCGTTCTTCCAGGGCGATGCGCAGTTCGTCCTCCCAGTCGATGTCGTCGTAGGCGAAGGTGACGAGCTCGGCCTCGTGGGCTTCGACGGCGTCGAGGGCCTTGCCCACCAGGGATTCGGCATGGGCGAGGGCGTCGTCCCGACCCCAGAAGCGGGTGGCGAGGCGGGTGAGGTGGTTGTCCATGGTGAGGGGTCCGACGTTCATGCCGGTGAGCCGCAGCTCCGCTTCGGGGAGGTCGGAGTCCTCGAAGGTGCCTTCCAGCATGTAGCTGCGGTCGGCGGCGAAGACCAGCTCGGCGAGGGTCCCGGCGAAACAGCTCCCCGGGGTGACGAGCGCGAAGGTGGAGCGGGCCGTCTCGTCGACCCGGCGGAGGGTCCGCCGCAGGTAGTTGACGGTCTCCCGGATCGCCCAGTGGTCGGCGTGGGTGAGGAGGAACTCGTCGTAGGCGACGACCAGGTCGGGGTCGCCGCGGGTCTCGAACAGCCAGGTGCCGATGAGCCGTTCGTTGGTGCGGAGATGGAGGATGGCGTCGTCGAAGGCCCGGCAGAGGGCGAGGGGCCAGAAGGCGGCGCCGACGGCGACCGCCGCCTCCGGGTCGGGGGGCGGCGGGACGGTGGGACCTTCCAGCGTGAAGGTGGCGGTGCGGAGTTCCCGGTCGATGTCGACTCGGAGGTGGGGATAGACGACGGTGTCGTCACCGAGCTCCCGTTCCAGTGCGGTGAGCTCGATCCCGGGCCCGGTGCCCGGCCGGTCGCTCAGTTCGGCGAGCTCCCGGGCCCGTTCCTCGACCGCCTCGGCGAACCGGGAGGTGGGCACCACCTCGTCCACCAGCCTCCATTCGACGGCCCGCTGCCCCTTGACGCCTTCTTCGACGGTGGAGAACACGTCGGCCAGGTCCCGGCGGACCTTCCGTTTGTCCACCAGCCGGGTGAGCCCGCCGGTGCCGGGCAGCACGCCGAGGAGGGGGACTTCGGGGAGGGCGACGGTGGCACTGCCGTCGTCGACCAACATGATCCGGTCACAGGCCAAGGCCAGCTCGTAGCCGCCTCCGGCGGCGGACCCGTTGAGGGCGGCGATGAACTTGAGTCCCGAATGGGCGGACGAGTCTTCGATCCCGTTGCGGGTCTCGTTGGTGAACTTGCAGAAGTTGACCTTGTCGGGATGCGGTGAGCAACCCAGCATCCTGATGTTCGCCCCCGCACAGAAGATCCGTTCCTTCAGCGATTCGACGATCACCACCTTCACCTCGGGGTGTTCGAAGCGGATCCGCTGGAGGGCGTCGTACAGCTCGATGTCGACGCCGAGGTCGTAGGAGTTCATCTTCAGCTCCCACGGTCCCAACCCCCCGGCCTCGTCCACGTCCATGCCGAGGCGGGCGATGGGTCCTTCGAAGCTGAGACGCCAGTGGCGGTAACGGTCGGGGTGGGTGCGGAAGTCGACGGCCATGACGCAAGCGTACCAAAAAATATGATGCATGTTGACCGTGTGGTCAGGATCGTCTGGCCGGGGTCTCGGGGAGACGGGGTCGGGTCCCCCGCTCAGTCCTGAGACGTCACCGACCGCGTCCCCCAGCGTGCGATCTCGGCGTCGAGGTCGAGGGGCATCACCACACCGCGGTTCGCGTACTCACCCCAGGCCTCGGGCGGCAGCATCCACATGATCTCGAACTCGTTGCCGTCCGGGTCGGCGCCGTACAACGAGACGGTGGCGCCGTGGTGGGACTGGCCGGTGAGGCTCCCAGCCGCCACCAGACGGTCCCGGAACACCGCCAAATCGGCGATGTCCTCCACCTGCCAGGCCAGGTGGTAGAGCCCCACGGTCCCCCGCGGCGGTTTCGGCCCCACCCCGGTGAAGAGGCCCAGATCGTGATGGTTCCCCGAGCCCGGAGCGCGGAGGAAACACGCCCGGAGCGCCACCTCGTCGGAGACGACCGTGAAGCCCAACACCCCCAGATAGAACTCCTTGGCCCGCTCGAGATCGGCGACGAAGAGCACGGCATGGTTGAGGCGCAGCGACGGTGCGGTGTCCATGGCGCCAGGGTACCGCACCCCGTGGCACCAATTCGGCGCCGACGAACCCGGCCGGGGCGCCGCTCGTCACGCGCCGCATCGCCGCGGTACACTCACCGCCGACTGCCCACCTGGTCAGTCAGGTGGACGGTCGTGACGGGCCGAACGAGATCCCATCCCCACCGGGATGGAGTCTGGAGGAGGAACACCATGAGAACGCGCCCCAGAGTCAAACTCCTCGGGCTGCTCGCCACCTTCGCCCTCGTCGTGGCGGCGTGCGGCGGCCAGCAGCCGGCGGAGACCACCGAACAGCCCACCACCACCGCCGCGGCGGCTCCGACCACCGCCGCCGAGACCACCACCACACCGCCGGCGACCGAACCCGCACCCGCCGAGCCGATCAAGATCGGGCTGCTCACCGACCTCACGAAGACGTTCACGCCGTGGGCGGTGAACGTGCGTGACGGCATGCTGCTGGCGGCCCAGGAGATCAACGACGCCGGCGGAGTGGGAGGACGGCCGATCGAGATCGTCATCCAGGACTCCGAGAACGACGCCGACGCCGCCGTGCGGGGCTTCGAACGCCTGGTCGAAGAAGGCGTCGTCGCCGTCGGCGGCCCCATCTCCAGCACCGTCGGCGCCTCGGCCGGTCCCGTCGCCGAAGAGCTTCAAGTCCCCCTGTTCCTCGTGAAGTCGGGAACCCAGGCCGCCCTCACCCGGGACAGCCGCTACACCTTCCGTACCTGCCTGGCCGCAGCTCCGATGGTTGGTGGCCCCATCGTTCAGTACGCCCAGGAGCAAGGGTTCACCCGGGTCGGCGCGATCGTCGCCGACTACGCGTGGGGCCAGGCCGTGAAGAGCGCCCTGGAGAACGCCTTCGCCGACACCGGGATCGAGCTCACCATCGAGGTGGCGCCGGTGCCGCCCAGCACCGACTTCACGCCCTTCGTGCGCAACATCGCCGACGCCGACCCTCAGCTCCTCGTCGCCAGCGGGCATCCACCCGGCATGGCGTCGATCCTGCCGCTCTCGGCCGAGCTGCTCGACGTGCCCGTCACCGGCGCCTTCACCCCGCCGGACCTCATCGTCGGTCGGCTGGCCGACGTCGCCATCGGGCGGTACGCCGACTTCTCCTGCGCCGACTACTTCAGCCCCGAGTACCAGGATCTGGCCCGCCGCTACCTGGCCTTCTCGGACAACAAGTTCATGTCGGACGACGCCGTCGCCGGCTACGGGATCGTGCAGATGGTCGCCCAGGCCGTCGAAGCCGTCGGGGACAACCCCCAGGCGATCGCCGAATACATGCACGCCAACTCCTTCGACCTGCCCGGCTTCGCCTACACGCTGAGCTGGACGGAGTGGGGCGAGCTCGCCGCCGCCCAGCCGATCTTCGTCCTCGTGTCCGAAGGACCCGCCCCCGAAGGGGTGAACGAGGCGGGCGACTGGTGGTTCGAGCTGCTCACCCAGTCCGAACCCCTCGAGCCCTACGTCCCGTAACCCCGGTGGCGATCCTCGACCTCGAGGGGATCGAGAAGCGGTTCGGTGGCCTCAAGGTCATCGACGGGGTCACGTTGGAGGTCGACGACGGCGAGATCCTCGCCGTCGTCGGCCCCAACGGGGCCGGCAAGAGCACGATCCTCAAACTGATCGTCGGTCTCGAGCAGCCGACACGCGGCAGCATTCGGTTCCAGGGCCGAGACATCACCCACCTGCCCACCCATCGGGTCCGCCACCTCGGCATCGCCATGGTGGAACAGACCCCGCGGCCGTTCCCCACCATGACCGTGCTGGAGAACGTCGCCGTCGGCGCCCTGTTCGGGTCGCCCGACACCCGGGCCGGGGAGGAGGCGGCGATGGCGACCGGGGAGGAGATGCTCGCCTTCGTCGGCCTCGCCGACCGTCGAGACGACCACATCGACAACCTCAACCTGCACGAGCAGCGTTTCCTGGAGCTCGCCCGGGCCCTCGCCGGTCGCCCCCGGCTGCTCCTCCTCGACGAAGTCATGGCGGGACTCAACGAATCGGAGCTGCGGTCGTCGATCGACCTGGTGCGGACGATTCGCGACGAGCTCGGGATCACCGTGATCTGGATCGAACACGTCATGGGCGCCGTCGTGGAACTGGCCGAACGGGTGGTCGTCCTCGACTTCGGGCGGATCATCGCCGACGGCACCCCGCACGTCGTCATGCGGGATCCGCACGTGATCGAGGCCTACCTGGGAGCAGCGGAAGGGATCGTCGATGCTTGACGTACGTGGCCTCTCCGCCGGATACGAAGGCGGTGACGTCGTCCACGACGTCGACCTCCGGGTCGACGAAGGCGAGGCGGTGATGGTCATCGGCTCCAACGGTGCCGGGAAGACGACCCTGTTCCGCGCCATCGTCGGCCTCCGCCCGGCATCGGCGGGACAGGTGCACTTCGCCGGTGACGACATCACCGGGTCCCCCGCCCAGGAGGTCGTCCGCCTCGGGTTGAGCTTCGTACCCGCCGAACGTCACCTCTTCCCCCGGATGACGGTCCACGAGAACCTGGCCCTCGGTGCCTACCCTTCCCGCCCCGACCCCGACACCCTGACCATGGTCTTCGACCTGTTCCCCCGCCTCGCCGAACGCAGACGCCAGCTCGCCGGGACGATGAGCGGCGGCGAACAGCAGATGCTGGCCATCGGCCGGGCGCTCATGGCCAAGCCTCGGCTCCTCGTCCTCGACGAACCGACCACCGGGCTGGCCCCGAAACTCGCCGCCGAAGCCTACGAGGCGCTGAACACCCTCCGCGGCCGGGGCCTCACCGTCCTCGTCGCCGAACAGCAGGTCCCCCTCGCCATGGCGCTGTGCGACCGGGGGTACGTGCTCGAGGGTGGAGCCATCACCAAGGAAGGGACCTCGGCCGAACTGGCCGACGACCCCGAAGTCCGCCGCGCCTACCTGGGGGTCACATGACCGCCAGCATCCTCGACGGCATCGTCCTCGGCCTCCAGTTCGGGCTCCTCGCCACCGGCCTCACCCTCATGTACGGACTCGGCGGCATCCTCAACCTCGCCTACGGCCAGATGGCGGTGATCTCGGCGATCGTCACCGTGTCGATCATGGACGCCGGTCTGCCCGTCGTCCCAGCCGCCGCGATCGGGATCGCCGTCGGCGCCCTGTTGGGCTTCGTCCTCGACCAGACCGTCTTCCGTCCGCTCTACTCCCTCCGGGACGAAGCGAGGGTCCTGCTCAGCCTGCTCCTCTCCCTCGGGGTCGCCCTCATGATCGACGGCTTCCTGAACTGGCTGTTCCCCCTGAAGGGCCTGTCCCTGTTCATCGGGGGCGGGGCGATCGACGTCTTCGGGGAGCCGATGCGGCGAGGGAGCCTGCTGGCGTCAGGGATCACCATCGTCGCCATGGGCGGACTCGTCGCCTTCTTCCGGTTCACCACCCTCGGTCGGGCGGTCCGCTCGGTCATCGAAGACGAAGAAGGGGCACGTCTGGTCGGTATCGACCCGAGGAAGATGCTGCGGCTCATCCTCGTCCTGAGCGGCGGCATCGCCGGCCTCGTCGCCCTCACCCGGTCGATGGTGGCCCCCGTCGACGTCACCGCCGGTTTCGGCATCACGGTCTTCGCCCTCATCGTGACGGTGGTGGGCGGCCTCGGCAGCATCACCGGGGCTCTGGCGGCGGGGATCATCCTCGGAGTCATCAACGCCATCGCGGCGTCGGCCATCGGCACCTTCATGTCCCTCGTCATCCTGCTCGTCGCCGCCGCCGTCACCATCCTCGTCCGCCCGGCCGGACTCTTGGGGGTGAAAGAATGACGGAACGGTTCTCCGAGGCGTCGGGAACGTCGGCGGTGGGCGGCGTGGAGCGGCGCTCTGCCCGCTCCTGGGCCGGTGTGGTGTGGCCGACCCTCGGGGTGGGAGCCGTCCTCGCCCTGGTGCCCCTGTGGCTCGGCGACTCCCGGGTGATGATGGGGATCGCGGTCCTCGGGCTCGCCTTCGCCGCCTACACCATCGCCTTCAACCTGATATTCGGCAGCACCGGCCAGCTGTTCCTCTGCGTCGGCGCCCTGGCGGGCATCGGCGGATACGGCGGCGCCATCCTCGCCGACATCGTCGGCCTCCCGATCGTCGTGAGCATCGTGCTCTCGACCTCGGCGGCGGCCCTGGCGGGAGGCCTGCTGAGTTGGGTGGCGGTCCGGCGCTCCCTCGGCGTGATCTTCACCGGCATCGTCACCCTCATCTTCGCCCTCACGTTCGAGAACCTGCTCCTCGGTCTCGGCGAGCTCACCGGCGGCGAATCCGGCTTCCTGATGGAGGCGGGCAAGGGAACCTTCCTCCGCAGCCAGATCCCCCCCTACTACCTGATGCTGGGGATGGTGCTCCTCACCCTGTTCGTCTATGGGTCGCTCCGCCGTTCCCGATACGGCTGGGCCTTCCGGGCGCTCCGTGACGACGAGGTGGCGGCGGAGCTCGCCGGAATCGACGTCGCCCGCTATCGCATCTTCGCGGCGACGATCGGGGCGGCCATCCTCGGCCTCGCCGGGGCGCTGCTCGCCTTCACCGAAGGCCGGGTCAGCCCCACCACCTTCGGTTTCGCCGAAGTCGACGTGGTGGTGCTCGTCATGTTGGCCTTCGGGGGGATCGGCAGCTTCCTGGGGCCGATCCTCGGCGCCCTCACCTTCACGGTGATCGACGAGCTCCTCGTCGAGGTCGGCCAACTCCGGGTGTTCATCTACGGGGCGCTCGTGATCGCCCTGTTCCTCTGGCTCCCCCGCGGGGTGGTCCCCGCCCTCGACGATCTCCTTCGCCGTCGCCGCGCCGGGAGCTGACCCACCGTCACGAGACGGCTGACCATCCGGACAGCTACGATGGCGCATGCAACGCCACGACGCGCCCGGGAAGGGAGGGACCGTGCAGGACCACACCGTCACCGTCACCGACGAGGAGATCACCTTCTCCCCCACCTTCAACGTCGCCGTCCCCTTCATCGACCGCCACCTCGACGAAGGACGGACCGACCAGGTGGCCATCCGCACCAACCACGGTGAGGAAGTCACCTACGGGGATCTGGCCGAGCGGGTGAACCGGGCCGGGAACGCGCTCTTGGGTCTCGGGATCTCGCCGGGAGAGCGGGTCCTGATGGTCGTGAAGGACGACCCGGCCTTCTTCTATCTGTTCTGGGGTGCGATCAAGGCGGGGATCGTGCCGGTCCCCCTCAACACCCTGCTCCGGGCAGCAGACTACGAGTTCATCATCGGCGACAGCGCGGCGACGGCGGTGGTGTGGTCTCCCGAATACGACGCCGAAGTCGTTCCCGCCCTCGACTCCCTCTCCCCCGGCCCGAAGCACCGGATCCGCACCGAAGGCGACGGCACCACCCTCGACACCCTCATGGCCGACGCCGCCACCGAGCTCTCCCCGGCGCCTGCCACCGCCACCGACGACGCCTTCTGGCTCTACTCGTCCGGCTCGACCGGGAACCCCAAGGGCGCCATCCATCGCCACCGGGACATGGTGGTCACCTCCCAACGCTACGGGGTGGACACCCTCGGCGCCACGGCCGACGACGTCTTCTTCTCGGCGGCCAAGCTGTTCTTCGCCTACGGCCTCGGCAACGCCATGACCTTCCCCCTGTGGGTGGGAGGAACGTCGATCCTGTTCGACGGCCGCCCCACCCCGGAGACGATGTTCGACATGATCCGTCGGTTCCGGCCCACCCTCTACTTCGGGGTCCCCACCCTGTACGCCGCCCAGCTCGCCTCCTTCGAGGAACTGAAACCCGACCTGTCGTCGATCCGGCTCTGTGTCTCGGCGGGCGAGGCTCTCCCCCCCGAGATCCTCCACCGCTGGAAGGAACGGTCCGGCCTCGACATCCTCGACGGGATCGGCTCCACCGAGCTGCTCCACATCTTCATCTCCAACCGACCCGACGACATCAAACCGGGCGCCAGCGGGCGCCCCGTCCCCGGATACCGGGCTCGGGTCGTCGACGAGGACGGGAACGACGTCGAGCGAGGCGCCGCGGGGAGGCTGCTGGTCCAGGGCGCCTCGGCGGCGCGGGCCTACTGGAACAACCCGGAAAAGACCGCCCGAACCATGCTCGGCGACGACTGGGTGGACACCGGCGACACCTACCTGCGGGATGAGGACGGCTACTTCTACTACCAGGGCCGCAGCGACGACATGCTCAAGGTGGGGGGCATCTGGACCTCACCGTTCGAGATCGAAGCCAAGCTGATGGAACACCCCCTCGTGCTCGAGGCCGCGGTGGTGGGGCGCCGAGACGAAGCCGATCTGGTCAAGCCGGCTGCCTACGTGGTGCTCACCGACCGCGACGCCGCGGGCGACGAGCTCGAAGCCGAACTGCGGGCACTGTGCAAGCAGGGACTGGCCCCCTACAAGTACCCCCGATGGATCGAGTTCGTCGAAGAGCTCCCCAAGACGGCGACGGGCAAGATCCAGCGGTTCCGGCTCCGCGCCTGACCCGTCAGCGGACCCCCAGGTAGGCGAGGAGGCTCCGCCGGCAGCGGTCCCGGTAGACGGGATGGAGGAGACGCCAGTCGCTCTCCTGGAGCCACAGCAGGAAGGTGCCGTCGATGATCGCCCGGACCGAATGGGCCGCCTCGTCCAAGTCGGCGACGTCGAACACTCCCTCCTCGACACCTTGGCGGACGACGTCGTGGTAGAGGGCGTTGACGATCGTGCGGAAGGTGTCGTTCACCTGGCCGAAGGTGTCCCGCCGCGCCACCTGGCCGAGGAGGTCGAGGTAGGTGAGGTAGAAGCGGCGG
>Ga0256830_1000514_pt1:5000-30592 | contig 30592 bp, 28 predicted proteins | sample 128326metaG_FD_190537 | JGI IMG/M metagenome (GOLD analysis project Ga0256830, IMG submission 190537) | Hydrothermal vent microbial communities from Lau Basin, Pacific Ocean - 128-326 | ecosystem: Environmental > Aquatic > Marine > Hydrothermal vents | place: Pacific Ocean: Lau Basin... | reverse complement strand
GAGGACGGCTGAGGCCCCTACCCGGCGGGTCTCCTCCAGCTGGAGGGGATGGATGATGAAATCCTTGCGCAGAACGGGCAAATCCACAACAAGAGCCACCTCCCTCAGGTCCTCCAGGCTCCCCCGGAAGTCCTCATCGGTGAGGACAGAGACGGCCCTGGCCCTGCCTTCCTGGTATAACCTGGCCTGGCGGGCAGGATCTAGATCCGGGCTCAGGGCCCCTTTGCTGGGAGAAGCCCTCTTCACCTCGGCGATGATCCGGGGTACAGGACCCGTGGTGAGGGCACGGAGAAAGGGCGTCTGATTCATCTGGTCTATCTGGTGGGAGACAGCCCTCCGCCGTAGACCCGGGACAGAGGCCATGGCCTCCTGGAGCCTGGCCACCTCTTCCCTCTTCCGGGCAAGGATCCTCTCCAGAAAACCCCTATCCCTCAAGCCCCGGCCTCCACGCTCCTTTTGGAAAAGGCCACAGCCTTCTCCAGAACATCTAAGGCCCTGCCCCCTTCCAGGGCTGCCCGGGCCATCTCCACTCCCTGAAGAGGACTGGCAGCCCTGCCCACGGTGTAGAGGGCAAGGCCGGCTTCCATGATCACCACGTAACGGGCAGGATCATTCCTTCCCCCCAGAATGGCACAGGCCCTCTCCACGGCCTCCTCCTTCCCCGACACCCTGATCTCCTCCAGGGGTATCCCGGGAAAGCCAAAGTCATGGGGAGTGAAGGAAAACTCCCCCATACCCCCGGGAGTCACCTCCAGGACCAGGGTCTCCCCCTGGGGGCTCACTTCGTCCAGTCCCTCCAGGCCGTGGATGATGAGGACCTTCTTCTTGCCCAGAAGCTGAAAGGCCTGGGCCATCATGTAGGTCCCCTCCCTGGTAGGGGTACCCACCACCTGATACTCCACGCCGGCGGGGTTCACCAGGGGACCCAGCATGTTGAAGATGGTCCTCACCCCCAGTTCCCTCCTCACGGGAGCGGCATGGGCCATGGCAGGATGGAAACGGGGAGCAAAGAGAAACCCAAACCCCACCCGGTCTATGGAGCGGGTCACCTCCTGGGGCGACAAATCCAGATTGAGCCCCAGCCCCTCCAGGACATCGGCGCTACCGCACCTGCTGGATACGGAGCGATTGCCGTGCTTGGCCACGGCCACTCCGGCCCCCGCCACCACCAGGGCCGCCAAGGTGGAGACGTTCACCGTAGCCTGGTTGTCTCCCCCCGTTCCACAGGTGTCCACCAGGGGTCTTCTGGAAGGGGTCACCTTCACCGCCCTGTCCATCATGACCCGGGCCAGGGCCGCCAGCTCCCTGGGTGTCTCTCCCCGGGCCCTCATACCCGCCAGAAGGGCCGCCATGACCGTGGGGCTCACCCTCCCGTCCATCATGGCCCCAAAGACTGCCTGGCCCTCGGCCTCTTCCAGGGTCTGGCCCGAAAGGACCTTGTCCAGCACCTCCCTCATTGCTGCACCTCCTCTGCTATCCTCAAAAAGTTTTCCACGAGCTCCCTGCCCTGCTGGGTGATGTAGGCCTCGGGATGAAACTGGACCCCGAAAACGGGCAGGGACCTGTGTCCCACCGCCATGATCTCCCCCACCTCGTCCCTGGCCGTCACCTCCAGCTCCGGGGGTAGATCCCCCTCCAGGGCCACCAGGGAATGGTAACGGCAGGCCACAAAAGGGGAAGGTATCCCCTGAAAGACCCCTTTCCCCGTGTGGAAGATGGGAGAGGTCTTGCCGTGGAGGAGCCTTTTGGCCCTGCCAACCCGGCCTCCCATGGCCGCCACCAGACACTGATGCCCCAGGCACACCCCCAGGACGGGCATCCTTTCCACAACCCTCTTCAGGACCTTCAGGCTCTTGCCCGCCTTCTCGGGGGTGCAGGGTCCCGGGCTCACCACCAGGGCCTGAAAACCGTCCAGGGGACCATCCAGGAGGGGATGGTCGTTCCTCACCACCTGGACCTCAGCCCCCAGAACCCCCAGGAGATGGACCAGGTTGTAGGTGAAGGAATCGTAGTTATCTATCACCAGCACCTTCATAATCACTTCCCCTTCCCAAAACCCTTCAGCCTAAACCTCATCCCTCAATCCCCAGGGCCTTGAGCATTCCCCTGGCCTTGCTCATGGTCTCGGCGTACTCCCTCTCGGGCACCGAATCGGCCACTATCCCCGCACCGGCCCCCAGGTAATAAAGACCCTCCCTGTGGCACAGGGACCGAATGGCTATGCAGGTGTCCATGTTGCCCCCATAGTCCAGGTAACCCACGGCCCCACCGTAGAAGCCCCTTCTCACAGGCTCTAGCTCGGATATGATCTCCATGGCCCTCACCTTGGGAGCCCCGGAAAGGGTACCGGCGGGGAAGGTAGCCCTCAGCACGTCCAGGGCATCCAGCCCTTCCTTCAAAATGCCCTTCACATGGGAGACCAGGTGGAAGACATGGGAATAGGCCTCCACCTGGCAAAACTCCGTCACCTCCACGCTCCCGGTAACGGCCACCCTTCCCAGATCGTTCCTGGCCAGATCTACCAGCATCACGTGCTCCGCCCCCTCCTTTTCGTCCTTCAGGAGCTCCTCCACGGCTGCCCTGTCCCTGGCCGGATCCCCTGACCTGGGCCTGGTGCCCGCTATGGGCCGGGTCTCCATGAGCCTCCCTGTCAGGCGCACCATCACCTCGGGGGACGAACCCACCAGCTGGTAGTCCCCCATGTCCAGGAAAAACATGTAAGGAGAGGGATTGAGGTGTCTCAGGGCCCTGTAGAGGGTGAAGGGGTCCTGGGTGGAGGGGATGGTGAGGATCTGGGCCAAGACCACCTGGATCACGTCACCGGCGTGAACGTACTCCACGGCCCTCTCCACGGCCTCCATGTAACCCCGGGGGGAAAAGGTGGACACCACCTCTCCTACTACACTCCCCTCTCCCTCCCCATTCCCCGGCAGGGGGGCATTCACCATCTCCTCCGCCTCCCGGGCCCAGGCCCTGCTCCTCTCTCCCCGGGCCATGAAGTAGAGCTTTCCCGTAAGGTTATCCAGGACCACCAGGCGATCCACCCGGAGAAAGGCCATCTGGGGCACTCCCATCAATTCCTCCCGGGGCAAATCCACGGGCTCCAGATGGGTTACGGCATCGTAGGAGAGGTGCCCCACCAGCCCCCCTTGGAAGGGAGGAAGCCCCATCACCTGATAGCCCCCCTCCTTAAGGAAGACCCTCAACTCCTCCCATGCCCCGGAGTGGGCCTGGTGGAAGGAGAAACAGGGCTCCCCAAAGGCAATAAAGGAGTAACGTCCCCAGTACCTGCCCTCCTGGGCGCTCTCCAGCAGTACATTCGCCCCCAGGGGCCTCAGTTTCATGAAGAGGGAGACGGGGGTCTCCAGATCCGTCTGCCTCTCCCCCACCAGCAAGGGGCCTCGCTCTTCCATCAACTCCTTCTGTATCAGCATCTCTACCTCCCAAAAGAAAAAGGGCCGTGAGCTTTTCTGGCCCACGGCCCTGGTAAATGGACAAAGAAAAAGGGCCGTGGGTGACTTGAGGTGCCACCCACGGCCCTTGGTTTCTCAGGCTACACTACGGGGCAGGTGGCACCCCCTGGCGCCACCACCACCAGCAAGAAAGGACGGATATGTTCATGCAACCCTTCATCATGGCCAGCCCCATAGCATGGGGGAAAACCCTTGTCAACCACCCAAGTTACCGGCATCCCCCTTCTCCTTGACTCCCACCACCGCCCTATAACATAATTTGAAACATGGACATTCCGGCCTTAAAGGTGAAAGGAAGCGGTATAAAGCTGGGCAGGATACCCATGCCTGCTCCGGCTGACGATGAGGTCCTTATCAGGGTATCTTACTGCGGCATCTGCGGCTCCGACATCCACGGCCTGGTGAGTAGCCTCTTTGAAGAAGACCACGTGCCCGGCCATGAGTTCTCGGGCGTGGTTCAGGAGGTGGGTCAAAACGTGGTGGGGCTAAAGCCCGGGGACAGGGTGACGGTGGACCCCCTCCTCAACTGCGGGGAGTGCGAGGACTGCCTCCAGGGCCAACCCCAGCGCTGTCAGTACCTGGACACCCTAGGCATCACCTCCCAAGGAGCCATGGCGGAGTACATTGCCGTCAGGGCCTCCAACGTGTACAGGCTCCCGGAGGGGGTCTCCCTCCTAGAAGGGGCCATGACGGAACCCCTCAGCGTAGCCATCCACGCCATAGCCCAGTCCCGCCTACCCCTGGAAGAGAGCCCACCCAGGGTCCTAGTCTGGGGCGGTGGAACCATAGGTCTACTCCTCCTTCAAGCCCTGAAACCCTACACAGACCAGGTGGCCCTGGTGGAGCCCGTGGAAGAGAAGAGGACCCTGGCCCAGAGGTGGACCCAATACGTTTACACCCCCGAAGACTTCTGGGACGTGGAGGAGGACATGGGACCTCCCCAGTACATATTCGAAGCCGTGGGCAGGGGCCAGCTCATCCAGGACTCCCTGGACCTGATAAAGAAAGGGGGAAAGGTGGTGGTAGTGGGACTTCACACGGAGACCGCGGAGGTGGACCTCTTGAGGGTGATGTACAACGAGATAGAGCTCATAGGCACCTACGCCAACAGGAGGGATTTCCCTGGGGCCCTGGACCACATGGCCCGGGGATGGGTGGAGATTGAGCCTCTAGTATCCACCGTATTCCCCCTGGAAAAGGGCGAGGAGGCCTTTGAGGAGGCGGCCCGAAATAGGAAAGCCATAAAAACCATGCTGGAAGTTTAAGGGGGAGGCCATGGAAGTTACAGGATCCCAGCTTATAGCAAAGACCCTAAAGGCCATGGGCGTGGAGTATGTCTTTGGCGTACCCGGGGGCCAGCTGGTCCTCCTGCTGGATGCCCTGGAGAAGCACGGCATAAAGTTCATCCACACCCGGCACGAACAGGCCGCGGCCCACATGGCAGACGCCTACTACAGGCTCACGGGCAAGGTGGCCCTGGCCATAGGGACCGTGGGACCGGGGGCCGCCGACCTGGTGCCGGGGGTCTATGAAGCCTGGAGCGAGTCCAGTGCTCTGGTGGCCATAACGGCCCAGAACCAGAGGTGGAGGATCTATCCCGACACGGGAGGAGCCCAGGGGGCCGACCACTTCAAGATGTTCGAGGGCATCACCAAATGGAGGGCTGTGGTCTGGGATATCAGGCGGATCCCCCAGTTGGTCTCCACCGCTGTGAGGGTGGCCCAGAGTGGACACCCCAGGCCTGTCATGCTGGACTTCCCCTCGGACATCCTCTTCGGGAAAATAGACCTGGAAGAGATCACCGATTTCCCCGACCTCAAGGACGCCGATAAACTGGTTCCCCCCGCCCCGGATGCCGGAGCCGTGGCCGAGGTGGCAGAGATCATGAAGAAACACCAGAAGATGGCCATCCACGCGGGAGGCGGGGTCCTCAAGGCTTCCGCCGTGGACCTCCTCCGGGAGCTGGCGGAGAAGTACAACATCCCCGTGGTCCCCTCCCTCACGGCCCGGGGGGTCTTTCCCGAGAGCCACCCCCTCTGCTTCCTCCCTTTGAGCTACGGGGGGATGTCGGCCCTGGGAGAGGCGGAGGTGGTGCTGGTCCTGGGGGCCAGGCTCACGGCCATGGACCTGTGGGGCAAGCCTCCCATGTGGAAGGAAGACCAGATCCTCATCCAGGTAGATACCGATCCCGAGAGCCTGGCCCTCAACAGGCGGGTGAAGATGGCCATCCAATCCCACATTCGGAAGTTCCTCCAGGCCCTCCTGGAAGCCCTGGAAGGCTCCCCTCCCTGGCAGAACCCCGATCTGGAGAGCTACAGGGAGGCCCAGGAGTCCTGGCAGGCAGAATTCCAACAGATGGCCCGGGAAGACTCCCTTCCCCTTCACCCCCTCAGGGCCGTCAAGGAGATCTGCTCCTTCATAAAGGACGACGACCTGGTGGTCCTGGATGGGGGCAACACCCAGGTCTGGGCAAACTACCTCATCAGGAGGAACAAGCCCTACAGGTTCCTGGCCCAGAACAATTCGGGCATGCTGGGGGGAGGCCTCCCCAAGGCCATAACGGCGGCCATGCTCCATCCCCAGGAGAGGGTCTTCTTCCTCACGGGAGACGGGGCCTTCATGTTCAACGTCCAGGAACTGGAAACCATAGCCCGCCTGGGGCTGGACAACCTTCTCATCTTCGTCTTCAACGACAGGGCCTACGGCATGATCGCCGCCGCCGAAGAAGGTCTGGAAAGGGTAGGCGTGGACTTCTACGACATAAAACACCACAAACTCATGGAGGCCATAGAGGGCCACGGAAAAAGGGTCCAGAGCCCCCGGGAGCTTCGGGCCGGGATAGATGAGGCCCTGAAGAGAGGCGGCGTCCACCTCCTGGACGTCATAGTAGACAGGCAGGCCAACCTCAGGCCGCCGGATCTGGAAACCCTGGAAGCAATCTGGATGGAGGGGATAGATGTCTTCTGAAAAGCTATTGGTAGCAACACCCGAGTGGATGAAGAAGGCCCAGGAGATCATCAACAGTGACCAGGAGTACGAAGAGCTGGCCAAAGAGATCAACCACACCTTCACCTTCTACATCAAAAAAGAGCCCCAGAAGGGCGTGGAGGAGGACATCATCATCGGTTACAAGATCGAGCACGGCAAGATGACGGACTTCTGGACGGAAAAGAGAAAGACGGACTTCGAGATCTCGGGGCCCTACTCCGTGTGGGTCAAGATCTTCAACAATGAGCTGGGACCCGTAAAGGCCCTCACCATGGGAAGACTCCGGGTAAAAGGCTCCCTGCCCAAGCTGCTGAAATTCAACAAGGCCACCCTGAGATTCGTAGAACTCCTCCGACGGATCCCCACCAGATTCCACGGCCAGTTTGGGGAATAAGGACGAGCACCCCCTCTCCTGTTCAGTGAGCATCTCCTGAGTGAGTCCGCACCCATAGAACCTGGAAGACAATCTCTGGAGAAAGTGGGAGTACTATGTGGGGTTGGTTGAGGAAACCCGGATAGAGTTTTGATATCATTAGAGTATTTCGTTTTTTTACTCAGGTGCTCTTTTGAAGTCTTTTGTTAGTAGAAAGGCCATCACGTACTTCGGTTTTTAAGAACTGTCTCACATATTACATCGATTTAGAAGGAAAAACGGAATTGGAAAGCTCTAAAAGTTCTTTCCCAAGTTTAAGTTGATCTCTGCGAGATTTACGGATTAGCCTTGACCTAAGTGGTAAAAGTTTAGATTGGATGATCTCATCTGGTAGGAAATCTGGATTTAAAGCTAAATACCAGCAGACTAGAGCTGACATTTCTGGTGTAAGTGTGTTTTCTAGATTTTGATAATACGTGCTGGCTACAAAAAGAATCAAGTCGTTTATTCTTTCATTAAAGCCGCCAATTATTGTGTGCGGATCTTTGTCAGCGTGCTTTAGAAAATTCAGTTTTTCATTAAATTTTCTCCAGAATTTCTTTTCTTTGCCAGGTCTAATGAAAGACGTAAACATCCTATGAGCTTCAACATCGCCGCATTTTTCCGAAAGATCCCTCAATACCCGAAAAGCAGACATTGCCAGCAGGTGTATCGCAAGAGGATCTTCGCCTGAGAACAGCATGCGAATTGCAGCATCGATTACTCTCTGTGCAGCCTCGATTTTGTTTGTTTGCATCTCTGACATGGCGAGCCTCATTTTTAGTATTTACCTCTATATTGCAGGCAGTTGCGGATCAAGAAGAACACAAAGCGTAGCTTAGGCTTGGTTTTAGACACGAAGTGTCCTGGTTGTTTGGACCATGGCGATGCTCTGTTAAGCTTCTTATCCTAGGTCCTCTCTTTGTCCAATAACGCTGCATAGGGTAAAAACTCCCGTTCCCCATAATACATAGCGTTAGGCGCTCTGTAGACCAGAGCCTGACGAATCCTTTCCCCATCGCACTATCCAAATCACCTCTTCAGCTTTTCTCTCTGCTCTCTCATTGATCAGCTGTCTCTTCGAATTCATTTATGGATAGGAAGCTTAGCACATGGTCCAGTTTTTTGGGGCCATTTCACTCCACCAAGAGATAGATGCATGTGAGATAAAAAATTTAACAAAAGCAGAAAGCGCTCTAAATGGCGGAGGGGGAGGGATTCGAACCCCCGGACCCCCTTCGGGGTCAAGTGATTTCAAGTCACCCGCCTTCGTCCACTCGGCCACCCCTCCGCAAAGAGAATAATGGGCTCCAGCCAGGAGAAGAGTCAAGGGAAACTTGATATAGAGTGGATGCCTGGGTTATTCTCTCGAAGCATTTTCGGGAGGCATACGGGTGGATATCGTGATATTCAAAATAGCGGCCGTTTTTTACCTGGCCTCGGCCTTGCTATACGTCTACTACCTCTACCGCACCAAGGAGAGCATATCGAGAAAGGCTTATATCCTCCTCCTGTTCGCCTTCTTAATCCATACTCTGGCCCTAGTGGCCCGGGCACTGGTGGCCGGCCACCTCCCCGCCACCAATCTCTTCGAGTCTCTATCCCTTTTCTCATGGATGGTGGCAGGGGGATACCTCCTCCTGGAGTGGCGTTACAAGATGCCGGTCTTGGGCTCTTTTGTGGCTCCCCTCAACTTTGTAGGGGTTATGGTGGCCACCCTGACCCCCGAGGCTGTGCGTCCCCTACCCCCGGCTTTGAAAAGCACCTGGCTCTACATCCACGCCACCACATCCTTTATAGGGGAAGCGGCCTTTGCTCTGGCCTTCGTGGTGAGCAGTGTCTATCTCATCCAGGAGCGCTACATCAGGAAGAAAAAGCTGGGGGGCCTCTTCCAGAAACTCCCCTCCCTGGGGAAGTTGGATGACCTCAACTACAGACTCCTCACCCTGGGATTCCCCTTTCTCACCCTGGGGATCATTACAGGGGCCATCTGGGCCCAGTATGCCTGGGGCTCCTACTGGAGCTGGGACCCCAAGGAGACCTGGTCCCTTATCACCTGGTTCATTTACGCCGCCATCCTCCATGGACGGATGACCGTGGGATGGCGGGGCAGGAGGGCGGCCATCCTCTCCGTCATAGGCTTCGGTGCCGTCCTCTTCACCTTTCTGGGAGTAAATCTATTGTTGCCTGGACTCCACAGCTACGCTTCCATGTGAGGGAGAAATGGACATCCTCGTAGTGGGTCTCAATCATCGAACCAGCCCCGTGGAACTGAGAGAGAGGGTGGCCTTCACCCAGGAAGAAGCCCTACTGGCCTACGAAAAGCTCCTGGACTATCGCACAGTCCGGGAAGTGATGCTCCTCTCCACCTGCAACAGGGTGGAGATCTATTCCTGGGCCAACGAGGGGGGAGAAGAGCACATCCTGGCCACCCTTCAGGAACTGAAGGGGGTAGCCAGGGATGAGCTTCTACCCTCCATCTACACCTACCACGGGCGTGAGGCTGTGAAGCACGTCTTCAGGGTGGCTGCCAGCCTCGACTCCATGGTCCTGGGGGAGCCTCAGATCGTGGGCCAGGTGAAAGAGGCCTTTGAAGCAGCCCTGGCATCGGAAGCCACAGGAATGATCCTCAACCAGCTCATGAAAAAGGCCCTCTCCGTTTCCAAACGTATCCGTACGGAAACGGGGGTGGGAGAGAGCGCCGTCTCCGTGAGCTACGCAGCCGTGGAACTGGCCAAGAAGATCTTCGGGGACCTGGAGAAGAAAAAGGCCATGCTGGTGGGGGCCGGAGAGATGGCCGAGTTAGCGGCCCAGCATCTGGTGACCCAGGGAGTGGCCCAACTAGTGGTGGTGAACAGGACCTTCTCCCGGGCTCAAGAGCTGGCCGAAAGGCTCAAAGGCCTGGCCGCTCCCATGGAGAATCTCTCTCTGGAGCTGGTGGACGCCGATATAGTGATCACATCCACAGGGGCCCAGGAGCACATCATCACCCGGGACATGGTCCAGAGGGTGATGAAGGAGAGGAAGATGAAACCCATGTTCTTCATAGACATCGCTGTTCCCAGAAACGTAGATCCCCAGGTGGAACGGGTGGAGAACGTATATGCCTACGACATTGACGACCTGGAACAGGTGGTAGAGGAGAATCGAAAGCGCCGGGAAAGAGAGGCTATAAAAGCAGAAAAAATAGTGGAAGAAGAGGTGGAGCACTTCCTCCACTGGCTCAAAAGCCAGGAGGTGGTCCCCGTCATCGTCTCCCTGAGGAACTGGTGCGACGACATTCGAAAAAGGGAACTGGAGAAGGCCCTGCACCGGTTGAAGCTCAACGGAAAGGAGGCCAAGGCCCTGGAGGCTCTCACTTCGGCTATAGTGAACAAGATCCTTCACCCACCCCTCTCATACATGAAGGAGGCGGCCTCCAAAGGAGAAGGGGAGAGGGTGGCCAAGCTGGTGAAAGAACTCTTTGCTCTGGAGGAGGAGGATGAAGATAAGGATAGGGACCAGAGGCAGTAAACTCGCCCTGTGGCAGGCCAACCACGTGAAAGGGATGATAGAGTCCCTCTCCCCTGAATTTCAGGTGGAGCTGGTGATCATCAAGACCAAGGGAGACAAGATCCTGGACGCTCCCCTGGCCAAGATCGGTGGTAAAGGGCTCTTTGTAAAAGAGATAGAAGAGGCCCTTCTGGAAAGGCGGGTCGATATGGCCGTCCACTCCATGAAGGATGTGCCCACGGAGCTCCCCCCGGGCTTGGTCATAGGAGCCATTCCTCCCCGGGAAGAACCATGGGATCTCCTGGTGGTCAAGGAAGAAGCCCATCTGGAATCCTTGCCCCAGGGTGCCCGGGTGGGAACCTCCAGTCTGAGGCGTCAGGCCCAGCTCCTGGCCAGGAGGCCCGATCTGGCGATCCGACCTCTAAGGGGCAATCTGGACACCCGTTTCCGCAAGTTGAAAGAGACGGATTTAGACGCCATAGTGGTGGCCCTGGCAGGGGTGAAACGCCTGGGCATCAACACCCTACCCATGAGGGTGCTCTCCCCCAAGGAGTGCCTTCCCGCCATTGGCCAAGGGGCCCTGGCCCTGGAGGTTCGGGAAGGGGAGATGGAAGACATACTCAAGGCCCTTCACCATCCGGAGACCCATGCCTGTGTAAAGGCAGAGAGGGCCTTTCTGGCCCATGTGGGGGGATCCTGCCAGGTTCCAGTGGCCGCTTTGGCGGTGGTGGAAGGAGGGGAGGTGGTCCTCCAGGGACTCATAGCTTCCCCCGATGGAAAAGAAATCTACAGGATGGAGACCAGAGGACCCATAGCCCAGGCCCGAGTCCTGGGGATAGAACTGGCCCGAATCCTTCTGGACCAGGGAGGGAAAAGCATCATAGAGGCCATCCTCAGTAGCCAGGGCTAGGCTTTTCTATCTTTCTGTTTCTTCAACTCCCACTTCCTCAGCATCCACCTGAGGGGCTTGCCTGCAGGGGTCCGGGGGATGAAGTCCAGGAAGTGGATCTCGTCGGGAACCTGATAGGGAGCCAGCCTCCTGCGGCAAAAATCCACAAGGGAACACTTCAGCTCCTCCGACGGGGAAATACGGGGTTTCAAAGAAACAAAGGCCAGAATCTTCTCTCTATCCCCATCCTCCATCTCTATGACCCCTGCATCTTCCACCATGGGATGGTCCTTCAGAGCCTCTTCGATATCCATGGGACCTATCTTCCGCCCCTCCTTGAAGAGGAGGTCCTCCTCCCTGGAGATGTAGTAGAGATAGCCGGTCTTGTTTTTTATGACTATATCCCCCAGGAAGGTATACCCGTCTATTATGGTCCGTTGCTGGGCTTTGTAGAGCCTTCCATCGGCGGCGTGGGGCTTCCAGTAAAGGGCCCCCGTGGGCCCCTTCACCAGCATCCTCCCCATCTCTCCCGGCCTACACTCCTCTCCCTTCTCGTTGACCACCCGAACATCAAAACCGGGCAGGGGGGTGCCAATAGAGCCAGGCTTCACCCTCATGTTGACGGCATTGGAGGTGACCAGGTGGAGGAGTTCCGTGGCTCCCAGACCCTCCATGAGAGGATGGCCCGTGCGATCCAGCCATTCCTGATACACCCTGACCTCCAGGGAACTCCCCCCGGTGGTGCAGAGCCTCAGGCTGGACAGATCGTAAGCGTTGAACTCTGGAGACTCCATGAGCTTCTGATAGGTGTTGGTGAGACCCGTGAGGACAGTGACCCTATGGCGAGATATGGCGTCCAGCACCTCTTCTGGCACGAAACGGGGGATGAGAGAGACGGAAGCCCCTGCCCAAAGGGGAACGAGACAAAAGGTGCCATAGCCGGCAGCAAAAGTGACGGGGGCCGATCCCCCGATCACGTCCCCCAGGGTGAGACGCCACACGTACTTGTTGACCAAATAGCACTCGGTGAGCACACTCTTGACCAGATGGACACATCCCTTGGGTCGCCCCGTGGTGCCCGAGGTGTGGAGAATGACCCCCACATCGTCCAGATCCACCTTCTCCAGGACGTAGTCATCACTCCCCCTGTCCAGAATCTCTTCCAGGGAGAGGCATCCCTCCTCCCTGACAGCCTCCCTGGGGGCCCTCACCAGAAGGAAGCGCTTCAAAGTGTGAAACTCCTCACGGATCCTGCGAAGGTTGTTATAGAAAGAGTGGCTCAGCACCAGGCAGGGAGTCTCCACATTGTTGAGGATAAAGACCATATTGTCTGGGGACCAAAATGGAGAGGCAGGCACAGGAATGGCCCCAAGCCTCATTATGGCCAGATTCACCATCAAAGCCTCGGGAGAATTGAGGAGCATGAAGGCCACCCGACTCCCCTTCTTCACCCCCAGCTCTGCCAGGGCGTTGGCTATCCTCAAGGAACCCGAATAGAGCTCCCTATAGGTCACCTTTTTGTCGAAAAAGTAGGCCGCCACCTGGTCACCCATCCCGCCCTCAATATGACGATCCAGAAGGGCATAGGCCAGATTGGCCCGGGGAGGGAAGACCATCTCCCGGGGAATGACCAGCCGGGGCCACATCTCTCTAGGAGGTAAATGGTGCTCCTCTATGAGTCTCTCCATCTCCGTCTCCTCTATGACGAGGGCTCAATACCGGAATCCTAAGGAACAAAGCTTAAATGCATCCCCCAAAAAGGAGAAATCAAGCACCGAACTTCTTCAGCTTGAGGGCATGGGCCATCATCAAGGGCAGGGCCTCCATGGCAGGGAACTGGCCCAAAGCCCCCCTGGAACATGCCCGCTCGGAGAAAACCTGGCCCCCCTCCCATCTGACGTAGGGGGAGTACAGGAGAAAGGGATTGGGATGCCAGCTGTGGGCCTTGAGTCTGCTGGGAGTGGAATGATCCCCCGTGATGGCCAGAACGTGGGGTTCCAAGGCCAGCATCTTGGGCAGGAGCCTGTCGAACTCCTCTATCACCTTCACCTTGGCCCAGAAGTTGCCATCCTCTCCGTAAGAGTCTGTCTTCTTCACATGGAAATAGAAGAAGGTGTACCCCTCCCAATGCCCCTTCAGGGTCTCCAGCTCGTCCTCCAGCTTCATTCCCTCCACGGGCAGCAGGTCCATACCCACCAACCTAGCCAATCCCCGGTACATGGGATAGGTGGCTATGGCCGCGGCCTTTAGCTTGAAGATCTCGGTCATGGTGGGAATGTGGGGCACCTGGGAAAAACCCCTGAGAAGGATGTAGTTGGCCTTCTCTTCGCCTTTCAGAACCTCCCGGATCCGGGCCAGGAGTTCCTTCACCACTTCCACAGTCCCCTCACCCTCCGGACAGGTAGCCCGGGGCGGCAGAGGCTCCTCCCCAGTCTTCTGGGGATCTGTATCTTCGAGACATCCCGACAGGCCCTCCCCCCTGAGGCGAATGGCCAGACGGTGCTCCATGCCGGGGGTGAAGAGCACCTCCACTCCCCTGACCTCCCTTATGGCCGCGGTGAGTCGGGTGCACAGCTCCCTGTTCTTCTCCGTGGGTATTCTGCCCGCCCTGCGATCCAGCACCAGGAGACGACCATCACGCTCCTCCACGGTACAGAAGTTGCCTCTGATAGCCACATCGCCCCTCTTCAGTTCCACGTCCAGACCCAGATTCTCCAACACCCCCCTGCCGATCTCATACCTCATGGGGTCGTACCCGAAGAGGGCCAAGTGGGAAGGCCCCGAACCGGGAGTGATTCCGTAGGATATGGGGTGGGCAAGGCCCAGGACAGACCGGGTGGCCAACTCATCCATATTTGGCGTCCAAGCCGCTTCCAGCTCCGTCTTACCCGCCTCCCCCGGCAGCCCTCCCAGACCGTCCAGGACCACCAGGAGGATCTTGGTCTCCGTTTCCATTGCCAGCTCTCTCAAAAGGACTTCCCTGTCCATCTCCTCACCTCCTCTCCTTAACTATCTTTACCAAAACCCCGCTCTGTCAAGGACCACCCCGTTGCAAGGGCCGCCCATGTGTGACACACTCCAGACCATGCACGGACCCATGGAAGAGCTGAAAACCCGGATTGCCCACAGCCCACTGGTGAAGCTGCTGGGCATACGCCTGGAGAGGCTGGAGGAAGGCTACGCCATGTTGGCCATGGATGTGGAAGAGAAGCATCTCAACAGTCTGGGCACCCTCCACGGGGGCGTCATGGCCACCCTCAACGACGTGGCCTGCGGTGTGGCCATAAACACGGTGCTCGCACCCAAAGCCACCATCCTCAGCCTGGACCTTCGGGTGGAATTCATAGACACCGTCTCCGCAGGAACGGTATACTGCGAAGGTTTCCTCACCCAGAAGAAGAGAACGGTGGCCTTCGCCCATTCCCGCTTGACGGGCGAAAAAGGGAAGCTCCTCTCCACGGCGTCTGCCACGGGGTTTATAAAAAGGTGGTCGCCATGAACGAAGACCTGTTCAATGCCATAAAAGAGTTCCACAAATGGGGCTTCTCTTTCGCCCCCACAGCCATTACCGCCACCGCCGCCCAGTTGGACCTCTTCTCCCAATTGGAAACCCCCGTCACTCCCGAGGTCCTGGCCCAAAAAAAGGGGCTCTCCCCCCGGGGAGTCTCGCGCCTCCTCAGGGCCCTTGCCAGGCTGGGTGTCCTGGAAGAGAAAAGAGGAACCTACAGGATCAAGCCCTCCGTGACTCCCCTATTCTCCCCCTCCTCCCCCTTCTACATTGGCCACTATTTCATCCACGCATGGAAGCTCCAGGAGAGGTGGCAGAGCCTGCCCCAGGTGGTGACCACTGGTACCCCACTACCCCGAAGGGATGATCCGGACTTCCCCGTCACCCTGGCCCGGGGACTCTTTGCCATCCACTGGTTCCAGGCCCTGGAGCTCGGGAAGAGGCTCTCCTTTCCCCCCGGCACCGTCCTGGACGTAGCAGGGGGATCGGGGGTGTGGAGTGCTGGCATCCTCCTGGAGCATCCCGAGCTCAAAGGGACTGTCCTGGATCTACCCCAGGTGGTGGAGAGGGGAGCAAAACCGATCCTCCAAGGGATAGGCCTTTCGGAGCGCTACTCCTTCATCCCCGGAGACATGTTCCAGGTGGAATGGGGCCAGGGCTACACGGCGGTGATCCTGGGCCACATCTGCCACGCCCTGGGGCGAGACCAAATCCTGGAGCTCATGGAAAGGGCCCGATCTACCCTGGAGCCGGGGGGAAGACTGGTGGTCATAGACTTCCTCACAGACCCCCAGGATCTCTTCCCCGCCATCTTCTCCATCAACATGCTGGTAGCCACGGACAGGGGCGACGTCTACTCCATGGAAGAATACGGCCAATGGCTGGAAACAGCGGGATTCCACCTTACAGAGGCCATACCTATGCCTGGCCCGTGGAAGAGTGCTGCCCTGGTGGCCACCCCAGCCTAGTCCGACAGCCTTCACAGAAATTCCCCGCAGCCCTGTCCAGCTGGTAAACCGAAGGGTACACTCCCATGACGCACCCTCCAACACAATGGGAAAGACCAAGGGCATGGCCCACCTCATGGAGGGCCACCTTGTAAAGCCTCTCCAGGAGTAACTCCCTGCACGGGGACCACCCGTGGTGGGCGTAGAGGAGGCGATAGTAGGAGACCACCGCCATTCCATAGCCCAGGGCCCCTTGACCAAAAACATAGAGCCTGCCGGGAGAGCTGAGGTCTGCCGCCGTCACCCCCAGGATCACGGTGGCCTCCCTTCCGGGCAATCTCTCCAGGAGACCCCTGGCCTGAACCTGCCCCTCCCCCTCATCCAGGGGTATGTTCATCCCCCATTCCACCATGAGGGGAGTCCGCCTGGAAAAGAGACAGCCCAGCTCTTCCAGGACCCCTCCGTCCACGGGTCCCAGGGGTATAAGGAGAAGCCTATCCCACAACCTTCAAATCCCCCTCTCCGGTGAGGGTATAGAGGGGCCCCTGGTATCCAGGGCCCACCTCGGGAGGCTCCACTCCCAAGATAGAAGCCACGTTTCTCAGAAGGACGGGAATGGAATCCCCCAGGGCCCATATCCCCTTCTCATCCAAAAACCTCAGACCCTCCAGAAGGGTGATGGCAGAGCCAAAGAGCCTACCATCCTCCCTTACCACCGCTCCTCCCCTTCTGGCCACTTTCACCCCCATCCACTCCATGGTCCCGGGTCCACCGGCAGAAAGAGGGGTGCCGTCGGACACGGGGATCACCCCTCCTTCCCCTTTCAATTTCAAGACGAACTTCTGTACCAGGGGATGGAGATGGCCCTCCTCGGGAATGAACTCCACCTTCACCCGTTCATCCAGGAGAGTGGTCAGGGCCGCCCCGGGTGCCCTGTGGTGAAAGGGGCCCATGGCGTTGAAGAGATGGGTGGCCAAACGGGCTCCCCGGGAGATGGCCCCCATGGTCTCCTCCTCCCCTGCCTGGGTGTGCCCTATAGAGACCACCACTCCCCTCTCCACCAAAGCCGGAATGACCCTTCCAGCCTCGGGCCTTTCCGGGGCCACGGTCACCACCCTGACCAGGCCCGGGTATCTGTCGACGAGGGAAAGGAAGGCCTCCACCGTCCATCCCCCCAGATTCCCGGCATCCATCCCTCCAACCATATCAGGATCTATAAAAGGCCCCTCCAGGTAGACCCCCAGAAGTCTGGCCTCCCCTGGTCGGGGAGAGGCCATCACCTTGGCCAGGTTCTCCAGGACCCGATCCAGCACCTCCATGGCCATGACGGGAAGAGTGGCCACCAGGGCCGAGGTTCCATGGCAGAACTGGGCACCCAGGGCACTCCTCACCTCTTCCTCGGAAGATGACCCGAAAGAGTGCCCTCCCCCACCATGGACGTGGAGATCCCACACTCCAGGAAAGACAAAGTCCCTATCCTTCACCTGCCCCCCCCAAGACCCTACACATCCAACAGGGGCACCCCCTTTCAGTTTACCCTATTCCTGGGCATAACCATTGACAATTGTTCCCATAGGCACAATTCATTCTCAAGAGGAGGTGAACCATGCAGGGGAAAATGGTAGAAGAGAACTTGGCGCTCCTCAAGCAGGTCTTTTCCGAGTATAAACCCGCCCACTTCAAATTCAGGCTCTGGAACGGTGAGGAATGGAGCCCTCCAGGACTGGTGGAGGAGAGGGCCACCGTAGTGATCAAGAATCCGGGTATCATGGCCCACATCCTGGCCTTTCCCACAGACGTGAGGCTGGGAGAAGCCTACATCTACGGCGATATAGACATAGAGGGCGATATCTACGCCGTCTTTCCCTCTGCCGACTACCTGAGAACCAAAGCGCCCGGACTCATGGCCAATCCCTTGTTCTGGAGGCGGGTGTCCAAGCTCAAAAAGGCCGTCAAAGACTTCAACAGGCTCCAAGGTCGGAGCAAGGCCCATCTCCAGGGCAGGCTTCACTCCATAGAACGGGACCGCCAGGCCATCTCCTACCACTATGACCTGCCCCCCGAATTTTATGCCCTCTATCTGGATCCCATGATGAACTACTCCTGTGCCTACTTCAGGACCCCCCAGGAGGATCTGGCCACGGCCCAGAAGAACAAGCTGGAACTCATCTGTCGAAAACTCCGACTTAAACCCGGTGAGAGGGTCCTGGACATTGGGTGCGGCTGGGGAGGGTTTGCCGTATACGCTGCCAAGAAATACCGGGTAAACACGGTGGGTATAACCCTGAGCGAGAAACAGGCCCAATACGCCCAGGAATGGGTAGAAAAAGAGGGACTCCAGGACCTGGTGGAGATCCGACTCCAGGACTACCGGGAGATGGAAGAGGAAGAGGGCTTCCATAAGCTGGTGAGCATCGGCATGTTCGAGCACGTGGGGAAACCCCTTCTAAAGACCTACTTCGAGAAGGCATGGAAGCTCTTAAAACCCGGAGGGCTCTTCCTGAATCACGGCATCGCCGCCGACTGGGGCCCCACCAGGCTCCGCCGCTACTCCTTCACCGACCAGTACGTCTTTCCTGACGGCCACCTCCGGACCATCAGCAAAACCCTCACCGTGGCGGAAAAGGTGGGCTTCGAGGTGAGGGATGTGGAATCTCTCAGGGAACACTACGCCCTCACCTTGCGCCACTGGGTGAAGAACCTGGAGGCCAGAAGAGAAGAAGCCCTCAAGCTGGTGGACGAGGTGACCTACCGAGTGTGGCATCTCTACATGGCCGGGGCCTCCTACGGATTCTCCATAAACCAGCAGAGCGTCTTCCAGGCCCTCTTGGTGAAAAACAGAGGCAAAGGGGAAAACGACCTGCCCCTCACCCGGGAAGACATCTACACAAACTGGGAAATACTCTGAAGGCGCCCCTTCCATGAAAAGGGTATTTCTGGTCCTGGCTGGCATAAGCCTGTTCCTCCTGCTTCTCCCCCTCTCCTCCCCCGGGGCTGTCATCACCCGACTCCCCACCCATGAGAAGGTGGCGGCCCTCACCTTTGACGCCTGCGAAACCATCACCCCTGCCTACTTCGATCTGCCCCTCCTCAACTTCCTCCTGAGAAAGGAGCTCCCCTTCACCCTCTTCCTCAGCGGCAAATTCGCCCTGAGACCCTCCAACGCCCTGATCATCAGGGCCCTGAGCCGTGATCCCCTGGTGGAGATAGAGAACCACTCCTTCACCCACCCCCTTCACATGGAAAGGCTCCCCGCCTCCCGGATTGAAGAGGAGGTCCTGAAAACCCAGAACCTCCTCTTCAACCTCACGGGAAAGAAAACCCGCTTTTTCCGCTTCCCCGGAGGAAACTGCAACGCCAGGACCGTAGCCCTGGTGGAGAGCCTGGGATACCGGGTGGTCCACTGGACCTTCGCCAGCGGCGATCCCGATAGACACATCACCCCCAAAAGGCTGGAGACCTGGGTTCTCAGGGAGACCCGCCCCGGATACATTCTCATCTTCCACATAAACGGCAGGGGATACAGCACGGCAAAAGCCCTGCCCGTCATAGTGAAGGAACTGGAAAGAAGGGGTTACAGGTTTGTGAGGCTGGACGAGTTCATCGGGAAGAGGCCCAAATCTCCTCCTCGGGAGAAGGACAGGACCCCAAAAACTCCTCCAGAGCCTCAAAACTGGGAAATATACGAGTAGAGGTGATGCGGATCACCCAGTTCTCCAACATGGGAGTAACCGTCCAGACGGGAACACCCTCCTTGTAGGCCTCCCATATCTCCACCGCCGTGCCCATAGAAGCCGAGGGCAGGTAGGCCACCACAAGGGAGGATCTCCTCACCAGGTCTATGTGGTACATAAAGGTCTTCCGGGCCTCCTCGTCGGTGTACTCCACGCTCTCGGGGTGATTCTCAACGGGGCAGTAGACCTCCCACCCGGGAAAGGCCCGGGAGAGGAGACTCTTGAGCCGGGAGCGATAGTCCTGGCTCCACAAGCCCTTTCCCCGGCAGGATCCCTGGATGATACCCGCTATGAAGATCCGCCCATCCACGGATGGATTCATTATTCCCTGGACTCCCCCATGTCAATGGCAAGGGATCAAAGGGTATACCCCAGGGACTCGAGAAGCTCAAGGGCCGTCTCACCTTCCAGCCTGGCCCTGGTCCGGGACGAAAACCGCCACCTATCCAGCACCCCGTAAACATCCTGAAGGGTGCCTGCCCCGGCGGGATGGTCCGAACCGAACATGATGCGGTGACTCCAGCGCTCCACCTCCTCCCTGAACCAGTCCAGGTCGGTGGAGGCCCTCACTCCTTGGGGCCAGTCCATATCCAGGTAAGAGAAGACGTTGGTGGCGTCCAGGTAAACCCCTTCCCACTCCTTCAGGAAGTGGAAGGCATCCCGGAACCTGGGAAAGAACATGTGGACGACCACCAGCCTCAGGCGAGGGAACCTTTCCATGATCCCCGCCACCCTCTCGGGGGGCATACTCTTGCCGTAAAGCTCGTCGAAGCCCGTGTGGAGAAAGAGGGGATAACCGTGTTCCTCCAGCCACTCATAAGCGGGGAAGAGCCTCTCGTCCCAGGGATGGAAGCCCTGGACGAAGGGATGGAGCTTCACCCCCCAGAAGGCTTTCTCCTTCCCTATCCACCAGGCCACCAGATCTCCCAGGTGGGCGTTTTCCGCATGAAAAGAGAGAAAAGGGACCATCCCCCTCACCCTGGAGGCCACTTTCAGGGAAAATCTGTTCAGATAACCCGTCTCAGAGGGGGTCAGGGGAAAGTGAAAAGCGAAGAAGCGCTCCACTCCCGCCCTTCTCAGGTCTCCCACCACATCCCTCCAGGTGTAGGTACCGGGGATGGGATGCTCCGGAAAGGTCCTCCTCATCCACCGGACCAGCCCCCCCGTCCTGTAGTCGGGCAGAATATGAACGTGGGAATCGAGCCTCATGCGTCGAGACTACACCAACCCGGGGCGAAAACAAAGACGGGGCTTGTCTTCGAAAAGCCCCAAGTCCAAATTTTTTAACAGAATCCACGGAAAGGAGGTGAAAAATGGTCCAGACCCGGGAAGAGCGCACGGTCCTGGAGAGCATCACCACCCTGGAAGAGGCGGGCAGAAAGGCCCCCCAGGTGGAGGGGTTGTCCACAGGGATAGGAGGCCTGGATCACCTCTTCTTCACCACCCGCATTCAGGGGAAAAGGGCAGCGAAAGAACCCTTGGGGGGCATCCCCAGATACAGCGTCTTCAACATCACAGGGGTGTCCGACACGGGAAAGAGCCTCATGGCGGAGCAGTTTTCCGTATTCCAGGCCTCCCGGGATATTAAAGTGGCCTTCATCACCGTGGAGACCCCGGCGGAATTCGCAGCTGTAGCCCTGAAAGAGAGGGCCAAGGCCATGGCCGTAGGTGGGAAAAAAATCGAGGAAAACATCATAATCATCGACGCCGCCAGCCACAGGGTCCTGAGAGAGGACCATCTGGCCCTGCTCGACACTCTAGCCTATGTCATCCGCACCTACAAGACAGAGGCCGTGGTCGTCGACTCTGTAACGGGCCTATACGAGAACCGGGAGATGCAAGCCAGAACCATTGTACGGCCCATCTACAACTTCCTGAAAAAGTGGCATCAAACGGCCCTCCTGGTGGCCCAAAAACGCTCCAGCCACGAGGAGTTCTCCGCCGAGGCTGCGGGAGGCTATGCCGTCTCTCACATCGTGGACGGCACCATGGTCCTCTTCAAAGAGACCATAGACTCCACCTATAAAGAGCGCCTGTACGGCCTGCCCCTGGGAGAGATGATCCGGCTGTTCCGGATAGATGGGTGCCGAATGTGTGGCCATGACCCCACCACCCATCTCCTGGAGATCACCGACCTGGGCCTGGTGAAGATCGGTCCCTCTCTCATAGAGCTAAAAAAACAGGGGAGGTGAGATCATGATCCTGGACAAGACCCGGATCAGGGAACCCAACATAGACGGCGATGCTCTCAGGATATTCCTTAAAGCCATAGACCTGGCTGGCGGCCCCCAGGCTCTGGCCCACAAAAGAAACCTCACATGGTTGCCCAGTCTCCTCCAGGCCTCTTACATGGTGGCACTGGCGGAACACGGGAGGACAGAGGACGAGATAGCCCGGCTCCTGGGGGTCACCCGACAAACGGTGAGAAACGCCCTGGGATCCCAGGTGGATGCGGTGAAAAGCAAACTCATCCGGGAGCGACTGGGAGAAGAAGGGGGTGAAGAGGCCCGAACCCATGTGGCGGGAGGATTGGCCAAATGGGCCTACCAGGAGATCAAGGCAGGGAGGGAACACATCCCCTTCCTGGCCGAGGTCTACGAAGAGTTCAGCAAAGCCCTGGGCATAGAGTGGCCTGTAGCCGTACTCCGGAGAATAAGGGGTCTCCCCTTTCCCGCCAGCAAAGAAAGCGTTGCCCAGAGACTCCAGGGGCTGGCCGCCATCCAGGAGGTTCCCCTGGAAACCCTCCTGGAGAGCCTGCCAGAGACCATCAAGAATCCGGCAGATCTGCTACACGAGATGAAGAAGGCCATAGAAGAGGCCAAAGGGGGGAGGTTGAAGGAACAGTGAAGGTAATAGTGGGGACTTCGGGCTGGAACTATCCCCATTGGAGGGGAGCCTTCTACCCAGAAGGGCTCCCCTCCAGCAAGTGGCTGGAGTATTATGCCCGGAACTTCGACACCGTGGAAATCAACGCCACCTTCTATGGCCGCCCCAAACCCTCCACCTTCAAGAAATGGTACCAGACCACTCCATCCCACTTCCTCTTCGCAGTAAAGGCCAGCCGCTACATCACCCACATAAAACGGTTAAAAGGGGTGGAAGAATCCCTCCACAGGCTCTACCAGGATCTGGCCCCCCTGGGAGAGAAGCTTGGGGTTATCCTCTTCCAGCTTCCCCCCAACCTGACCTTCGAAAAACAGCGACTGGGAGACTTTCTGGCCCTCCTGGACCCCTCTATCCCCACGGCCATGGAGGTGCGCCACCAGAGCTTCCATACCAGGGAATTCTTCCGCCTTTTAGAGAAACACCAGGTAGCCTTCTGCATATCGGACACGGCGGGCAAATACCCGTCCCTGGCCTACGAGATCACGGCAGACTTCACCTACATCCGCCTCCACGGCTCCAGGGCCCTCTACGCCTCGTGCTACACCCGGGAAGAGCTGGAAACATGGGCCCGAAGGATCTCTTCGTGGGGAGTAAAGACCTTCGTCTACTTCGACAACGATGCCCACGCCTACGCCCCCCAAAACGCCCTGGAGCTGAAAAATATCCTCCAAGAGTCTTGCATCCCCGGGCCAAAAGGGTAAAAAAGAGCCAAAAGGAGGGGGGCTCCCCATCCGGTCTCAGCATCTAGACTCTGCCCAGGCCAAACAAGAACCGCCGAGGGAGCTATACCCGGAGAGGCGAATTCCAGATGAAAGGTATATGTCAGGCATTGAACAGGGTTAGAGAAAAGAGGCCCCTGATACACAACATCACAAATCTGGTGGTCATGAACACCACCGCCAACATCCTTCTGGCCCTTGGGGCCTCACCGGTCATGGCCCACGCCAGGGAAGAGCTGGAGGAGATGCTGAAGATGGCCCATTGCCTGGTGATAAATATAGGAACTCTGGACAGCGGCTGGATCTCCTCCATGGAACTGGCCGCCAAGATCGCTGGGGACTTGAACAAACCCGTGGTTATGGACCCCGTAGGCGCGGGGGCAACCTCCCTGAGAACAGAAACGGCCTTAAGACTCCTCCAAGGGGGATCCATCACCGTCCTGAGGGGCAATTTCTCCGAAATAGCCTCCCTCCTTGGCCGAGATGGCCGGACAAGGGGGGTGGACTCCTCTTGCTACGACGAAACAGCAGCACCAAAACTGGCCTCCGTTGCCGCAAGAGAGTTTGACACCGTGGTGGCCGTCACCGGCCCCACCGACTTTGTCAGCAACGGGCGGGAGCACTACGCCGTCCACAATGGACACCCACTCCTGGAGAGGGTGACGGGAACGGGATGTATGGTTACAGCCACCATAGGTGCTTTTACAGCCGTTGAAGATGCCTTGATGGGCACTCTGGCAGCCCTGACCATCTTCGGAATCGCCGCAGAAAAGGCCTACGAGGAAGCAAAGGGCCCCGGGAGCTTCTCCGTAAAGCTCGTAGACTGGGTGTATGCCATGAATGAAGAACTCATAAGATCAAGGGCCAAGGTGGAGAGAGTTGAAGATTAGAGAGGGACTGAGGCTATACGTCATCACGGACAGAAGGCTCAGGGACGAGATAGAATCCACCAGACTGGCCCTGGAAGGGGGCGCAACGGCCATTCAACTGAGAATCAAGGACGCCCCTACTCTGGAGATGGTGAAGATTGGGAGAGAGTTGAGAAGAATCACCCAAAAGCACAACTCCCTGCTCTTCATAAACGACAGGATTGACGTGGCCCTGGCGGTGGAGGCCGACGGTGTACACCTGGGACCAGAGGACATGCCCGTGTCCCTGGCCAGGAAGATGGCTCCCAACCTCATCATCGGCGCCTCGGCCCACACTGTAGAGGATGCCCTCAAGGCCCAGAAAGAGGGAGCAGACTATATAGGAGCCGGATCGGTCTTCCCCACCACCACCAAAGAAGACGCCAAGCCCCTGGGTTTGGAAGGCCTGAGAAGAATACTCCAGGCAGTCGGCATACCTGTTGTGGCCATAGGCGGCATAAATCACGAGAACGTCAGAGAGGTGTTGAAACTCGGGGTAGATGGCATAGCCGTTGTCTCTGCCATAATGGGAGCCCCAGACATAAAGCAGGCGACAGAAGAAATGAGGGAAATAATCCTCCAAAGCCCTTGAGCCTGTACCGTGGTCCAACGCCTATAATTAGATGAGAGCAAATAAAGAATGGATGAGGTGAATGATGGAGTACTATTTCAGCAAGAAAACCGGACTCTCCTTTGATACGGCCATAGAAAAGGTTACGGAAGAGTTGAAGAAAGAGGGATTCGGTATCCTCACGGACATCGATGTCAAAGAGACCCTGAAAAAGAAACTGGGAGTAGATTTCAGGCGGTATAGAATCCTGGGAGCCTGCAATCCGGCCTTCGCCTACAAAGCGCTCCAAAAAGAGAGCAAGATAGGGACAATGCTGCCCTGCAACGTCATCGTCCAAGAACTGGAAGACGGGACAGTGGAAGTGACAGCCATAGATCCCCTGGCCTCCATGCAGGCCGTCCAAAACCCAGGGCTAAAAGAGATCGCCAAACAGGTTCAAGAGAAACTTAAAAAAGCCATCGAGTCCCTATAAAAATTTGCTCCTTCAGGCCCCCGTTACATTCCCGCCCCGCTTTTAGTTCCTTTTTTCACAATCCTTGATATAAAAAGGGGTCCTGGCAGCGTCCTACTTTCCCACCACCTCCCGGTGGCAGTATCATCGGCGCTGGGGGGCTTAACTTCCGTGTTCGGAATGGGAACGGGTGTTTCACCCCCGCTATGACCGCCAGAACCCCTATCTTCTATCTTTATGTTAGGGGAAAAAGGGATGGCGCCCACAGGGGGTCCACCCTCCAGGGTGGCTCCCTCGCTTCTCGGGTCTTACCGCCTTGGTTACACAGGCTCTAAAGGCTCATTTTCCCTTGTTATATCACTCCTAAGGGGTCAAGCCTCACGGCCCATTAGTACCCCTCGGCTTCACCCATTGCTGAGCTTCCACCTAGGGCCTATCTACCTGGTAGTCTTCCAGGGGCCTTCAGGGACCGGTCACCCGGTCCGGGGAGACCTAATCTCGGGGTGGGCTTCCCGCTTAGATGCCTTCAGCGGTTATCCACTCCGGACATGGCTACCCGGCGCTGCCACTGGCGTGACAACCGGTACACCAGAGGTCCGTCCACTCCGGTCCTC
>Ga0256830_1000514_pt1:0-2500 | contig 30592 bp, 28 predicted proteins | sample 128326metaG_FD_190537 | JGI IMG/M metagenome (GOLD analysis project Ga0256830, IMG submission 190537) | Hydrothermal vent microbial communities from Lau Basin, Pacific Ocean - 128-326 | ecosystem: Environmental > Aquatic > Marine > Hydrothermal vents | place: Pacific Ocean: Lau Basin... | reverse complement strand
CGCCTTTAACACGTGACGGGTTTAGGCTACTCCCCTTTCGCTCGCCGCTACTCAGGGAATCGCTTTTGCTTTCTCTTCCTGCAGGTACTGAGATGTTTCACTTCCCTGCGTTCGCCTCCGTGGACTATGGGTTCATCCACGGATGTCAGAGGTTCACCCCTGACAGGTTGCCCCATTCGGGTATCCCCGGATCATTGCCTGCTAGCGGCTCCCCGAGGCTTTTCGCAGCTAGCCACGCCCTTCTTCGCCTCCCGGCGCCAAGGCATCCACCGTGTGCCATGGGTAGCTTGACCCTAACCTGTAAGTAACTTAAAGGGTTACAAGCCCCCCTCGCCTGTATAACCATTTACGAGAATCCTTTCTTCCACCGGTAAAACCCACCTCTTCAAGGTCACCTCACCCTCTTTCCAGGGGCTTACCCCCCAAAAAGGTGGATCACCCATGGTGAGCCCCACCAGCCTTTTTCCCCTATCCCGTTGTCAAAGAGCTTAAATACCGTGAAGCGTGAACCGTAAAACGTAACGTAATGCCTGAATCGTGCTCCCCTGGTGGAGAATGCCGGAATCGAACCGGCGACCTCCTGCGTGCAAAGCAGGCGCTCTCCCAACTGAGCTAATTCCCCTTGCTATCCTTAAACGTCGAACTCGAACCCTGTTCCATGGGCCTAGGTGGATTTGAACCACCGACCTCACGCTTATCAGGCGTGCGCTCTAACCAGCTGAGCTATAGGCCCACAAATAAAATGATATGGGGGTAGAGTATTCAGTGAAATGAGGACCGCGGCTCCCTTTGATCTCTTTTCCACACCTATTGTGCTTCCTTAGGTCCTTAGAAAGGAGGTGATCCAGCCGCAGGTTCCCCTACGGCTACCTTGTTACGACTTCACCCCAATCGCCGAGCATACCTTGGGCGCCCCCCTCCCATAATGGGTTGGGTTAGCGACTTCTGGTACACCCGACTTTCGTGGTGTGACGGGCGGTGTGTACAAGGCCCGGGAACGTATTCACCGCGGCGTAGCTGATCCGCGATTACTAGCGATTCCCGCTTCATGCACTCGAGTTGCAGAGTGCAATCCGAACTGGGACCGGGTTTTTGGGATTGGCTCCACCTCGCGGCTTCGCTACCCTCTGTCCCGGCCATTGTAGCACGTGTGTAGCCCGGGGCATAAAGGCCATGATGACTTGACGTCATCCCCACCTTCCTCCGGCTTGTCGCCGGCAGTCCCCCTAGAGTGCCCACCTCAACGTGCTGGCAACTAGAGGCAGGGGTTGCGCTCGTTGCCGGACTTAACCGAACACCTCACGGCACGAGCTGACGACAGCCATGCAGCACCTGTGCAGGCTCTCCTACTAAAAGTAGGAGTCCCTCCCCTTTCGGGTCAGTACCACCTGCATGTCAAACCCCGGTAAGGTTCTGCGCGTTGCGTCGAATTAAACCACATGCTCCACCGCTTGTGCGGGCCCCCGTCAATTCCTTTGAGTTTCAGCCTTGCGGCCGTACTACCCAGGCGGGGTGCTTAGCGCGTTAGCTTCGGCACCAAGAGCTTATAGCCCCTGACACCTAGCACCCATCGTTTACAGCGTGGACTACCCGGGTATCTAATCCGGTTCGCTCCCCACGCTTTCGTGCCTCAGCGTCAGTACCAGGCCAGCCGGCCGCCTCCGCCACCGGTGTTCCTCCCGATATCTACGCATTTCACCGCTACACCGGGAATTCCGCCAGCCTCTCCTGGCCTCAAGCCCAGCAGTATCGAAAGCAATTCCACGGTTGAGCCGTGGTATTTCACCTTCGACTTACCAGGCCGCCTACGCACCCTTTACGCCCAGTAATTCCGCGTAACGCTCGCCCCCTACGTATTACCGCGGCTGCTGGCACGTAGTTAGCCGGGGCTTCCTCCGGAGGTACCGTCAAACCAGGTGATTCTTCACCACCCGGCCATTCTTCCCTCCAGACAGGGGTTTACAACCCGAAGGCCTTCTTCCCCCACGCGGCGTCGCTGGGTCAGGCTTGCGCCCATTGCCCAATATTCCCCACTGCTGCCTCCCGTAGGAGTCTGGCCCGTGTCTCAGTGCCAGTGTGGCCGACCACCCTCTCAGGCCGGCTACCCGTCGTCGCCTTGGTAGGCCGTTACCCCACCAACTAGCTGATAGGACGCAGGCCCATCCCATGGCGGTAGCTTGAAACCAGAGGCCACCTTTTCTCACGAGTACCCAAGTACCGTGAGCTTATCCGGTATTAGCCCCCCTTTCGAGAGGTTATCCCAGTCCATGGGGTAGGTTGCCTACGCGTTACTCACCCGTCCGCCGGTCGCCAGCACCAGATCCATAAGGATCTAGCCTGCTGCCCCTCGACTTGCATGTGTTAGGCACGCCGCCAGCGTTCACGCTGAGCCAGGATCAAACCCTCCATGCCAATCTACTAACCCCAGCCCTCTCTCCACTTCCTTTAACTCTACCCCCATATCCCGTTGTCAAAGAGCCACAAATAACCAATCTAATCT
>Ga0256830_1000513_pt1 | contig 30672 bp, 22 predicted proteins | sample 128326metaG_FD_190537 | JGI IMG/M metagenome (GOLD analysis project Ga0256830, IMG submission 190537) | Hydrothermal vent microbial communities from Lau Basin, Pacific Ocean - 128-326 | ecosystem: Environmental > Aquatic > Marine > Hydrothermal vents | place: Pacific Ocean: Lau Basin | collected... | reverse complement strand
CGATCTCGCCTCTTAACCTCAACCATTTTTTGTTCTAAGCTCCTGGCACTGACAACCAAGCGCCAGGGAATCCCAATCAAATCGGCGTCTTTAAGCTTCTCCCCCGGAGAAACATCTTCCCGATCGTCAAAAAGCACTTCTTTCCCTTGTTTAATTAAATCTTGATAAATCCTCTCAGCCACCGCTTTGACTGCGTGATCATAGAGGTCAAGAGCAACTAAATGATATTGATAAGGAGCAACTGAGTCAGGCCAAATAATACCATCTTTGTCGTGATGAGTTTCAACAATAACCGCCATTGAGCGGCCAATACCGATACCGTATGAACCCATCCACATTGGCTTTCTTTTGCCATTTTTATCAACAAAATATCCTTTCTGTGGCTTAGTATAAAAATGGTCAATTTTGAAAGTATGACCCCACTCAACTCCTTTCTTTTCTCTCAGTTTTCCCTTTTTGCACTTGGCGCAAAGATCACCATCTTTAGCATTAACAATATCAGCTAAAAGCTCATATTTAAAGTCGCGACCATAATTAACATTAATTGAATCTGTCTTCTCTTCCTTTTGACCGCCAATGTAGTTTTTTACCATTGGCAATCCCAAATCGCCAATATAAGTTACTCCTTTGATTCCCCAGGAATGAACATAACCCGGCTTGGTGCCGATGCGGGCCAAATCTTCCTCGCTGGCCGGTTCAAGATAATCGATCTCAAGAGCTCGTTTTAATTTGGTCTCATTAACCTCTTGGTCGCCGCGAATTGAGGCAATGTATATTTTTCCCTGCCTGTCTTTATAAACTACATTTTTAAGATAGCGCCAGAGGGGCTCGCCGTAGTGTTTGACATTATCTTCCATGGTGCAAACCCATTCTGGCTGGGAAATGATTTTGAAAGACTTGATCTTTTCTTTCGGATTAATTGGCACCCGTTCGAATTCGGCCTTCTCAATATTGGCGGCATAACCACAGTAATCGCAAACAAAATAGGTTTGGTCGCCAATTGGTGTTTCAACCATGAATTCGTGAGACAGCTTGCCGCCAATAGCACCTGAGTCGCCGAGGACTGGGGTTACTTTTAGATCTAATTTTTTAGCTATTCTTAAATAAGTATCATAAAATTTTTGGTAACTTTTCATAAATTGTTTTTCACTAGCACAAAAGTTATAGGCATCCTTCATCATAAACTCACGCACCCGCAGCAAACCCCCCCGCGGCCTTTTGTCGTCACGAAACTTTTGGGAAAACTGATAAATCTCGATTGGCAAATCCTTATAAGAAGGGGAAAACATTTTGACTAACTCCACCATCATTCCTTCAGCCGTTGCCCCTAAAGCAAAACGGTTGCCGTAGTGATCATCAACCAAAAGCATTTCTTCGCCAAAAGCTTGATCCCGATTAGTCTTTTGCCAAATTGCCAAAGGATGGAGAGTTGGAACCACCACTCGCTGACAGCCAATTTTTTCCATCTCCTCTTCGATTATTCTGACGATCTTCAGCCAAACTCGCATCCCCAAAGGCAAAAACCCCCAACGACCAGTGCTAAAACGGCGAATAAAACCTCCTTGCCAGAGAAATTTGTGACTAACAGTAGCCGCATCGGCAGGAACAGTTTTAGTAGTTTTTCCAAAAAGCTTGGAATAACGCATGAATAAATTATAATCAACCATCCCCCAATCTTTCAATAAGCTAAGCAATTCTTAAATAATTAAATCTCACTATCTATTTTGTTTTTGTAATTAACACTATATCATCTCACAATTTAAGCGATCGTAGAAATTGCGAGACAGTTATCTTGACAGTTTTTTAGGTAAAAAACTCAAAAAACACCGTTTTTATGCCTAAAATTAAGACTGTGACCGAGGCTTTAATTTTTGGCTTTAAAATACGATTGGAGTTCTTTGTCAAAACTAGCTAAAACTAATTTTTCCTCCCTGGCCCAAAAGAGTAAGTACCAGTCAGTCAAGTCAAGTTTTTTCTTTAAAGTCGCCTCCAGAACAGTAATTAACTTAGCTTTTTTCACCTCCAAAACCTTGATGTTTTTCAGAGCTAAGAGCTTAATCAGCTGCGGCACAAACAGACTCCTCTTTTGCTGATAGAAGTGCTCCAAAACCCAAAATAATTCATTGATCACCAAAAGACTAACCCAGCCAATCGCCCGACCTTCCTCAATCTCCCGGAACAGCTTTTGTGCTGATCTAAACTGCTCCGGCACATCAGCAATAAGCAAACGCAGAAAATAATTGGTGTCAATTAGATATTGTTTTTGGGGTTGTTTCCTAGAGGTCATTTTTAATTAACTCCTGGACTGCCAGTCTTTTAGTGGTTTTTAAAGCTTTTCGATAGGAAACACCACGCTTGTGGGCAGCAACTTTTAAACTTCCAGCCACTTGGTCAACCACGCTCTTGCCTAAACTCTCCAAGATAATCTGGTTTTCTTCGGTTCGAACCAAAAGCTTATCCCCGGAATTCAAGCCAAGACAAGTTAAAATTGCTTTTGGCAGGGTAATTTGGTTCTGGCTAGAAATGGTAGTAATTAACATTTGCTTTAATTTTAAAGAATGCCTTTAGTTTTGTCAAGAAATAAATTGGCAAACTAATCCAGGATAATTATGCCAAAAAGCTTAACTATCAACTATTTAAAAAATTCAGCCCAAACTAAAAATCAAAATTTTTGCCTTTTTCTATTTCCCTATTTCTCTAAATAATTAAACTCACCCCCATCTTGAAAATTTTGGAAGATCAATTCTTTTGCCCCAGCTAGCACAACCTGACCTAAAACCCACCCATCCCAATAATTCAATAACATATCCCTGATAATCTAAACTATATCGTCTTACAATTTAAGCGATCGTAGAAATTGCGAGACAGCATTGACTAAGCCATTGATTAAGCCGGAGACCCAGGGGTAATGAGTGAAACCGAATGAGTGAAGCCGGGGACAATGAGTGGGGGTCGATCAAAACTAGGGACAGCGTTTTTGCCAATCAAGCAGAACTTGGCCCGCATCGAGACTGGTGGCTCGTTGATCTTGATCAAGATCGAAATCGGCTTCGGCCCATTGTTTGAGCAAGAGCCGAAGATCAAAACCGGCCACATAACCATCATGATTGAGATCAGCTTTTAATTGACACGGTGGTTTTTCCCAGGCGCCCAAGTCAGGCCGATTCCAAACCAAGTCAGTAAGATTAAAATCAGCCACAATTTGGGCCAATTCTGAAGGTAAAGCTCGTCCTCGATCCACCAGTTCGCTACCCTTAAAACGAAAATCCGGAGCCGACTCAACAATTAAATCATGTTGATTAAAATCATAACGCCAAAATTGGGGCGAAAAATCGACTCCCTGATCTTCCCAGGGCGTATTAGCCTGAACCGCCGCTAAAGTCTGATAGTATTGATTAGGACCAGTTAAATAAACCGCCATCAGCCCCGGCCGCCAAAGACCTGAACCCCAACCATTTTGATAATAAAGGTTGTAATTTAGTTGCAAATCACCCCAACGATCACTTCCCCGAGTCAAGCGAATTCCATAACCTTCATGATTAATTATTAGATTGTTAAAAATCTTAGTCTGCCAACTCCCCCGTTGGTCATAACTTCGGCCATCAAGAGCCAAACCATAAAGAGAATTGGCCCAAAGATTATTAATAATTTCGATTCGACCGTCACGCCAATAGCCCGCCAACCGCAACCCTGCATTGGCGTTATAATCAGCCTGATTGCGATAAACAAAAACGCCACTGGCATTATCAATATAAATGCCATTACCTCCCATTCCCTGAATCTGACTCCCCGATCCCCCACTCCATAATTTCCGTTTCTCGCCTACCCAAGTCCAGCCAATAGTATTCCTTAATCGATTGCGAAAAACTAAAAATTGCCTAAAAATATGTTGTCGTGGTGGCTTGCCCCAAATTTTCAGACCACCACAATCAGTAGTAATCAAACAGGCCTGCTCAAACAAATTATCGGCCACTAAATTATAACCAGTTTTGATCTCCTCATCAGAAAAACCATAACTTTTATCACTAATTGCCACACTCCGATTAAAAGCCACGCCATTATGACCAATGAAAGCGACTCGATTGCGATAAAAGCGGATATGATCAGGAAAATTAAAGATTAGTCCGACAATATTATCCCGCTCCGAATTAAGTCCTAAATATTGAAAATTATTATCATGAATCTCCAGCCTGGTCAGCGCTGGGTAGCGAAAATTGTCGTTCTGAGGAGAAAAATACCAACTAGCATAAAGGCCGATTTCATCGATCCAACTAACTTGATTTTGGGAGACAACTAGATCCTTAGTCTGGTATTGATTCTTTAATCGAGGATTATGACCCTGACGAAAGTAAAACCCATAATAGCAGTGATCAATGACCAGGCGATGAAATTGATTTCCCTCAGAAGCCTGAGTAGAATTATTGTCTTGCCAAACTGCGGCCCGGTTGAAAAAGCGCAAAGTTAAACCGTCGAGAACAATAAAAGAACGATTGGTTAGGTTAAAACCATCATCCCGAACCGAAATCTCCAGACGCGAGTTTTGAGGAAAACCAGTTTCTTTGGGCCAAAGATAAAGTCGCTTAGTTTGAGGGTCAAACCACCATTCTCCTGGTTGATCAAGCAGATTGGGGTGATCGGTTAAGTAATACTTGGTTCCCCATCCCAGTCCAGGATTCCGACTGCCCCAATCATGCTCAGCAATTCGATCAACAGTAATCCGCCCCCGGCTCACCTCATGGCGGACGATTTTGCGCCGATACTGATAATGACCTTGCTTCGTATCCATGGCTACCAAAGTTGCTCCGGTTAAATCACCCAAAGTGGTCAAGTTGCCCGGCTCAATCCCCTCTGGCTCTTGATCATCACTGGTGTCAGTCAACTGAGTCAAAGACCGAGAGTCATAGTCACAATTTCTGGGATCACTATCTTCGGGAGGATAACAACTGGCCTTTTGTTTTCCTCCTTCAGCCGCCCACCAGTATTCATGATAGCGCCAAAGTTCTTTGACTACCCAATCAGGCTCGCGGGCCAGAGGCAATCGCTCTTTCACTTTCCCCTTTTGATCCAGAATAACCAAAAATCGGGGTCGCTGGTCAGTCTGAGGGAAAAACTGACTCAAGTCGGTCCAATAAATAGTTGCCTTTGAGGGTAGTCGAGAAAACAGATTTTGAGGTTGATCCAGTTGATGCCAGGTCAGCTCTTTTGCCGCCACTGACCCCAGCACCAAGACCGTCCCCCGGCCAAATTCAGCTTGATAAACAATTGGCGCCCCTTCTTGGCCGCTCTTTTGAGGCCGAATTGACTGGCGATAAGTACCCGGCAAAATATGAACTATTGTTCCTGGTTGGGCTAATTCTGCTGCTCGACTAATCGTCTTAACCGGCTCAGCCCGAGAACCACAATTTTGATCTGATCCCTGGCTGCTACTCACCCATAAATCAGTTAACTTAGGACAATTTTCCTGGGCCAAAAGCTGGCTCTTCCAACCAAGAACCACTCCTATTAACCAGAAAAATAAAACCGCCCTTCTCCTCACCCCATCTCCATCTTACCACACCTCAAGTCCTCTAGGATCCAATAGAATTTCACAGAAAAATAAGAGGTTACCTATTTACTAATCATCAATAGAGGACATTAAAGTTCACTCTCTTCTCTTTCAATTACAAGCTCTTCTGGTGAACGGCGCGCCCTTCGCCAAGAAAAGGGATGGACTACTTCAGCGATAACTTCCGAAGGAATTCCCGATCTCTCCACCTCCCCGGCAAGAGAAAATGTCCTTTCGCCGGGGACCCGCCTTCACTGCCTCATTATTCTTTTTACAACTCCATCATAGTGTTCAGATGTCCATTTCGTCATGTTTAGACTGATCTTATAATCTCAATAATTCCTTCTGTTCCTAGATATAACTGCAATTGCCTGGGCCGCTGGATATCGCGGATCAGCCCATGCCCCTCGCTCCAATATCTTTCGGGCACTATTCATTGCTTGTTCAAGAGTCGCTCCCCTCCATCCTGGTGGCGTCTTAATAGCGGTGCCTGGGACACGCATTCCTAATCGTTCTGGTAGCCTTTCACCCTTTCTCATTTATTTTATCCCTCGCACTCTCTTTAACTTAGTAATCAAGACTACAAACTGCATCTTTAAAAGCTTTAAAGAAAGCTTTAAAGCCCCTTCTATCTCCTTCGCCGCCTTCTTCTCTCTCGCCCCAAAACCACTTCCTCTGGACTTCGGGTCAAGCTCCTTGAGCCTCCGTGTAGCCCCATATCAATAGGGCCAACTTTTCTCGTCAACTCATCACTCAATGTATCATAAGACCTAAGTTCATCAGGAACAGGAACAGGAGGAGTTTCTCTCTCTGGCAAACTCTTTTTCCCTTTCCCACTCTCCCCACTTCCTCCTCTATTCCACGACCTACTTTGTTCCTCCCTCTGTTTGACAAAAGCCACAAGATTGTTTGTAAGTTCTTCCAGATTTATGCTCATAAGAAGATTATGCCACAACCTATAGCTTTTGTCAATACCCGCGGCCGAAGACCCAGCGATACTGGGCTGCCTGGTTACACCAAACACATTTCCCTGGCTCTTTTTTCGCTGTTAGAGGTAAAACTCGAGTAGTCGCTTTTGTTTCCGTCTTAATTGCCGCTTCACAGTCACTACTGCCACACCAATGAGCCAAAATCGCCCCCCGCCTCTCTTCAACCGTCTCTCTAAACTCCTGCCAAGAATTAACCAAATGAGTATTCTTTCTCACAAACTGCCGGTATCTTCCCAGCAACTTATTTTGAAATTCGGCTAGTAAACTATCAACTTTTAACTTCAACTTTTCACTATTCACTATTAACTTTTCACTATCTATCCGCGAAACAATTGTTACCGCCCCCTCCCTGGTTTCTCGATCCCCCACCTCCAACCGCAACGGCACTCCTCTCAACTCCCAATCATTAAATTTATAACCCGGCCTCAGCCCTTCACGCCAGTCAACCTCAACTCTAATTCCCCTCAGACTTCGGACAACACTAGCAATAAACTCTCTTAATTTTTCCTCCTTGGTTTTGCCGGGAATGGGAACAATGACCACCTGAACTGGAGCTACTTTAGGAGGTAAAATCAGACCCCGATCATCACCATGAGCCATAATCAGAGCGCCAATGGCCCGAGTAGAAAGACCCCAAGAAGTCTGCCAAACATATTTCAATTGACCATCTTGATCTTGAAATTGAATCTCAAAAGTCTTGGAAAAATTCTGGCCCAAATCATGAGAAGTAGCTGCCTGAACAAACTTCCCATCCCGCACCAAGATCTCGGTAGAAAAAGTCTGCAATGCTCCGGCGAACCGTTCCCGCTCGCTCTTCTCGCCCACAAAGGGCTCTAAAGCTAAATAATCCCGATAAAAATCGCGATACATTAATAACGCTCGCTGAACTTCCTCCTGAGCCTCTTGGTGATTGGCATGAGCGGTATGACCCTCTTGCCAAAGAAACTCCATAGTCCGCAAGAAAAGATAAGTACGCAATTCCCAACGAACCACATTAGCCCACTGATTTAGTTTTAGGGGCAAATCGCGGTAAGACTGAATCCATTTAGCATACATTCGGTACATGATTGTCTCTGAGGTGGGCCGAACCACCAAAGGCTCTTTCAGCTCTTTACCGCCGCCATGGGTTACCAAAGCCAATTCTGGCGAAAATCCCTTAACATGGGCCTTTTCTTTCTCTAGAAATGAATAAGGGATAAATAGGGGAAAATAGGCATTTTTTACTCCGGCGGCCTTAATCATTTGGTCAAGTCCTGCCTGAATCTGCTCCCAAATGGCCCAACCATAAGGCCGAATCACCATACAGCCTCTAACCGGCGAATAATCAGCCAACTGGGCTTGCAACACCACTCGGTTATACCACTGCGAAAAATCCTTCCCCAACGAAGCAATTTTCTTCATAAGGAGATTATATCAAAAAATTAAGATTTATTTTCTTCTCTGCCGGTATTTTTCAGCTATGGTTTCAGCCTCCTTGAATACTTCATCGGCTACTCCCAAATTAGCCTCAACCCCTGCCGCTTTATAAAGCATATCGCGCAGCGGTGGACCTATCAAAATACAGAAGCCCAATGATTCTTTTAATTCTCTCCATCTCTCTTCTCCTAAATTCTCCCGACTAAAATTAGGATTATTAGCGCGCAACCATTCCTCAAGCTCCTTCTCGCTTTCTCTATCTCCTTGCCCTTCCAACTTATCCAACTCTTTTTGATATCTCTTTAATTCTTTCTCCACTCTTCTTCTGATTCCAGGCGCCAACTTTATTTCATCCGAATCATCCTCATCCAACACTTTCTGGGCTGTCGTTACCAGCCGAGTTAGCTTCCCCCTTCGCCACTCTTCTACCAGATATTGCCTGGCTCTGGAGGACAAATCGATCATTCTCTTTGCTAAATCACTTCTGGCACCCTCCCCGATTACAGTTAATATCCCATCTTTTGCCTGCAGGTAGTCATTGAGAAGGGGAACGGCCTCATAAAATAGAGCTTTGCGACAATAAGCTTCGAATCGTCTTCTTGCCACATCTATTGCCAACCGACGAAAACTGCACCGTCGTTCTGGAGAACCCTCACCCAAAACCTTCAAAACTTTATCAAGATCACCTTGATGTCTTCTCGCTATTGCTAATAATTCCTCAAATTCTGAATCGGATAGATAGCCCTCCTGATTAATTCTCATTATCTCCCTTAATTTATTCTCTGCCTCCTTATCCCTGCTAGCGACATCCAACTCTCGAACCACCTCCTCCCATAATCTATCGTTAGCTCTCTCGCGCCAAGTAACTACTCTCTCTTCTATTATTCTTTCACCACTCCTATTATCTCCCGGCCTCAATTTCTTTCGTCTTATTCCTACAGCGACAGGATTTCTTGCTGAAACGGCACTTTGAAAAATTATCTCTCCTTCTATAGAGCCAATATCAGAAACAATTCCCGTCTCCGCTGCCACTTGCTTAGTTTGTTGAGGCAGGAGTACTCCTGAAACTTGTTCTAGTAGGCGCGCTACTCTTCTGGGCAAAACGCTCAATGCCAAATAAGCCCTGGGAATTATCCCCCCTCCTCTTCGAACAGAGTTAATGTCTCCATAAAGCTTAACTGCCGCGGCCGCATATTCCCTCCACGCTTGAGCCAACAACTCTCTTGTCTCTTGTTTTTCCTCTGGCTCTAGAGAATTTAAACCCAGCATTAACTCTCCTGGTTCTGGTATAGACTGCTCGCCAGGAAATGACTTTCTTACCATGGAGGCTCTCTCCTTGGCTCTCTGCATCAACTCCCTCAAGGATTCTGATCCTCCTCGCTCCGTAGTGGCTATCCCTAGTCTTTGATTTGTTTTCACTACCACATTAAATTCAGGAAGCCCCACCTCCCTAGCAGCCTTAACCCAAGGAAGTTGCCTCATTCCTGAAATAACTGGCAAAAACTCAGATATTTTCTCTTGCTCTTCCTCTGACAGGTTAGCTAGATATCTTGCTAATTCCGCTAAAGGCAAAAAGGGACTAGCTAATCGTTGGTCTACTTCTTCCAGCCCATGGGGAAGTCCGAATTCCCAAGCCAGAGTAAATTCTGCTAGCCCCAATGTTTCGGCTATTTCTCTCTCTCTCTTACCAAAAGCTTTTTCCCATCGTTCTTCTAGTTCTCGTCTCAAGCGATCAAATTTTTTTCCCCTCAGATTAGGATAAGGTGGATAAGGCACAAATTGAATCATAACTGGTCCTTCTGGTGTTGACCCCTCCTCTTCTTCTCCTTCGTTCTGATCAATTGACTCACCTGAAACAGCTCTAACCTGCTCTTTTACCCACTCAACCAACTCTTTTACTAATCCTAAAGCAGGAACCCCGTCAATACAGCTATGATTAAACATAACTTCGATTCCTCCCACTGCAGACTCTACTCCTTTTACCACCCCCTCGCCCCTCCCCCTTTCTCTCAGCTTCACTGCCACCACTCCCCGGGGATCAGCCTTGAGTACACAGTCCAACTGGGCTTCTGCCCGACCATCAATATCGGGCACCACCACTACCGTCGCAAAACGGGCTTCTTCTCCCTCAAACCAAGAGGCCAAACTTCTCGCTTCTCCTCCAACTTCCTTCCACACCCACCTCTGTCCTTCTTTATCCCACCAAACAATTCTATTTCTTTCAAGGGGAGGTCCTTCCTCTAAGTTTTCCACCCTAACTCCCCTTCCCTTCCCAATCAGACGCCAATTTAAAGCTACTTCAGAATCTTTCCAATGTCCTTCTTGCCATCTATGCAACCAGCCGACAAGCCCAAGAACATCATGATATCTAAAAACCCTTTCTTCTCCTGGTTCTAAAAACTCTATTACTGAATAAGAACCAGTCGGCCCTGCTGGCCCTGGCAGACCCTCATTTCTAAGAAATATTTCCCAAAAACTACCTCTTTGTCCCAGCAGTTCCCTTAACCGCCGAGAAGCCTCTAGAGTTGTTCCGACTAATATTTCCCTCGCCGCCAAAATAATTGAACGGTTCACCCTCGAGCTAAAACTATTTATTCGCTTCAACAAGCTCCTATTATCATCGGCAACACGGGCAAAAAATCGCATCGCTTCTCGATAGACAGCAAATCTTTTGTCGGGAGATTCAGCCGGCAAAATCTCGGCAAACTTTCCTGCTACATTAGAAGGATTAACTTCTCTTTTTTCGCCCCTCTCCCTTAAACCAACTGCTCCTGGTTCGCCCTCGCCCATACTTAAATGGTAAAATTTAATCTAAGCAAAATCAACCCCCAAAACCTCCCTCCCTCCACTAAGCTATTAAAGCCAAATAGTTTGCTGGGCTAATTAATAAGTCTGATAAGTTTCGATTAGTTGTCGGGCGATTGGGGCGGCGACATAGGCGCCCGAGCCGCCGCGCTCCACCAAAACCGTAATCACCACCCGCGGCTGATCTGTCGGATAAAAAAGGGTGAACCAGGCATGGGTCTCATCAGTACCATCGCCGACCTCAGCCGTACCAGTCTTACAGGCCACTTGGGGCTTGAAATTAAAAAACGGAAATCCCGTTCCTCCCGGCGAACAAGCCTCAATCATCCCCTGCTTTACCAACTCCAAATGCTCTCTTTTAATCCCCAGCTCACGACAATCTTGATTACCATCTCTTTGGTTTTTGGTTTTTGGTTTTTGGATTAGATTTAGGTGCGGTCGGCACCACTTCCCGCCATTGGCAATCACCGCTGTTTCCACCGCCACCTGAAGCGGAGTCATAGTTAAATCACCCTGACCAATGGCTAAATGATAAGTATTACCTAAAAACCAGCGTTCTCCTTTTGTCTTTTCCTTCCATTCTGGCGAAGGCAATAAGCCGCTCACCTCGCCGGGCAAATCAATTCCAGTGAGATGACCCAAACCAAACCGCTTAGCCCAATCCAAAAGCACCTCCACTCCCAACCATTCGCCCACTTTATAAAAATAAATATCGTTAGACCGCTTAATTGCCTTAACTAAATCGACCAAACCCTCTTTCCGGCCATACTCAAGCCAATACCAATTACCAAACTGCCATTGACCAATCTTGATCACGCCGGTGTCCTCCACTTGAGTTTGAGCATCAATCTTGCCCGCTTCCAGACCGGCGATGGCAGTGATCATTTTAAAAACCGAACCCGGATGATAAGCGCCCCCAATGACCCGATTAAGAAAGGGCAGCTGGGGATCATTTAGCCAGGCTTGAATCTGCTCTTCGCGGCGAAACTTAGTAAAACTGTTAGGATCAAAGGCGGGCCACGAGGCCAAGGCTAATACCTGGCCGGTTCTCGGATCTAAAACCACCACTGCCTTGGATAAATCAGGTTTTTCTGCCTGAGACAAGACCTGCCCTACCGCCTGCTGCCAATTTTTATCAATGGTTAGCCGAATATCTTGCCCAGGCTGAGCTGGCCGTTGCCCCAAGCGGCGCTTCACCTCTCCTCGGGCATCGACCTCAACCAACTCTTCTCCCGGCCGACCGCGCAACTGACAATCATACTCTTGCTCAATTCCTCCTCGTCCCACCAAATCACCCAAGCCAATGGGACAATTTTCCTGACTGGCGTTAATTTCCTCCTGAGTCGCTTCGGTTAAATAACCGGTTAAATGAGCCGCCGCTTGAGCTAAAGGATACTCTCGCTGCCAGTCTTTCTTGATCACTTCGCCCCGAGCTTCGCGCGCCAACGCTTCCTGGCGGCTAAGCTTCTTGCCGGCCTGATCGCGATAGACCACGGTATTGCGGGCTAATTCGAATCCCTGTCGATCCAAAATTCGCCCCCGAGCCGGGACTATTCTCACCCGCCTAATTCTGTTTTCATCAGCTAAGCGACGAAAATAGCGACCTCGAATAATCATCAGGTCAAACGATCGCGCCGCAAAAAAACCAAAGATTAAAATTAAGAGATAATGGAGAATAACCATCTAAAAGCCCCCGCTATGGCTTAATAATTCCGACAGTTAACAATTCCTTAGGATTAATCATCCATTCCACCTCAGCCTCTTGAAAAACCTTATCCTCGGAAGGATAGACCTTTTTAATTTGGCCAATTAAAAAGAGATCGCCAGTTTCAACTACGGTCGCCACCCAATAGCCGGGCTGGATTTTTTCGCTGGCCAAAATCTCTTTGACAAGAATCGGTTCGCCCCCCTGAAGGAGACCCTCGGCTAGGCTGGGTTGGCCCTGTTCCGCCAATTGGCGCCGCAACCAAATCTTCACCGGCAACCTAAATTCAGGATCAGTCAACAATTGAACTGCTGCCGCCAATCCCTGGCGGCGCCCAAGATAACCCACTAAAAATCGGTCTTTGACCACCGCCGCCCTCGAGGCCACGGACCGATCACTGGTCAAAGCCAAAATCAGGCGCCGATCATTGGCCGCGACAACCCGACCTGGTATCAATTGGGTTTTTGGCTTAATGCCAGCCCCTAAAAGTCGGCGCAATTGCCAGTTTTCTTCTTGTAAATCAGCTAAAGCCGCTTGACAACTAGTTAACTGATCAGGCTTAGCTTCTGACTCAGCTTGAGCCAGCTGATAAAGTCTAACTCGGCTCGCTAGCAACCAGCGATCAACTTGCCGATAGAGAAAGTCCAATTTTCCTCGAGCACTCAAGGTCCAAACTAACCCCAATAACGCAATCAAAGTTAATTTTGGCCTCATAACTTAGTATAACTGAAGAGTTGCTTAAGTGGCCAATGACTTTAATTGATCTCGATTCTGCCAAAGTTTTACCCCGCCCCGAACCACCACCTCTCGCGGTTGTTTTGCCGTCCAAACCGGCATTTTGGTTGTCTCGGCGATCAATGGCTCCATTCCCCTTAATTGGGCCCCACCGCCGGTTAGAACGATTCCTCGCCGGGCAATATCAAGCGTCAGCTCTGGTGGAGTTTCTTCGATTAACTCGGTTAAATTGGTAATCATCTCTTGAATCAATGGTGAGATCGCCTCTCTAATTTCCGCCTCACTGATTTCAACCTCTCGAGGCAACCCGGTCTCCAAATCTCGCCCCGGCAACCTCATTTTCCTTTCCTCTCCCGTAGGCAAAACACTGCCTAAATTAATTTTTACCTTTTCTGCCATAATTCGACCAATCAACAAGCCGTATTTCAACCGAACAAAATCAATAATTGCCTGATCCATTCTTTGACCACCCAATTGCAAGCAGCGCTGCAAGACCAAGCCACCCAAAGAGATTACTCCCATCTCAGTAACACCGGCTCCGAGATCAAAAATCAAGTGACCTACGGCTTTTTCGATCGCCAGCCCAGCCCCTAAGGCGGCTAAAATCAACTCTTCGACCAAATAAACTCGGCCGAGGCCGGCTTGCTCAGCCGCGGCCCGAACCGCTCGCTTTTCTACCTCAGTCGCTCCTGAAGGAACACCGATGATCGCTTGAGGCTTTAATAATCGCGGCCAGCGTGAAGGCAACTGGGTGACAATATCCAGAAGATAGGCTAAAAAGGCAACGGCAGCATCAAAATCAGCGATCACTCCGTTTTTTAACGGGGCCACCACCTCAATTGTCTGAGGCTCTCGACCAATCATTTTCTTGGCTTTGCCACCAAAAGCAATCGGCTTGGGTTTAACTCCCGGCCGCTTTTTTAGCCGAGCCACCACCGTGGGCTCATCAAAAATAATCCCCTTGCCCGGCACCGCTGCCAAAGTATTGGCTGTTCCAAGATCAATGGCGATAGAAAAAGAAAAATTTAATTTCATAAATCATAAATTCTAATTTCTAAATCCTAAACAAATTCTAAATTCTAAATTTCAAATTCCAAAAAATTTTTTGGAATTTAGATTTTGAAAATTGGGATTTGTTTAGAATTTAGGATTTCGAATTTAGGGTTTTCTTATATGATACACTTTTCTTATGATTGGGAGCAAAATTTGGGACCAAATTATTTTTCTTGCCTACGCCGGACTTTTTTTCTTTGTCCCGCTGATCCTTACCCCCTGGAATTACGAACTCTTTGAATTCAATAAAATGGTCACCGTTTACGGCCTCACTATTATTATTGTTTGGGCCTGGTTAGCCAAAATGATTACCAACCAGCAGTTCATTTTCCGCCGCAGCTTCTGGGATCTCCCCCTAATCATTTTTTTCCTCTCCCAAGCCATCAGCACTTTGGTCTCTATTGATCGTCACACCAGCATTTTTGGTTATTACTCTCGCTTTCACGGTGGCCTCCTTTCGACCATTTGTTATCTCCTTCTCTACTGGGCCTTTGTCAGCAATATTAAATCGACCCAAAAAAAGCGATTAATTAAAGTGGCTCTCGCTTCAGGAGGATTAGTCGCCCTCTATGGAATCGCTGAGCATTTTGGGATTGATAAAAATATCTGGGTGCAAGATGTTCAAAACCGGGTTTTTTCTACCTTAGGCCAACCCAATTGGCTCGCCGCCTATTTAGATATCTTGATCTTTATTGTCTTAATCCAAATAATCTCTTCTCCAAAGCCCCTCCCCTCTATCCTCTATACTTTATACTCTATACTCTATCTTTGTCTTCTCTACACTAAATCACGCTCCGGTTTCTTGGGTTTTATTATTCCTTTTTTAATCTTCTTAACGAAGAAGTTTATCCAATCTATAAGAAATAAAGGCAAAAAAGGTAAAGAACTGAGAAAGAAGCTATTACTAATCAGCAGTCTGGTTATTGTTCTCTCTTGGCTGGTGGGAATTCCCTTTCAGTTGAGAGATTTGAGAGCCAAAATCAATCTCTCATTTTTAAGCGATGTCCAGGAGACCAAAAAACCAACTGTTTCAATGACCAATGAGCAAATGACCAAATTAAAAATCACCCCTTCTTCTGATATTCGTAAGATTGTTTGGAAAGGAGCCTTGGCTCTTTGGCGCCGCTATCCGCTTTTTGGTACTGGGGTTGAGACTTTTGCCTATAGCTACTATTGGGTCCGCCCCCGGGAACACAATGATACCTCAGAATGGGACTTTCTTTATAACAAAGCCCATAACGAGCTACTCAATTTTGCCGCTACCACTGGTACTTTTGGTCTGGTTAGTTATTTGATCCTCGCCGTTAGCCCTATTATCTATTCTCTTAGAAAGAAGTCATCTAATTCTCTGAATGCCATTCATTATCCTCTTGCTAGTCTTCTTATTACTAATTTTTTCGGTTTCTCTGTAGTTCCTGTCGCCCTCTTCTTCTTTCTCTTACCCGGGTTTCTGGTTGATTCGACCGCTCCAAACTTTCCCCAAAATAAATCTATCAAAACTAATCAACCACTCTTAATCGGTCTTAGCCTGATCGCCCTTTTTCTCATCATTAAAGTAATCAATTATTGGCGGGCGGATTTTTATTTTGCCCGAGGCCGCGATTGGGAGAAAATGGGCTATCTCAATAAAAGTCTTCAGAATCTCAGCCAAGCTCTTAAACTCAACCCCAATGAACCGCTTTTCTGGTCTCACCGAAGCGTAGTTGAAGCCAAACTAGTGGCCGCCCTTCATCAAAAACAGCCTCAAGCTGAACCCGATGTCCGACTTCGGCAACTCACTCAGCAAGCAGTGGCAGACAGTAGAAAGGCCCTGACCTACTCACCTTTTCATCTTAACTACTATAAAAATCAGGCGAAGATGTATTATTACCTCTCTTTTCTTGAGATCGATTATTTGCGCCGAGCCCTGGAAACCCTCCTCCAAGCCCAAAAACTAGCCCCCACTGATCCCAAGATTGCCTACAATATTGGCCTGATCTATCAAGCCTTCAATGATCATGATCGGGCCCAGGAGTTTCTCCGGCGAGCCCTAGAACTTAAACCTGATTATCAAGCCGCTCAAAAAGCCCTGGAACAAACCAAAGCGCTGAAGGAGAATCAACCTAACGAGCCAACCACTGATCGAGAGTAATGGGGTTCATTTTTTTCTTCTCCTGAAGATAAAGCTGATCGCCTCGTTTTTGGACATGATCAATAAAAAGGATGCCGTCCAAATGATCCAATTCGTGCTGAAAAACAATTGCTTCTAAGTCCTCTAAAACTGCTTCCACCAACTCCAACCGCTGGCGATCAAAATCTGGTTGTTGGTAACTTACTTTAATCTTTAACCAGCGCTTCACCGGCCCATACAGCTGAGGAAAAGAAAGACAGCCCTCTAGAAATGGTTCTTCTGAATTCTCTTTTGGTCTTAATTGAGGATAAGTCTTATCCAGGCCAAAAGTATCAATAATTTGCGGATTAACTAAAACTTTAAAAGGAGAACAATGACATTGGTCGCATTTCTCACAACTGGCTTGATTGAGCTTTTTCATCAAAAACACTCGCTGATGACGGCCAATTTGAGGAGCCGCTAAACCAATCCCCAATTGACTCTGGCCTAACGCTTTCTCTAGCAAGCGAACAGTGGTTTGAAGCTCTTGATCGACTTGTTTCACCGGAATCGTCTTTTGACGCAAGCTGGGATGAGGGTAAACCAAAATCATTCCGATTGTTTTTTCTTTTGCTTGAGTTTTTTAATACAGCGACTACAGAGCTTCATTTTAAGTTTCAATCCACCCACTTTGAGGGTTACTTTCTGAATATTGGGCCTAAATTTGCGCAAAGTTCTCTTATCTGAATGAGACACATTGCGGCCCGCTCTGGTTTTCTTACCACACTGTTGGCACCGCGCCATAATTCCCCATCGCTAATAACAATTAAAACTGCTATACTATACCAAACTTAAACTCGGCAAACAAGCAGATCATGACTCTAATCAGCCTCATTGCCATCCTGATTGCTGTTTCCATCCATGAATTTGCCCATGCCTGGGTTGCCGATCGTTTAGGCGATCCTACTCCGCGGCTAGCGGGCCGACTCACCCTTAATCCTCTAGCCCACCTTGATTTTATTGGCACCCTGACCCTAATTCTCATCGGCTTTGGTTGGGGCAAACCGGTTCCAATCGACCCTTACAACCTCCGCCATCCTCGGCGTGATCAGGCCTTAATTGCCCTAGCTGGACCAACGAGCAATCTTATCTTCGCTTTCGGCCTCAGCCTTCTTGGTCATCTTTTAGCCTGGCCCCTAATTAAGCTCCTCTTCTCCCCCCTAATTATCATTAATCTCTCTCTGGCTATTTTCAATCTCCTCCCCCTTTACCCCTTAGATGGCGCCAAAATTCTCTTGGGCGGATTACCCTTTGAATTAGCCGAAGAATGGGAAGAAATCCTAACAAGCTATAGCTTGCCGCTGCTAATTATTAGCCTCTTACCCTTATTCCGAGGTCGCTCCCTCATCGACCTTTTCCTTAGCCCCCTGATCCATATCCTGCTCCGTCTGCTGCTCTAACAATTGATTAATCTCGGCCACCAATTGATCAATTTCGGCTTCACTTAAACCATGAGCCCGCGCCCCTTCTTCTAAAGTCTCAAAACTAGCCAAAACACAACCCAAACAATGAAAACCACGCTGAGCCAAAACCTCGGCCGCTTCGGGACACTGAGCCAATAATTGATCAAATTTGGTCTTGCGACTGATTTTAGCCATGGTTAATTTTACCACAGACCAAAACTCCGGCCGATCGGCAGCAAATTTTGAATTCAAAAATTCGTGCCGATCGGCACTAATTTTGGTATGATGGGGTCTGTATCCGTTTGCCTAATTCTGACTCTCTTGACAGCTGATTTCATCTGACCCTAAAATAAAATTGTCCCGTTGAGGGCCCGCGCAAGCGGTAGTAGGGTAAGAGCTTTTCCTCCACACCTACTGGAATGGGAGGACAAGTCTCTGTCAGTAACGAGGCAGAGTAGTCCACCCACCGCCTACTTAACTAAGTAGGCAAAATCAACGGGGAAAATCATTACCCGAAAGTAACCCTCAGCGGGATTTTGCTCCTTCTCCCCCACCATGCTAGAATTAGCCCGAATCAAATGAAACTGAGCGTGATCGTTCCCTGCTATAACGAAGGGCCCAGAATTAAGAGGGTCCTCCAAGCCCTATTTCAGTCTCCCTTGGTGGGTGAAGTGATTGTGGTCAACGATGGCTCCACTGACAATACCGCCCAAGTTCTGGCTCAAATTAAAGATCCCCGTCTCAAGATCAAAACTCTCAGTCAAAATCAAGGCAAAGGGGGAGCCGTCGCCCAAGGAGTGCGCCAAGCACGCTTTAAAACTATTTTTCTCTGTGATGCCGATCTTCGGGGACTTAAACCTGAGCACATCGAAAAAATGGTGCAAGTTTTTTTAAAACATCAGAAGCAGGTCATGGTCGTCGGTCTATGTGAGAAACGCTGGTCTTCAATTACCCACCATCTTCGCCGCTCAATCCTTCCCTTAATTTCAGGACAGAGAATTGTTAGCAAGAAAATTCTTCTTGCCGTTACTCGCTCCCCCCTAGCTCAAGAATGGGGTCTAGAAGCCAGTCTCAATCATTATTGCCGGCGCCATCGGATCAAAATAGTTAAATTACTCCTAAAGGGAGTTAACGACTATCCTAAATGGCACAAAGGTCACGGCTATCGAAGAGCGCTGGAAGAGCTTTTTCAGCTAATCGCTAAGTATTGGCTCATTTATTGTTGGACTCCACTAAAAAACCTTCTCCCCCACTCAGCCCCTCTCAGAGCAGCGGCCAGAAAAGGCAAGTTTAGGGAAAAACAGGTTAAAATTAACGGCGTGAAAATCAATTTCGCTTTTGGGGGTCAAGGCCAACAGAGTCTAATCTTTATCCATGGCTGGACTAATAATTGGCAAGGCTGGCTCCCTCTTTGTCAGCGATTAAGAAAAGATTATCGTCTCTACCTGATCGACTTACCTGGTTTTGGTGACTCGGGCAATCTCAAAACTTATACCATTCCCAAAGCAGCGCGCTATGTGGCCCAATTAATCGAGCAGGAGAAGATCAAGCAGCCCATCGTCATTGGTTTATCCATGGGTAGCTTGGTCGCCGCTTGGTTGGGTAAAAGCCAACCCCAAAAAATTAAAAAGGTGGTTTTAATTAGCCCCCCGTTTAAATTGGGTCGACGACGATTGGTCGCCCGCAGCTTAGAAAAAATTCTCCAGAGTATTAATGGCAAAAATTCAATTGAGTCAGCAGTAAAAAAAGCCATCGAGGCCCGACTCAGCACTTATCTATTAGCCAAATACATCAATATGCACCGATTCAATCGTTTCTTGGTGGACACTTATGGAATGATCGGAAAGAAAAAAATGCGCAAAGAAGCTTTCGTTCAAATGGGTATTTCAGTCGCCCAATTCGATTTGGCCAAAGTTCTGGAAAACTACCCCATACCAGTAATTATTATTGCTGGCCGAGAAGACAAAATTATTCCCATCAAGGCCCTCAAACAATTACTGATTACTCTCCCAGGCCAACTCCCCATCCTTCATGTTGTCCCCCAAGCAGGCCATGTGGTTCCTTGGGAAAAGCCCCAACAAGTAGCCCGCATTATTCGTCAACATTGTTAATCTCTCGCTTCGATTGTTATAATAACCTAAGCCGATGTAGCTCAACTGGCAGAGCAACCCCCTTGTAAGGGGTAGGTTGAGGGTTCGAGTCCCTCCATCGGCTCCTATTAAGATCTAGGGTCAAAATCTAGCGCGCCCGTAGCTCAACGGATAGAGTACCGGCCTGCGGAGCCGGCGATGCAGGTTCGATTCCTGCCGGGCGCACTGGAGGAGTCGCATAGTGGCCAATTGCACGCGCTTGGAGAGCGCGAGCCCGTTGGGGCTGCGTGGGTTCGAATCCCACCTCCTCCGCCGGGGATTAGCTCAGTTGGCTAGAGCGCACGATTCGGGTTCGTGAGGCCGCCGGTTCGAGTCCGGCATCCCCGACTGATGAGCATTTGGTCATTTGGCCATTGGTCATTGAGTCATTGAAAAATCAAATGTCAAATGCTAAATGACCAAATAGTAACCGGTGCCCGTAGCTCAATGGATAGAGCACTGGTCTTCGGAACCAGGGATGGGGGTTCGATTCCCTCCGGGCACACCACTCTTTATTTGGTCATTTGACCATTTAACATTTATCATTTGTAATTTAAATTTAAATTTAAATTTAAAATTTAAAAACCTGCCTAGCTGTCAGCGGGTTACAAATTGCAAATCAGAAATGTTAAATGATAAAATCCAGAGCATAGGGGCGTCGGTTAACTGGCAAACCACGGGTCTCCAAAACCCGGACTGGGGGTTCGAGTCCCTCCGCCCCTGCTTGATAAAGCTCATCAGGGCCCGTAGCTCAGTTGGCTAGAGCGTCCGTATGGCATGCGGAAGGTCGAGGGTTCGAATCCCTCCGGGTCCACAAAATAACTAAAGCTCAGCTAGTCAGATTGAGCCGACGCTTCGGCTAGGCCGAAAGCTCGAATCTGACGAGGTCCACCAATGGACCGAAGTTTGACTTAAAGATTTGCGGCGGTAGTTCAGTTGGTAGAACGTCTCGTTGCCAACGAGAAGGTCGCCGGTTCGAGTCCGGTCCGCCGCTCAAAGCTGCGTCGGACAGGTCGCCGGTTCGCCCCGACGGATCGGGGTAAAAGTCCGGTCTGCCGCTCATTTTTTGCGGGGCGTGGCGCAGTTGGCGAGCGCGCCCTGCAGCGGCGGGGAGATTAACAACCTACCCCAATAGCTCGATGTAAAAGTCCATCCAAACTCAAAGAAAAATCTTAAAAAAGGCGAAGCTACAACCGGGAGTTAATACAAATTCTTGTACTAACTTGACATTCTTCTAGAACAAGTGCTACAATTTTATAGACTAAAATAATTTTCAATAGAAATTATGATCAGAAAAGTTAGTTTTAGCAACTTTTATTCTTTCAACCAAAAACAAGAAATTAGTTTTCTGGCCAAAAAGAAAACATCTTATGCATACGCCAAAACTACTTCTAACAATTATATAACTAAAGTTGGAGCTTTTATTGGAGGAAACGCTTCTGGAAAAACCAACATCATGCGATTATTCAGTTTCTTAAGCTATTTCGTATGTCTAAGCAGCAAGAAAGACGGTTCTGTCCCAGAAAACGACATCGCGTTTAAAACATTCTTCGATAACAAGCGGCCATCAGAATTTTATTTAGAATGCGAAAACAAACAAAACATCTTTTATTACTACTTAACGATAAAAAACAACATTGTTCTAAGGGAAGAATTATATTTTAAGAAAAAGAAGGTGAGAGCGAGGAAAAAGAATATATTTATCAGAGCCAAAAATGATATTAGGTCCTTCAACAAAACCCTCTTCAGAAATTTTCCAATAAAATTCATCAAAAACATTCGTCTTGATGTTTCCCTAATAGCCTTTTTAAAATCTCATTACAATATTGAAATTATTAATGAGATTTACACATACTTTGCGAACTTTAAAACAAATATTAATGAGTCAGGGCAAATTCTACATTACTTTCCCCCAGAACAATTCAAAACCTTAGGGATGTATTTATCAGACACAAATCTAAAAAATGAAGTTGAAGAACTTTTATCGAATTTTGATTTAGGATTGTCAGGATTTAGGATTGAGAAGAGTGAGGCAATTGTCCCCATCTCTGGCAAACACGAAATAACCCTATCTGTTTTTGGAAAACACCAAACTGCTAATGGGAACAAAGAATTAAAATTCACATACGAATCAAGCGGAACCAAATCTCTGTTCTTCACCCTCGGCAATATTCTCACCGCACTCCGAAATGATTCTGTTATCATTATTGACGAATTCGAGTTTGGATTACATCCAGAAGCCCTAAACCAATTATTGTATTATTTTATTGACAAAAATAAGAACCATCGGGCTCAAATACTGTTCTCATCAAATTGCCATGACTTTATGAGAAGATTGGATATGCACCAAATTTATCTAGTTGAAAAAAATGATGTTGGCGAAAGTCGGGTGTTTAGGCTTAATGAAGTCGAGGGAGTAAGATCTGACGAAAACTTTTTAAATAAATACCGATCAGGTGCCTACGGAGGTTTCCCCAAAATACGAATTTAATTAAACAGATGATGGCCTATAGAATAATTAAGAAATATACATGTCTGATTTTTGGAGAAGGAAGAAGGGATAAAAAATTTCTAATAGCATTAACCGAATTAGAAAAATTCAAGTTTCACACCCCAAACTGGACTTTTAGCTACGGCAATGGCTCAGGCGGTTCTGTAGAAGATATATTGCAAAGCTGCCACAGAGAAACCTTGGGTCGCGCCTTCGATTTAGTGTTATGCTTTATAGACCTAGATAAACTAAAAAAGGATTTTCCAAGAAAATGGAAAACCAAAAAAGTTGAAATAGAGAAAAATGCCAAAAACCTGGGAATTGATATTATCTGGAATCGGGACAATGCAGAAGACGAATACCGGAAAGTTCTCGGGAATGTAGGAGTTAGAAAACATCGCCTAAACGAAATGGCGAGAAAACAAGCCGGACGATTCATCAACTCCAGACTATGGAAGAGTATTCTGAAATCTATAAAGCACAAAGAACAACAATTGCAAGAGTAACCCTCTTGCACCAAATGTAACCCATGGTAAGCACTAAGCTCCTTAACAATTAACGAGCAAACAATTATCACCATCTGCTAAACTGGAGAAGAGAAAGCGTCTGTAAGGTAATGGACAAGGACGGCAAATTGCAAACTGAAAATGATAAATGGTAAAATCTGGAACGTAAGGCTTTATCGATTAAAAATATCTATCGGGGCGTGGCGCAGTTGGCGAGCGCGCACGCATGGGGTGCGTGAGGTCGCGGGTTCAAGTCCCGCCGCCCCGACAAGAGAATAAATAAGCCGTTCGGGGTGAAGTCACGGGTTCGCCCCGACGGATCGGGGTAAAAGTTTCGCCGCCCCGACCACTTTCAATCCTGCCTGGATAGCTCAGGGGCAGAGCATTCCCTTGGTAAGGGAAAGGTCGTGGGTTCAAATCCCACTCCAGGCTCCAGTTAATTATTTGACCATTGGCAATTTAACCATTTATTTATATAATTACGACTATGGCAAAGAAGAAGGGATCACGAATAATCGTTGGGTTAGTTTGCCCTCAATGCAATAGTCTTAACTACATCACCGAGCGCAATAAAACCAACACCCCAGAAAAGCTGCAATTAAAAAAATATTGTCGCCGCTGCAAGAAGCGCACTCAACACAAAGAAACTACTAAGCTCAAGTAGTATTTAGGTCCAAAGAGGAAAATTCTCCCTTTCTGATCGCCTTTCTGATTCTTTTCATCAGGCGCATATAAAAGCTAAGATTGTGAAGCGTCATTAGGCGCTGGCCCAAAGGCTCTCTGATTTTTAAAAGATGACGAATATAAGCCCGAGAGTAATGTTGACAAGCAAGACAAGGACAATGAGGCTCGATGGGCCGAGAATCAAACCGGTATTGCTCTTGCCAAATTTTAATCTCCCCCACTCTCAGCTTAACTTCATCTTCAAAAACATAAGCCAAGCCGTGGCGTGCATTTCGAGTCGGAATGACACAGTCAAATAAATCCCAACCCATGGCCACGGCTTCAATGATCTCTTTGGGGGTGCCGCCACCCATTAAATAGCGGACTCGATCATCAGGAATCAAGCTGGCGGTATAAGCTAAAATTTCTCGGTTGACTGGCGGACCGCCAAAACCATAACCGATAAATGACTCGATCGCTTCTAACTCTTCAAAACTGCGCCGCCGCAAAACCTTGCTGTTGGCCCCCTGAATAATAGCCATCAAAATCTTTTCCGATCCAGCTTGAGCCCTAAAATAATCCCGACTCCTTTTGGCCCATTGAGTGGTTAAGGAAACCGAATAACGATTGACGGACTCGGGCGCCTCAGCCACCACTGGATAATCTAAGACCATCAAAATATCACTGTCCAAATCGAGCTGGTTTTGAATCGACTGCTCTGGAGTCAAAAAATGCCCGGCACCGCTCAGATGATCTTTAAAAACAATCCCCCCTTCAGTAATTTTTCCCATTCCATTCCGATGAACCAAAGAAAAAGCCTGAAAACCACCACTATCAGTCAAAATTGGCCCGGACCAGGCCATAAATTTTCTTAACCCGCCCAGCCTCTTGATGACCTCCACTCCCGGCCGAATTCCTAAATGATAAACATTGCCCAGAATCATCTGAAGCCCAATTTGCTCCAGCTCTAGAGCCGATAAATGTTTGACTGCTCCATAAGTGGCATCAGGAATAAAACAGGGCGTTTCTACGACACCATGGGCGGTCTTAATTCGGCCCACTCGAACCCGAGTCCGCCGATCTTGAACCAAAATTTGCCATTTCTTAGCCATGATTCTATTCTATCATTCCTCCTAAACTTGATTTAACTCTCCCCAACCAGTTAAAATCCTAACCATGGTCGAAACCATCATCGGCTTCTTAGCCCAATTCATTATCATCCTAATTTCGAAGCTCAGCTACTTTGGTATTGTCCTGGCGATGGCGATTGAGTCAGCCTGCATCCCCTTGCCGTCAGAAATTATCATGCCTTTTTCAGGCTTTCTTGTCTTCAAGGGAGAGCTCAACTTCTGGCTTGTTTCCTTGGCCGGCGCTGTTGGCTGCCTGCTGGGATCACTGCTAGCCTGGTGGGTTGGAGCCCGTTTTGGCGAAAAAGCCATTCGTCAATTGATCCGCCGCTACGGTAAATTTGTCCTGGTTTTCGAATATGAGCTTGATGAGGCCCAAGAATGGTTTCGCCGCCATGGTGAATTAATTACTTTCACCTCCCGACTTCTGCCGGTAGTCCGAACTTTTATCTCTCTGCCGGCCGGAATCGCCCAAATGAACTTGGCGCGCTTCTCTTTTTACACTTTCACTGGTTCTTTTATCTGGTCGGCCGCGCTAGCTTGGGTAGGACTAAAACTGGGTGAAAACTGGAGTGCGATTAGCAACTATTTCCGCAAGTTTGACATCGTCATTGTTTTGGGCTTCTTAATTTTGGCAGGTTGGTTTGTCCATCACAAACTAAAAAAGCATCGGCAGTGGCAGCAAAAAGAAAAAGAAGCCAAGAAAGGCGATTGAGATAATTAAGCAAGGATTCGGGAACAGCCTGCTTCCGGCTTAGGGCCACCACCTGGCGCTCTAATCGCCGCACCACCACCCGAGCCAAATGAAACCGAACCTCAAGCTCATTCCGACCGGCGAAAACAAAGCCCTTGGTCTCAGGTGCCTGAGCCTGAAATTTCTTAATCTGATCTTCAAGCCAGGCTAATCGTTGGTCCAAATTAGTCACCGATTGATCGCCGGCAATCAGGGCTGCCATCTGACCCAAATCCTGCTGAAGCTGAAGTAAGATTTTATTAATCTCTCCCCGAGTTAACACCCGGGCAGAACCCAAAAAACAACTTGCCTCGTCCAAATCACCCAAAGCAGCAAAAATTAACTCATCTTTTCCTCGTTTTCGACCACCAAATAAAACCGATTCGGTTACCTGCTTAATCATCAACCAAAAATTTAGCATTTGGAAAAACCGCAGCTAGCACATTTAGCACAACCTTCTTCAAGGACTAAGGTGGCATTACCACAAGAAGGGCAAAGATCACGCTGCTTCTGACGGGCCACCAACGAAGGCTGTTGGCCGATTATCTCGACCGAACTGTCACCATTGCCAGCGAGGTGCTTTTTTAATACTTTGGCGATTCCATCAGCTAAAGATCGCACTCGCTCCTTACCAAAACCCACCGAACCGCCGCCCCCAATACCCTCTAACTGATCAATAATTAATTCCGCTACTTTCTTGGGCGACAACCCTGGGGCCGAAATGCGCAAGCAAAGAGAAATTAGTCGCCCCATTGCCTCGGCGTCAGCGGCAACATCAGAGCCGGCTTTACCAACATTTATAAACACCTCCAAGGGCTGATCCGTCTCGCCATTATGATTCACGGTCACAAAGGCTGTGCCCACCGGAGTATTAATCCGATAAGTAGTCCCCTTAACCACCGTCGGCCGGGGCTTAACCACAAAATCGGTTTTCTTTTCCTCAGATTTGACCCCAGCAGTTAAAACCTGCTCCTCCCGACAACCATCGCGAAAAACAGTAATTCCCCGACAACCAAGGCGATAGGCTAAAAGATAGGCCTGAGCGACATCTTCTTTAGTGGCCGAATTGGGCAAATTAATCGTCTTGGAAACCGCGTTATCGACATACTGCTGAAAGGCCGCTTGCATTTTGATATGCCAGCGATAATCAATTTCATGAGCCGTCTTAAAAACGGCTCGCCAATCCCGAGGCACCTGATCTAAATCAGCCAAATGCCCCTGCTCTTTAACCTGCTTTAAGATCGCCGCTCGTGATTTGAGTTCAGCCAAAGCCCGTCGGAAATGGGGATTAACAAAATGAAGGGTGCGCTCACCGGTTTGATGGGTAAAGGCTAAGGCAAAAACCGGCTCAATTCCCGAGGAACAGTTGGCAATAATTGAAATCGAACCAGTAGGCGCAATCGTCGTTACCGTGGCGTTGCGCTTAGGCCGACCCCGGCGATAAATTGACCGAGAGAAGTTGGGAAAGGCCCCTTTCCACTGAGCCAATTTCTCCGATTGATCCCAAGCCACCTGATTAATAAATTTCATCACTTTGCCCGCCAAGCTCACGCCGCGGCGACTATCATAAGGAAGGCGCAACTGAAACAGCAAGTCAGCCCAACCCATCACCCCCAAGCCAATACGCCGATTAGCCAAAACTGCTTGCCTAATTTCCTTTAGGGGGAAGGGGTTGATATCGATGACATTGTCGAGAAAATGAACCGCCTGGCGCACTACTTGCTCTAACTTATCCCAATCAATCTCAACCTTCTTGCCCTTAGATTTCACCATTAAACTCAGATTAATACTCCCCAAATTACAGGCCTCATTAGGATACAATGGTTGTTCGCCACAATTATGGACCACTAAACCGTTAGCCAAAAAGGCGTTGGCACCAGGCACTGATAAATCATAGACAGTTTCCTTCCGACCAACCTCCTCTACCTGAACCACCAAATCTGTAAAGCTGGCCCGATAGCTTTTGATCTGCTTTGCTTGGGCCAACTTTTCCTGATGGCGCTGATCCAAAAACCCAATCTGATCTAAGAACAAATTCATGTTTTTTCGACTGAGATTCAGCTCAAAACAAATACCGTCAGAGAGATAGTGACGCTCTTCTCCCTTCTTAGTGGAGTAAGAGAAACAGGTTCGCGGCGGCCGCCGACGATCATAGATTCGGCTAACAATCCCCCAATTAAGCAAAAGGAGCTGCACTTGCTGAAGCAATCGTTTGGATTTAGAAGTTAGTCGAAGATACTTACTTTTCTTTTCTCGCTGGTAACCCACCGTCCCATCGGCACTGAACAATCCTTGTAAAAACCCTCTGACTGCTTCTTTTGGGGCAGTAAAAATCGATTCGGGAACTGTTTTTTCGGCTGCCTTAACCGGCCGAACCCCCAACTGTTTAAAAAATTCTACTAGAGGCTGACTATGATAAGAAAGATGCCAGACCTTGTTTTCCCGCTTAATCGAGGCAATTGAGCGGCCATACCAATGATTCATGATTGTCTCAATCTTCTCCTTAATCGCCTCATCTTGGGCTCCAAAACTAAAACCCACTCGAGCTTCTTGGGGATGATCGCGAAGCCAACCATCGCCGATTAGCCAGCCCAACACTATTCCCAGCTCTTCTGACCAAGTTTGAGGTAAATTCAACTTCCGAGTGGGATCAATCTCTTCCCAATTCAAAGGCAATCGGGTCTCTGAGCCAAAACCACCAGGCCGAGATTGGAGGACTACCTGATCTTCACCCGGCTTCAACTCGGCTAAGGCAACCCACCCCCGCTGAGTTAAAATCCGATGGTCAGCAGTTGCTTCCAACTCTAGACCATTTTTCGTGGTTAAGCGCCAAATCGGCTTCTGACCTCGATTCCAAAAACCAGTCACAGGATAATAGCTACCTTCAAATAAGACTTTAACTGGCCTTTGGCTCGCTACCAGCTCTTTAATTGAATATAAACCTCGGTCAGTTACCACTAGACTAGAACCGACTAAGCAGGGATTGGTGGCTTCGATTGGACCCATTGAGGGGACCGGATTAGCCGGGCTATTATTAATCCGGTCAAGCCAGACCATACCCGGATCACCATTCCGCCAGGCGGCGGCCACAATTTGATTAAAGATCTTTTCGGCTGATTTTTTCTCAATCTTTTCTCCTCCTCGATAGCGACCGCCCCCGGGTTTGGGCCAACCTGGCTGAGCCCGCAACCAATAATCCTTCTTCTTAATCACTGCCTCCATAAACTCATCAGTGGCTCCCACCGAGATATTAAAGTTGGTAATTCCCCCCTCTAACTTGCAATTAATAAAGGCTTCAATTTCGGGGTGATCGACCCGCAAGATTCCCATATTAGCTCCGCGGCGGCGACCCCCTTGCTTCACTTGCTCGGTGGCGGCATCAAAAATCTTCATAAAGGAAACAGGACCCGAGGCCACTCCGCCACTAGTTTTTACCGCACTCCCGGCTGGTCGCAGACGAGAAAAACTGAACCCTGTTCCCCCTCCTGATTGATGGATAATTGCCGCTCGCTTAATGGCTTCAAAAATGCCCTCAATAGAATCTTCTACTGGCAAAACAAAACAGGCCGAATACTGAAGATTATTTTTTAGCCCGGCATTCATTAAAGTGGGTGAGTTGGGTAAAAAAAGGCGCTCCACCATAAGTTGATAGAATTGGCGCGCTTGGGCCAAAATCTCTTTCTCACTGCGACCATACTGCTCATCAACTTGAGCAATTTCTCGAGCCACCCGCCACAACATCTGCTCTGGTGTCTCCCGAATTCGGCCCAAGCTATCTCGCTTCAAATAGCGCTCGCGCAAAACGCGCTCAGCCTGGGGTGTCCAATTGCCTTTTTTGAGTCGCGGCATCACTCCTCCTCAATAATAACTGGGCAGATTAGAAATAATTGGGGCAGGTCTCCTTTGGGTTAATTAACCTAATTTATCCTCAAGTCCTCCGTGACTGTCAAGTAGCAATTTCTATATCAAATCCCATCTTGAAGCAAGAATCTACCCAAGCCTTGGCAAAACCAAAAAATTCAGGCTAATCACCACTTCGGTCCTAATTCTTGCCTTAAAAACCCATCCCAATCACCACTTTTTCTTTGAACTAAGAATTTAACCAACTCAAAAAGCTTTTCCGATGATAACGCGTTACTCCCCAGCGCTCAATGGCAGTCCGATGAGCTTGAGTGCCATAACCTTTATTCTGCTCCCAATGAAAGCGGCGATAAAAGGGATAGCGCCGGGCCAGACGAATCATTAATTGGTCGCGATAAACTTTCGCCAGAATTGAAGCTGCGGCAATGGAAAGCGAGCGTTGATCACCTTTAACTAAAGCCCGCTGATGCTTGAGACCTACCCCAGGCAAATATTTGACATGAAAAGCATCAATGAGCAAAAACTGGGGTCGATCGGCCCCAGTTTTGGTCGCCCGGGCTAAAGCCTGGCGCATCGCTTTTTGCGTTGCCCAAACAATTCCCCGACGATCAATCTCACCATTAGTCGCCTGACCTAAACCCCAACAAAGAGCTACTTGTTTGATCAACTTGGCTAATTTCTCCCTCTTTTCCTTGCTTAACAACTTTGAATCATTAACTCCTTCTTCTTGAAGTAAGCGCCGACTTGAAGGAGTAAAAGCAACCGCAGCTGCCACCACTGGTCCAGCTAAAGCCCCCCGCCCCACCTCATCTAAGCCTAAAACCAAAAATCCCTGCCGCCAATATTGGCGCTCAAAATAAAAATTGGGCCTCGCCATCTTTTAATCAACTTTGAGCTTTAATCGTTTAAATGTTATCATAGAGAGATGATTAAAGCAGGAAAAAAATTTTGGCGTGAGATTCGTCAGGTAGTCCAGGAGGTGACCTGGCCCAATCGTCAGACTTTAATTCAATTGACAGTTGTGGTAATATTTATCTCGGTAATTACCGGTACCGCCCTAGCGGCGGCTGATTTTGTATTCACTAAATTAATTGGCTGGCTTACATTTCGATGACCAAAACCAAAAAACGGCGATTCCGCTATCTCATCAGCAAACAGCAACCACCGGCTAACAGTCAGTGGTTTATTATCCATACTTATTCAGGCCATGAGTATAAGGTGACCCAAGCTTTGAAGCAGCGGGCCAAAACCATGGGCTTGGCTGATAAAATTTTTGAAGTCATCATTCCTCTTCAAGATAAATACACCATCCGCCAAGGTAAAAAGGTAAAAACCCAGGAAAAAATCTTCCCGGGCTATATT